>OLQD01003068.1_pt1 | contig 11363 bp, 17 predicted proteins | sample 1672841 | NCBI WGS metagenome assembly OLQD01 (sample SAMEA3136729, study PRJEB25190) | human gut metagenome | biome: human gut; feature: human-associated habitat; material: faeces | place: Austria | collected 2013 | reverse complement strand
AACTAGCCTCAGCCGGTAGGCACAGATGGAAAATTGCTGGCAGGAGCAACTCCGTTATGGGATTTCGACTGGCAGGATGCCATGGAACAACAGGCTCTGCGTACAGAAATTGGCCTAAATGCTTCCGGCGGTAGCAAAACAAACCAGTATTATTTTTCAGCAGGCTACCTGAATGATAAGGGTATTGCTTTAGAGTCAGGTTATGAACGTTTTAATCTCCGCACCAATGTCACCAGTGAGATGACTAAATGGTTAAAAGGAGGTGCTAACATCAGTTTTGCCCACTCTAAACAAAACTACCCTACATCATCTGATACTAAAACAAGTAATGTTATCAATGCAGGACGTACAATGCCCAACTTCTACCCTATCTATAAAGTGAAAGCAGACGGTTCTTTTGATACAGAAGATGGCGAACGTGGACGAACTGGATTGGCTCGGAAAGCAGTTGGAGAGCTTCGACCGATATGAACTGCTGCAATTTAATGCAGCGGTGGAGCGATTCGGATTATCCGCAGCGGACGAGCTGATCGATCTTTCCTTCTGCGCCAGAGAGGTGACGGTCGTTTCAGACTTCACCGACTTGGAGAAGACCGGCAAACGCCACTATCTGACTGTCCACGGCGCCTGTGATCCGAAAGAACTGGAAAATCTGGATGGAAAGGAGACGGCTTTGGCGCTGATCTCCGGGCAGCCCGGCTATGTAACGAGATACGGTGTTGTGTATGACAACGGCATCAAGCTGGAGCAGGCGTATGACCGCAAGCATCTGCCTCCGATCTGGATGGCGGAAAACTGCATCCTGGAGCTGAAAATCCGAGCCACAGGTGAAGATGATCCAAAGAAACAGGAGTGGGTGCAGCTCCCAACAAGCCAGATCAAGCTGGAACGCGCGATGCTTCGTGCCGGGATTCCATCCTGCGGCGAAATGCAGATCCTGGTTTCAGGCAGTCGGTTTCCGGATGCGGTCGATTGCGCTTTGGACTTTGAACACGAATCGCTCTTTGAACTGAATCGGCTGTGCCATGCGTGTTCAAATTTCAAGGAACAGGATTTCGTGAAGCTCGGCGCGGTCTGCCAGATGGCGAAACCGACGTGTGCAGCAAATATCCGCCAGCTGGCAGAAAACCTCGATCAATTTGATTTCGCACCAAATGTCCACACGCCGGAGGAACTTGGAAAATACATGATACAACAGTCCGGTCATTACGAATATGACGAGAACCTTGAAGATTTCTATAACTATGGTGATTACGGAGTAAAACGGATGCTTCAGGAGGACGGCGTATTTGTAGATCGTGGCTACGTTTCCTACCACGGCACATTGACGCTGGACGAGCTGATGCGGGATGACCCGGCAGAAAGCTATCAGCAGGAGCAGGATGTAAGAATGGAGGGCATGACATGGTGACGCTGTTTTTAAGGCAGGGCGAAACCGGGAAACAGGTGCTTCTCTCATTTCCTACGACAACTCCCTCAGAAAAAGAGGATGTTGACAGAACGCTGGAAACTTTGAAGTCGATGTCCAAAACAGTCACGATTCAGGGTGCGGCAAGCGAGGTCATGAATTTAGGGCTGTATCTGAGCGGCGTAGATCTTGCCGCAGAGGGCGAAGTCGAGCGCATCAATCAGCTTGCCGACCGGCTGGAGCATATGTCGGAGGTCGACTGTGACAAATTCGCTGGGATGCTGGATGCAAACAGCATCTCCGGCACGAAAGACATTTCGCAGTTGACGGAGCGGCTGGATGATTACGTCATTCTGCCGGGATGCGGCAGTGCACAGTCCATTGGAAAGTATCTGGTTGGCTGCGGCGCGTTCCCTGTTCCGGAAAAGCTGATTGGGTACATCAATTATGAAGCCGTTGGAATTGAATTTTGCGACGCGCATGGCGGCGCGCCATGCGCTCGAGGATATGTCGTTCAGAGAGAAAACCTACCGAGAGCGCTCCTCGAGGATCTGAACATCGATCCGCAGCAGAAAGCTGAGCCAGAACTCCTGACACTCTACCTTCGCACAACAGATGGAAAAGAGCGTGAATTGGCGCTGCCTGTGAACAACGCGAAACTGAAAGCGGTTCAGCAACTCGGCACAGCGCAGATCGACCATGTGCAATACTTCTCACCATATCTCGGCGATCTGATCCCGACAGCCGGGAATCCCGGCATCCAGGACTATAACGAATTGGCAAAAATGCTTGGGCGGATGGATGCGGAGAACGGCGAACTTCTGAAATATACTTCTGTGCTTTCTGCGGAAAAGCCAGAAACGATGCAGGATGCGCTGCACCTGGCGCAGAATCTGGACTGCTACGAGCGCATTTCCGGCAGCCTGCACGATTACGGCATCAAATTGCTTCAAAAGCAGTTTGATCTAGATGACGAGTGCATTTATGAGCTGGAGGGATATATGGATTTTGCGCGCTACGGTCAGGAGAGTGCGAAATGCGCCGGTTTTGTGCAGACGGAGTTCGGACAAGTGCGAAGAATTGGCCAGTCGCTTGAGCAGACGTATTCAGACGAGATGACATTATAATTGGGAGGTTTTAATTTGAAAAAAGCAATTGTAATCACGCTTGGCGTGATCATTGGCGTGACCGGTGTTCTTGCCATCTGCGCACATCTGGCGGATGCTGCAAAACTGGCGCTGTATGTGCCGGAGGATGAGGACGGCGAAGATGACGAAGATATCTACTGATCCGCCCGCATTCCGTGTCCGGCCAGCACAGCCGGAGGAGGCGGGTGCTTTCTTTGCGCAGACGCCAGAGCAGAACGCGCAGATGGGCGCAATTGGCTGCGTCCGTATGGATTTCGGAAAAAGAGGCACAGCGTTCTGGCACACCTGGCATCCGCGCGGACGTGAGGAATTGAACTCGCCGGAGTTCAGAGCAGAACTCCAACAGGTCGTTGACACGCTGCGGGAAACGGTTCTGAAAGACCTTTCCTCCATGCGGCACTTCTGCTATGAAAACGGCGGCAAAATTCCGGGCGGCTGGTCGCAGAATTATGGCTACGTTGTAGAAACGGAGCATTACGAATACTGCCTGCGCTGCAATCCCGTACCGGGAGATTATCAGGCATATCTAAGCTGCTATGATCTGAACGAGCAGAAGATCAACCATGCCTATCAGCCACTGGTCGGCCGAATACATTTTATCAATGGCGATGCGCAGCAATTTACAGATGCAAAAGCATATCTGGACTGCGTTCGGGAGGAACTGCCGCATGAGGCGACAAGTGGTTTCCGGTTCCGCACGATCACGCAGGAGCCAGCTATCCGCAAGGCAGTGGATGATATCGTGTTCGATTTTTATGGCGAGGAAAATCCGTGCAGTGAAGAAGATTATAATTTAACCCCATCTGAAGAAATGCAGATGGGCGGAATGTGAATGGAGGAATAATATTGAAAACAGAAGCAAAAAAGAAAACCAGACTGAGCACTGTACCGGAAGCGGCGCTGGAAGAAGCAGGGCTGGCAAAGGAAACGATCCTTGCCGCCATTCCAATGGACGGCGTGGTGCTGGTGACGAAGGACAGCATGCCCATTGTGGAGCTGCTGCAGATGCTGGACAGACTGAATCTGTACGCGGCGGAAATGCTGACGGCGGTCGCTGCGGAATGCGGGCCGTGTGAGAAAGCGGACGAGGCGCTCACCGTTGAGGACGTGCTGGAGGAATGCGAGGTCACGATCCCCGCATGGGCGCGGGAGCAGGCCGGTATCCCGGAAAACGCAAAGCTGGCGTGCTTCGTGAATGAGGGAGATGTCATCGTCGGAGAAGCAGAAGCCTGTGCGCCGGATCTAGCGGATGTGCCGCGGTATGTGCTGAAATTCTTCGTGGACAACCATCTCAATCTGCGGGCGCTGGATGATATGCTGAACGTATGGATCACGCCGGTCCCCTGTTCCTGTGAGGTCTCTGGCGATGCAGAGTAAAATTCCGCTTTATCCTTACAACGCCAAAACTGCACGAGAGCGCGGTGAACTTGACAAGTGGCGCGAGAGCTTCCGCGAAAATTGTGCGTGCGCGGGCGGAATCGATATCCTCATTCGGGAAAATTTCGACGGGATGCATCTGAAGGACGGCACGGTGGAAAAGATCGTCGAGCGTTACGGCTACAAGCGCGTGGAACACGTTTTAGCGAACACCGTGCAGGAGCGGCGCGGCGATGGACGCTTCCGTCCGGACAACCGAGCTTGGGCGGAAAGCCATTACATTCCGGAGGATGAAATGCATAATTACTGCTTCGCAGCCCGAAGTCATTCTGCCATTCTGGACGGCTTCATTTCAAACTACAGAAAGCTCGTCATGGATCTTGGAATGTTCGACCAGAAGCAGTGCGAACCGGAACCTGAAAAGCTGGATTACACCGGCAAGGTGCTTGTTCTCTCGCCAAATACCCTGAAAGAAGAATACTGGTCGCCCGAGAATCAACTCTGGCTGGCGGAAAGCGGCTTTGGGTGCAGCCCGACTGCACGCGGACGTTCCATTCTTTGCACCTGTCTCGGTGATGGAGAGCAGACGCGATGGAACCGGAATGATTTTATTGGCGTTCTGAAAGATGAGTTCCTGCCAGATTGGGCAAAAGAGTCTCTCAAGCAATATCAGCGACCAGAGCAGGCAGAAAAACAGGAAATGCAGATGGGAGGAATGTGATATGCCATTTATGAAACCCTATATGGTAAAGCTTCTGCGTGAGCAGTTTCCACCGGGAACGCGCATCCGGCTGGATTCCATGATGAACGATCCGCAGCCAATCCCGAAAGGCATGACCGGAACGGTGCAGGGCATTGACGATGCTGGTCAGCTTTTAATGAAATGGGATAATGGGCGTGGGCTTTCTCTCGTCCCCGGTGAGGATGACTTTACTGTGGTAAAGCCGCAGAAATTAAAGCTTTACATGCCGTTGGCGCTCGGTTATTATGAAAAAAATGACTGGGGCGATTATGAGGATGAGGAACTCACGCTTTCCGACGACAACGCTGTTGGCTATGCGGATACCATCACCGGCGCCTTGGAACGTGAATCAAAGTTTTTGAACACGCCGCGCGGATTCATGGAATACTACAACCGAAGCGACGGCGTTGACGCAAAGGTGCGGTCGCTCTTTTTCAAAGCCGAAGCAAGGAACGGCAAGCTTTGGGGCGTGGCCGAATGTATGGTTTCCGGTGAATTGAACGGCGAGGAATTGGCAAAGCTCAAAGACTATATAGCCGGACAGGCCAGTGATGGGTTCGGAGAGAGCGTGGAGCAGCATGAGATCCGTGTTGGCAGTATGGAGCTGTATGCCCATCTCTGGCAGGCGGCTGGTTGGAGCATTCAGACCGAGCAGGAATGCTTCGCTCCAAAGTTGGCAAAAGGTCTGCCAGAGCTCTGTTTTTCCACGCTGCCCAGCACCGGCGCGCTGATTTGTATCAAACGCGGCGAGAGCGGTTACTATCCAAGTGACTGGAATACGCCGGACCGGGCGCAGAACCGTCAGATCGCGGATGAACAGAACCAGCGCCTCGGTGTGACACCGGCGCAGGAGGAAGCCATGCTGTGCGGAAGTATGCACGGATGGACAGTGCCCGGTGCAGACCCGGCTTTTGTGGAAGAAATGCAGAAGAAGCAGGAGCAGACAGGAGGAATGACCCTTGCGCAAAGTATGTGAGGTCTATCTGATAAGCAGCAGCGCCACGGATGAACGCGGCGTGGAGCTGACGTTCCCTGTCAGCCAGTACGAGATGATGGACGCTTTCGAGCGGATTCGCGCGAAGATGCCGGGGGATGTGTATTGGCAGGTGGATGAGTTCTACTGCTTTGACTACCTCGCGCCCCATTTGGACGAGAGTATGTCGATCTTCGAGTTCAATTCCCTGACCGAGCAACTCAGTAAGCTGGATGCCCGTCAGGAAATTGCAATGGAGGGGCTTCTCAATATGACTGTGCAGAAACACATGCAGGAGCACAGCGGTCCCATCACCGTGCAGGAGCTGATGATGCTGGCTTCCAATGTGGATCGCTGCCATGTGCTTGCAGACGTTCATTCGAATGAAGATCTCGGAAAATTCTATGTGAAAAACGGCTTTCGGGAGGATCTGGATGCCCTGCCGGACAGCGCCTATGCCCTCTTGGATTACGCCAAAATCGGCAAACAGATGCGCGAAAGTGAAGCCGGTGCGTTCACCCCGCACGGCTACGTTGTCCGCACGGAGGAATTGGAGCCGCTGCCGGAGCATGAGCCGCAGCGGGAAATTTCCTATATGATCCGCCTGACGCTCATGAACCACGAGAATGAGCAGAAAACAGCCGTTCTGGACTTGCCTGCAACGCAAGAACGAATGATGGAAGTGCAGGAAGAACTGGACGCGCCGGAATGGTTTGACGCGCAGTTCACCGGCTGCGATGCCATCGTGCCGCAGCTAAACGCCATGTTGACCGATGTAGAAGATCTTCCGAGGATCAACGAGCTGGCAAAGTCGCTTCAAGAATTAAAAGCCAGCGGGCAGCTTACAAAATTCAAGGCTGTAGTCGGCGCGACGCAGTGCGAATCACTGGACGATGTCTTCGACCGCATTGAAAAGCTGCCGCAATACTGCTTCGAGACAAAAATCCGCGATAGCGACGCGCTGGTGCGTGATGAGCTTGAATTTGTTCTCGGCGGCAAGGATGCAGACCTGATCTACAAGCACCTGAACCGCGAAGCCTACGCAGAAGACGTCCTCAAACAGTACGGCGCGGAGATCACACCCTACGGCATGGTCAACCGTGAGGATTTCGGCCCGCTGCACGAGCCGATCTCGGAACAGCAGCAGGAGCAGACACAGGAACCGCAGATGGGGATGTAAAAAGCGCCTGCCGAAGCAGACGCTCGTCTTATTTCCGTATTTCCATCAGCCGTTCCACCGGAACGCCGAGAACCTCCGACACATCCAGAAGCAGACCGACCGTTGGCTTGCAGACGGCGGTTTCGACGCGCTGCAAATGATTGCGCGAATAGCCTGCCATCTCGGAAAGCTGATCCTGTGTCAGCCCCTGCTCTTTGCGGTACCGCATGATATTCAACCCGATCTGGATGTAATCCTTATAGTGCTTATCCATGACGCACCTCCCTGCTGCCTCTATTTTACGAGAGATGCCTATAGTATTCGTCGATATACTTTGCGCAAATACGCAGACTATGTTGTATTTTGGAGAAAATCATGGTAAAATACCACACAAGACGAGTATATGCTGAAACTGTGTGGTGAAAGAGCATGATGAGCAACGAATTTGAAAAGGCGCTGGACGCTTTTCTGGAGGGAGCCGACGCGGACGAAGCGCATCAGGCGCTCTATGATATCATCCGCGCTGCGTTTCTTGCCGGATGGCGCTCGGCGGGCGGCGATCCGCCGCAGGAGCAGAAGCTCTTTGAACTGATTCCGGGCGGCAAACCGCTCGAACCACCGAAATGAATAATGAAATTGCAGAAGGGCCGTTTTCCGGGTAGAGGAAAGCCGCCCTTCTTTTTTTGCGCCCTTTTCCGGGAAATCGGCCCGGAAAGGACAAACATGAATGATGAAGAACTGCGCGACTATCTGAAACGCTTCTGCTTTGGACGCGAACATCTCATTTGCAGCCGTGACCTTGTGCGGCAGAAGAACCTCCGCGAGAGCGACCTGCGGAAAAAGGTCAACCGTCTGCGGCGCAAAGCCGTTCCCATTGCCAGCAGCCGCGAAGGATATTTTTACGCCAGCAATGCCGCAGAGCTGTATTCTACCATCCGGCAGCTCAAGGAAATGCGCGCCGGTCTGGACGCGGCAATCTGCGGCTTAGAGCAGGCAATGGAAACCTTCACCGAACCCTCGGACGGGGGTGGCCGGGATCGCTAGGCCGTTTATCCCTTGGATCGGCAGCAAGGAAAAGCTGATCCCGTACATCTGGCAGGTGTTCCCGTCAAACCCGAAGCTGTACTTGGAGCCGTTCGGCGGCGGTGGAGCGCTCCTGCTCGGCATGCAGCCGAAGGTCAGCCGCATGGACATTTACAATGATTTCAACTGCGACCTTGTAAATCTGTTCCTCTGTGCAAGGGAGTGTACCATTCAGTTGGTGCAGGAGCTGAAATTCCTGCCGCTCCATTCGAGAGCCGAGTTTGATCTCCTGAAAGAATTTATGAAGCACAAAGAGCTTTTGCAGCAGCGCATTGCAGACGAGCGAAACGCCGTGATGGAGTGCTTTTCTGGTGAGGAACGGGAAGAACTCCTGCAAATCCTGCGGGGGCGAAGCCGCCTGTTCGATGTCCAGCGGGCGGCCGCGTATTACAAGGTCTGCCGCGGCAGCTTCAGCGGCACGACCAGCTCGTTTGGAGTCCGGCCGAACAACCTGACGAACTTTCTTTATCTTTTCGACGATGCATCCAAGCGGCTGCAGGATGTCATCATCGAAAACAAGGACTGTCTGGACATCATCCGTGAGCGCGACGGGCCGGACAGCCTGATCTACTGTGACCCGCCGTACTTTGACGCCGAGAGTTTATACGCTGTCGATTTTCCGAAGGAAAAGCACGAAGAATTGCACTGGATTCTCTCACAATGCAAGGGATACATCGTCGTGTCGTACAATGACTGCCCGTTCATCCGCAGTCTGTACGGCGATTTTTATATCCTTGCGTTCCGAAGGAACAATCCCCTCTCTCAGAAGCCCGGCGCGACCTACGGCGAACTCATTATCACGAACTACGACCCGCGCCCGTACATCCAGCCGCAGTTCAGTATGTTCCCAGCCGAGATCGAGAACGGCGACCTCGTACTGGTGCATGAACCTGCCTGCGGCTCGCTGCGGGAGATCGATCCCAGAAGAAGGAGGTGGGAATATGGACGATCACAATGAAATGTATGAGATCGGGCTGACCGCCCCGATGGAGATGGCGGAGGAATATCGGCTGGATGAAATGCTCCCAATGATGGGATTGAAAATTGGCAAGCGATGCATCATCCTGATCAGCAGGTCTGTAAACGCAGCGGAGATCCTGGATACACTGGAAACGCTGCGCTGCGCAGAAGAAAAGCTGATGGTGGTTTTGGAGGATGCCTGTGGACGCTGTGATTCTGTCTGCGAGGCGCAAGCCCTTCCAACGGACAACACTGAAAAAGAAATGCTGCAAAAAATCCCGGATGTGCTAATGTTCGGTTTGCGTGGGCGCGGTCTGTGCCTGCGGCAACTCGCACGACATCTGGTCAAGGGCGATACCGTCTATGAAGCATGACAAGGAGGAATTTGAAACATGGACTTTTCTAACATGGAAGTTACAATCGACCACATTGCCGACGCGGGCGCGAAGATCAAAGCCTACGCAACCGTCACCTTTGACGGGATGTTCAAGGTACACGGCGTTCGGCTGGCAGAATCCAAGCAGGGGCTGAACATCTTCATGCCGCAGAAAGCATTCAACAAGAACGGAAAGACACTGTACACGGATGTTTTTCATCCCATCACGTCCGGAGCGCGCACGGCGCTCAAGGAAGCAGTCATCGACGCTTACAGAAAAGCGGCGAAATAAAAAGCAGGAGGTTTCCAATGAAATATCGCGTTCATTGTCTGCGTCCGCCCTGAAGGTGGGCGCTTTTTTCATGGGCAGACAACTTCGCCCAGCAGGAAGGAGGCTTGACCTCATGACCAAACATCCATCATACCGGGCGCGCGACCAGCCGCAGAACGGTTCCGCGTCCCAACACAGAAAGGAAATTGTTATGCACAAATTTGAAAAGCGGGACGCATAGTCCAGAACTCTCGTCATCCTCGCCGTTGTCGGCCTTGCCGCTGCAATTACGGTCGGCATTTTCACCGCCGTCCGCCTGATCCGCAAGCCTGCGCAGACCAAGGACGATCCCAAGACGGGCATCGTTTATGACGATGCAGCCATCGAGGGCGGCTGGGATAACCTTTCGCCCGAAGAAATTGCGGAAAAACTGAACGAAAAGGTCGCGGAAGGCATGATTAACATCAGCATGAACACCGCACCTTACTTTGAAAACGGTAAGGCCGAGGGCAATGTCATGATCGTCAACGAATCGATCAACAACTATCCCCAGCAGGTCGAGTTCATCCGCAACGATACCGGCGAACAGATCTTCCAGAGCAAAGCAATCCCCGTGGGCAGCAAAATCGAACGTGCTGCCCTCGATGTGGAGCTTCCGGCTGGCACATACGAATGCACGGCTATGTTCCACAACCTTGATCCGGTCAGTGGCGAAATCATCGGCACGGCCGGGGCAATCATCAACATTACCATCAAAAACTGATTATCAAAAATAAGGAGATTTTAACTATGAAAAACACCAAGAAGATTATTTCCCTCGTTCTCGCAATTTGTATGCTCGCATCCCTCGCCATTTCCGCTTCCGCTGCCAACACCGTGGATGCTTCTGGCGGCACTGGCACTTCGTCTGTTACCCTGTCCAGCACCGCGGACGGCAGCATCGGCGGCGATCCCGCAGCGACTAAGATGTCCGTAGTCGTGCCGACTGTGTTGCCCATCGCCGTTGGTACGGACGGTTCCGTTGCGACCGCTTCCGACGCGAAGATCATTAACAACAGCTATGGCGCTGTCAAGGTCAATTCCGTGAGCATCGAAGCCGCGCAGGGTTGGTCGCTGGCCGCGTTCGGCAGCAAGGACACCCTCGCCCATGAGAAAGTTAACAGCAACAAGTTCGGTTTCCAGCTCGCCATCGGCGGCGGTGCTGCTGCGGCGACTGATAACAAGAACGCCAGCAAGCAGACGCTTCTTGATACTGCCATTGAAGGCTGCTACATGAGCGGCGTGGGCGACACTTCTGCCAACTCTATCGGCATCACCTATGATGCCATCGTTACGCCCATTAGCGAAGCCGTGACCAACACCGCCATCGCAAGCGTTCTGTTCATCATCGCTTGGGATGCGGTCTAATCGCAATTCATTCAAGGGGAACGCCCAAAGCGTTCCCCTTAAATTCTGACAGGAGGTATTCAACGTGAAGAAAAAACGAATCCTCGCATTGTTCCTTGCGGCAGTATCGTGCTTATCGCTGTCAGTCAGCGCATCGGCGGCAAACACCGTTGCCCGCAAAGCTACGGATTTCCGCGATTTCGATAAATCAGCTTGGTATGCCGAAGCCGTGAGCGCAGCCGTGGATAACGGTCTGCTTTACGGCAAATCCAGCACCATTATCGACCCCAACGGCGACATGACCCGCGCGGAGATGGCGGCTATCATCAACCGCTCGTTCGGTTGCTACAAAACGGCTGACATTTCGCAGTATAAGGACGTCTCCAAGAGCAAGTGGTATTACAAGGACGTTGCGCTCGCCGTGCAAATGGGGACGTATAACGGACGTTCCAGCTCGTCTATGGCCCCGGACGCACCGAT
>OLQD01003062.1_pt1 | contig 11387 bp, 5 predicted proteins | sample 1672841 | NCBI WGS metagenome assembly OLQD01 (sample SAMEA3136729, study PRJEB25190) | human gut metagenome | biome: human gut; feature: human-associated habitat; material: faeces | place: Austria | collected 2013 | reverse complement strand
CAGGATCCTGAAGGGAAAGACAACAGTTGTTGCAGGACCTTCCGGAGTCGGTAAGTCTTCCCTGACGAATCTTTTGCAGGGAGAAGTACAGATGGAGACCGGCGAGATCAGCCGTAAGCTGAAGAGAGGCCGGCATACGACCAGACATTCACAGGTGATTCCGGTTGGAGAAGATACGTTTCTGATGGATACACCAGGATTCTCGTCTTTATATCTGATGAATAGAGCAGGATCTGAAAAATTATTTTCCGGAATTTCGAAAATATGAAGATACATGCAGATTTCAGGGATGCAGACACATCCATGAACCGGGATGCAGAGTAAAGGAAGCTTTGGAGAATGGTGAGATCAGCAGACTCCGATATGAAGATTATCTAAGTTTATATGAAGAATTGAAAGAGAAAAGGAGATATTAAATGGAATATCGATTGTGCCCCTCAATTTTGTCGGCGGACTTTAACCGTTTGGGCGAACAGATTCAGACTTTGGAAAAAGCAGGAGTTGAATGGCTTCACATTGATGTTATGGATGGTGCTTTTGTGCCGAATATTTCTTTTGGTATTCCGGTGATCAAGAGCATCCGCAAATGCACTGACAAAGTATTTGATGTGCATCTGATGATCGAGAAGCCGGAACGTTATGTGGAAGAGTTCGCTGCCTGTGGTGCGGACCTGGTGAATTTTCACCTGGAAGCCACAGAAGATGTGGAGGGATGCATTGAAAAAATACATGCCACAGGCAAAAAGGCCGGCATCACCATTAAGCCCGCCACTCCGGCAGAGGCAGTGGAACATTATCTGGAACTGGTGGATATGGTGCTGGTAATGACCGTGGAGCCCGGATTCGGCGGACAGAAGCTGATCCCGGAGTGCCTGGATAAGGTACAGGTGATCCGGAAAATGATCAACGATAAGGGGCTGTCTATCGATCTGGAAGTAGACGGTGGTATCAATCTGGACAATGTAGCATTTGCCATGGAAAAAGGAGCCAATGTCATTGTAGCCGGTTCCGCTGTATTTAAGGATGATATTGCAGCCAATGCAAAAGCATTTCTGAATAGATTACAATAGTTCAAAAGAATGTCTGACGGTGAAATTACGGAGCGGCCGATACTGGAAAAATGTCTGTCTGTGAAGCGGAGGTAAACAGGATAATCGCCATAAGGTATAAGGCAGCTTCGCAGATGGCACAGGTGGAAAGGCCGGTAACCAAGCCGGAAGACGGATAAGGAGGAACGAAGGATGGAATTACAGATATTGCATGCAATTCAGGGGATCCATCAGGAATGGCTGACAGAGATCCTGCGTTTTTTTACTACGGTCGGAGAAAGCGGTCTGGTATGGATCGTCATTGCGATTGTGCTGACATGCATTCCGAAGACCCGGAAATGCGGTCTGACCATGATAATCGCCATGGTAATCACCTATCTTGTGGGAAATTTGTTCCTGAAAAACGTGATCGCGAGACCCCGCCCCTGTGCGGTGGATACCAGAGTGACATTGAAAATTCCGTTCCCTTCGGAGTATTCCTTCCCCTCGGGACATACTTCCAATGGTTTTGCCGGAGCGGTGACCATTTTCAGTTATTATCGTAAGGCGGGTATTTTAAGTCTGCTTATGGCAGCAGTCATTGCCTTTTCCAGACTTTATTTCTTTGTCCACTATCCCACGGATATTCTGGGCGGCATTGTGCTGGGAACATTAGATGCGCTGTTGGCGGTCTATCTGGTAAAGCGTCTGGAAGACCGGGCGGATGCAATATAAGAGCAGAAAACGGACAGGAAGAGGTAGGGACAGAAAGGGTAGAAATTTCGATGAATAGCAGAACGTTATGGAATGATAACTGGTATTTTGCCAAAACAGCATTGGATGTGGAATGGGAAGACCGGGCACTCTGGGAGCGGGAGATGCAGCCGGCAGACTTGCCTCACGACTGGCTGATCTATGATACGAAGAACCTGTACGAAGACAGCATCGGTTGGTATCGGAAGAAATTTGTGTATTCCACGTCCGGAACAAAGTGTGGCCAACGTGTCATTTTGCGCTTCGAAGGTGTTTACATGGATTCTTCCATCTATATAAACGGCGTGTGCCTCGGTGACTGGAAATACGGCTACTCCACCTTTGACTGGGACATTACGGATCATCTGCGTGAAGGTGAAAATGAAGTTGTTCTCCGGGTAACCTTTCAGGCACCAAACAGCAGATGGTACAGCGGTGCCGGAATCTATCGTAATGTATGGATGATATGTCTGCCGGAGACACATATCCCGCTGGACGGCATCTACACCTCTTCTGTGGAGACACAAAAAGGCTATGACCTGACCATCGATACGGAGTTGAAATGGGGAACGGACAACGGAAATTATGCACTGGAATATTGTCTGTATTATACAGGGGACAGTAAAAGCTCCGCAGAAACAGCAAGCAGGGAGATTTTCCGGATAAAGCAGCCCCTTGACGGTGGACAGGAGAAGACATCTGTGACGATTCCTGTGGACAATCCGAGGAAATGGGACATTACAGATCCTTATCTGTATGATCTTACAGTTCGTCTATGCAAACTTCCAATGAACGACGGGGAGAACGGAGCAGGTGAAGCCTTACAGAAGACGGAAATCACACAGGAAGAACATCTTCGCATCGGTTTCCGCACCATGCAATTTGATCCTGCCAGGGGCTTTTTATTAAACGGCAGAAAAGTGCGCCTGAACGGTGCCTGCGATCACCATGACCTCGGAGCACTGGGAGCGGCTTTTCACAAAGAAGCCATGCGCCGGAAATTTGAACTCATGCGTTCCATGGGTGTCAATGCTGTGCGGACTTCCCACAATATGCCCGCTGTGGAACTGATGGAACTGGCGGATGAGATGGGATTTCTGATCGTATCCGAAGCGTTCGATATGTGGGAGATGGCAAAGAATCCTTATGATTATGCCAGATTTTTCAAGGAATGGATGGAGAAGGATGTACGCAGCTGGATCCGCAGAGACCGCAATCATCCTTCCGTTATCATGTGGAGCATTGGCAACGAGATTCCGGATACCCATGCGGATGCCCATGGACAGGAGATCACCCGTAGCCTCCTTGCAGTAGTCAGAAAGTGGGATTACCGGAAGGTGGCACCGGTGACGATCGGTTCCAATTACATGCCCTGGAAAAATGCTCAGAAATGTGCGGATATCGTGAAAGTGGCGGGCTATAACTACGCGGAAAAATATTATGCGGAACACCATGAAAAGCATCCGGACTGGATCATCTACGGAAGTGAGACTTCCTCTGTGGTACAGAGCCGAGGGGTGTATCATTTTCCGTTGGAGAGGGCGAATCTGATCGAAGCGGACGAACAGTGTTCTGCGTTGGGCAACAGTACTACCAGCTGGGCGGCGAAAAATACGGAATACTGTATCACTATGGACAGAGATACCCCTTATTCCTGTGGTCAGTTCATCTGGACAGCCATTGACTATATCGGTGAGCCGACCCCTTATCAGACGAAAAACAGCTATTTCGGACAGATGGATACGGCGGGATTTCCCAAAGACTCCTACTACGTCTTCCGTTCGGAATGGACGGATGGGAAAAAAGATCCCATGATCCATGTATATCCCTACTGGGATTTTAATCCGGGACAGCAGGTGGACGTGCGGATCACCAGCAATGCTCCGGAGGTGGAACTGTTCGTAAACGGAGCGTCACAGGGAAAACAGCAGATCGATCATCAGAAAGGAACGGTATTGCAGCCTTCCTGGAAAGTACCGTATGCGCCCGGCAGTATCTGTGCCGTGGCATACGACGAAACGGGTAGGGAGATAGCCAGACAGGAGAGACATTCCTTCGGCAACACAGATCATTATGTATTAAAAGCAAATAAATCAGCCTTGCATGCTGACGGCGAGGACATGATCTTTGTGGAGATCTCAGCGGAGGACCGGGACGGATATCCTGTGGAAAATGCCTCCGATTATGTGAGAGTGACCGTGGAAGGCGCCGGACGTCTCATAGGCTTGGACAATGGTGACAGTACCGATTACGATGCCTACAAGGGAACTGTCCGTAAGCTGTTCCAGGGGAAATTACTGGCGATGATCGCAGCGAAAACGATTCCCGGAGAGATTCGTGTGACCGTGGAGGACGCATGGACAGCCACGGTGAGCATGACCGATGAAACCGGTGCCGAAACGGCCACGGCAGTAGTCGAGACTCCGGACAATACGGCAGCTGCCGGGCATCGCACGGCGACAGTGACGTTACAGGCAGTCGAAGCACCGATTCGTCCCGGTGTCTGCGCAACAGAAGAAAACAGAGAATATCCGCCCGCCTTTGTGGATCCCGGATTTGTTCCGGTGCGGAAACTGGAAATGAGCGCTCCCTATATGAGATTGACACCGGAGAAGCCGTATGTATTGCTACATACCCGTATCTATCCCATGGAAGCCACAGACCGTAAGCTTCTCTGGAGCATTACTGACGCTTCCGGTATCCCCAGCCCTGTGGCAAAACTGGAGGAACTGGAAGACGGCGAGAGCATCCGGATCACAGGCGTCAGTGATGGCAGTTTTCAGGTAAGGTGTATGACCTGTAACGGAACAACCAATATTAAAATGATTTCCCAACTTGACTTTGCAGTGGAGGGCATGGGACAGACGTTCCATTCTCCGTATGAGCCGGTGACGGGTATTTCTTATGTCGGAAGTTTTGGCGGAGACGTAAGCCGCGGAGTGGAGAACAGTGCCGGAACGGACAAGGCACAGCCTACCGGACTGGTCTATGAAGCGTTAGACTTTGGTGAATTCGGAAGTGACGAGATCACGCTGTCCATTTTTGCCAACGATAATGATCCCCACCGGATTCAGATATGGAAGGGAGAGCCCGAAGAGAGCGGTTCCGGGACACAGGGAACACTGGTGGGTGAAATAACCTATCAGAAGCCGGGCATCTGGGAAGTCTTCCAGCCGGATACCTTCGTATTGCCCCGGAGATTAAAGGGTGTAACAAAACTGACAATAGTGTCAGAAGATAAAATTTTCCTGAAAGAGTTCCATTTCACCAGACAGGAAAAAGCTTATGCAAGACTGAGTGCTCTCACGGACGGAGTTACCTATGGTGACAGCTTTGTGAGAACCGGGGATGCCGTTGAACAGATCGGCAATAATGTCTCTCTCGAATTTACGGATATGAACTTTGGAGAAGCGGGAACCGATAGCATTGTCATCTGCGGAAGAACTCCTTTACAGCAGAATACGATCCAGCTTAGGTTTACCGATGGAGCTACACAGGTACTTCCCTTCCCACACAGCGAGGAATATAGGGAACTGCGTTTCCCTCTGGAAAGAGTGACGGGAGAGCAGAATGTGACCTTCGTTTTCCTGCCGGGATGCAATTTTGATTTCAAATGGTTCCGGTTTGAAAAAAGCGGATATGAGGAGTAAGCGATAACTATGAGCAAATGGAAGAGAAAAATATGGGCAGCAATACTGGTGGTGGGAATGACAGCGTCTCTGACTGCCTGTGGAGGCAGCAAAGGAGAAAACAGCAATGCGTCTGCTGCCGGTACACAGAATGAGACTGCCACCGTACAGGATGAGAGCGCGGACAGTAACACTGACAGCACCGGCAGTACCACGGCACTGGTGCAGGACAACCGGGTACTGCAGATCCCGGACGACAACTACCGTACCTACTATGAGCTTTTCGTATATTCCTTCTATGACAGCGACGGTGATGGCATTGGAGATCTACAGGGCGTACTGGAAAAGCTGGATTACCTGAATGACGGTGATGATACCACAGATATGGATCTGGGAATCAATGGTATCTGGCTCATGCCGGTGATGCCCTCCTTCACCTATCATAAATACGATACCACGGATTATGAGAATATCGATCCGCAGTACGGCACTCTGGAAACGTTTCAGGAGTTGCTGACGGCCTGTCATGACCGTGGGATCCGTGTGATCCTGGATCTGGCAATGAATCATTCTTCCAGCAGCCATCCCTGGTTCCAACAGGCTGCGGAGTATCTGAAGAGCCTGCCGGAAGGGGCGGAACCGGATAGTTCCGAATGCCCGTACGTGGATTATTACCATTTTTCCAGAGAATACCAGGGCGGGTATGCACAGCTGAATGGAACGGCCTGGTATTATGAAGCGAGATTCTGGGACGGAATGCCGGATCTGAATCTGGAGAATGAGGCGGTACGCCGGGAATTTGAGCAGATCGCGGACTTCTGGCTGGATATGGGTGTGGATGGCTTCCGACTGGATGCGGTGAAAGAGTATGTTACCGGATCCACAGAGGACAATGTGGAAATTCTAAGCTGGTTCGCGGATTATGTTCATGGCAAAGATCCGGAGAATTATCTGGTGTGTGAATGCTGGACGGATCAGAATACCTATGCCAAATATTATGAGAGCGGCGTGGACAGCATGTTTGATTTTGCTTTTGCCGACAAGTCCGGTATCATTGCCAATGTGATGAACGGTAAGGCATCGGCAACATCTTATGCAAAGAATCTGGAAACAGAGCAGGGCATGTATGCACAGTACAATCCGGATTATATCAATGCTCCCTTCTACACCAATCATGATATGGGACGCAGTGCAGGCTACTATGCCGGGGAGAATAGCGAAGCTCAGACGAAAATGGGCAATGCCCTTAATCTCTTAATGAATGGCAATGTATTCCTCTATTATGGGGAAGAACTGGGCATGAAGGGCTCCGGCAAAGACGAGAACAAACGGGCCCCCATGTACTGGAGCAAGGACGGCAATGCGGAAGGCATGTGTAAGGGCCCGGCAGATATGGATGATTTCCGGATGAAATTTGACAGTCTGGAAGAACAGCAGGAGGATCCCGATTCCATCTATAATTATGTGAAACAGGTGATCCGTGTCCGCAACCAGAACCCAGTGATCGCCAGAGGCACCACCGCTTATCTGGAGCAGTATTCCGGTGAACAATGCTTTGCCCTGACAAGAAGCTATGAAGGCAGTAACTTATTATTGTTGGGAAATACCTCTGCGGAGGCTGTGAGCGTGGATCTGACCGGACTTACCGTAGGAGGCACCACAGCGGAGGAACTGGTACTGCTGGGGGAACTTTATACCGGAGAAGAGACCGCGGAGCGTGCCGGTACTGTAGTTACGCTTCCGGCTTATTCGATCCTGATCCTGGGAGAAGAATAAGACGAGCAAAACAGAATACAGGAACAAAAACAGGTCTGTGGGCGAACCCTACAGACCTGTATGCTTTCTTACAAAATCTTCAAATTCGTTTACCGGTAACGGCTTCGAGAAGTAGTAACCCTGAATATCATCACAGTGAAGATTCTTCAGAAACTCTACCTGATCCGAAGTTTCTACACCCTCTGCGGTAATAGTCATACCGAAGCTCTGCAGCAGCTGTGTGATGTGCAACAGCAGCTTTTCACCGTTCCGGTCACCAATGTAATCGATCAGACTCTTATCCAGCTTGATCGTATCGAAATGCATGACATTCAGCGAAGACAGAGAAGAATAACCGCTTCCGAAATCATCCAACAGTAAAGTAAATCCTGCTTCATGGAACTGCTCGATCAGGGAGGAAATATCACTGTTATCAATGGTAGCACTCTCAGTGATCTCTAACGGAACATATTTCGGATCGAGCCGGAATGAATTCAAAATCTCCCGGTACTTATCTACCACATTGCTGTAGTATAGGCTGACTCTGGAAATATTTACAGAAATCGGATACAATTTTGCTCCAGCCTGCAGCCATCTCTGCTGTTGTGCGCACACTGTGCGGAACACATATTCATCCAGTGTTGTGATATTACCGTTTTTCTCAAATAATGGAATGAACTTGCCGGGAGAGAGCATGGTGCCGTCGGGGCGCTTCCAACGGATCAGAGCCTCCGCTCCCAGAATGTTTCCGGTGACGGGGTCTACTTTCGGCTGATACCACAGCTGGAATTCTCCGTTCTTCAGGGCATCTTCGAAGACATCTTCCATCAGACGATCCTCGGAGAGCTGTTTGATATCCAGATCTTCATAAAAAGCATAATGTCTGGTACGTTTTCCCTTTATCGGATACTTAGCCTGTACAGCCTTGCCGTAATTCTGCTCGATTTCCTTATGATCGGCGGTCTCATAGATGCCGCACAGTGGGAACAGTTTCGGAATATTAAGCTTTGTGGACAAATTGGAAATATCCTGACACAGGCACTCCAATCTGGGTTCTAAGGTACACCGGTCATTATCCCGCAGGAACAGGATGAACCGGTCTGCATTGATGTGGGCAGAAAATTCACCCAGATGTGTACCGGTTTGCAGGAGCTTCCATACTTCCAACAGTGTTTCGTCACCCTTGGCCACACTACAGGTATTATTGATCAGCTTGAAATCCTGAAGATCCAGGGCAACATAGAAGCCGCTGTCTCCGCCTCGATGGGATAATTTCTCCTTGAAGCAGGCAAAATTATCACCATTTGTCAGAGGATCCACATAAGCCAGACGATATAACTGCCTGCGCCGTGTCCGGATACTGTGCACAAAAGCAAAAGTACCGACTCCGGCGATCACAATGATCAGCAGGATCAGCAGCCGCACCTGAAACAATATCGGAGCGGAACGACTGGAAAGTACCTGATCGGGAACAATAGTCAGGGCGAACCACTGTCTGTCGCTGCGGAGATTGTCCATTGCAGCCGCATAGTAATAATACTTCTGACTGCCTCCATAGAAATAACCACCGTTGGAAGAAGAACTCTGAAGCAGCGTATGCAGATCCTGCAAGGGCTGGTCGTTACGGGCATTCTGAGTCAGATAATCGGACATACGGTCGGCTTCCTGCAGGGAAGCCGGTGCATTGGAAGATGTGGCGATCAGGTCACCGTCCTGATTTACCAGACAACTGAATCCCTGATTATTAAAGGATTGCACGCCTAAAATTTCTTCAAAATGCTGGTTCCGATAGGTGGCAAATAAAACACCGATAATGGAATCACTCTGATCATATACGGGAATGCTGAATACATTGATGGGCTCCGGAGTACCCATTCGATCCTGAAGAGTATTGGTAATACCGGGAAGCCCCTGCATACCATCTTTGAAAAAATCTCTGCTGGACAGATCTTGTACATAGCCGTCAGTGGCCATTGCCTGACCATCCGGTGAGATGAAGCCAATCCGCTTAAACCCATAGGTGGAGACGAAAGATTCCAACTGTGCGGCAATGGAGCTGGCATTGGCTGTACCCGGGGAAACACTGATCGCATCGGCAAGGCTGTATAATAAGTTGAAGTTTTCACGGATCTCCTGCTGTACGATCAGGGCGTTCTGCGTGGCAACATCCCGGAGAGTGGACTGTACTTCTTCCTCTGTATCCTGTGTGATCTGGGCAGAACTCCACATAACTGTGGAAATTACCAGTACCAGAGCAATGCCCAGAATGATCAAGGTCTGCTTTGGCAATTTACTTTGTTTCATTTTATATCCTCTTATGTATGTTATAAAAATTACCCTATATAATATAATATTATACACCTTTACGATTGCATGGCAACAAAAACTGCATTGACAGTCCGGATTTCCTGTGCTACTGTAAGAATACACAAATGCAATGAGGAAGAGAGTATCTATTTTATAGAAGTTTTACAGAGAACATTCCGGCAGGCTGAGAGGAATGAAACGGACAGATGGAGAAGATGGCTTCTGAGCGGCGCACCGAACGGACACCGGGACAGAACAAACGGTGAAAGCAAGGCTGCGACAGGATCCGCCTGTTACAGCGGATAGGGTTACGGACCCGAAGAGGTCTGTACTGTGAGGTACAGACGAAGAGAAGTGGTAACACGAGATAACGCTCGTCTTCTTGAAGAACATAAGGTTCTTTGAGGAGACTTTTTTAATGCCAACAAGGTCACAAGACAGAAATTACGATGTGCTTGCACGAGAGTAATTTTCTGTCTTGATGACCTGCCCCGATATGAGCATAGAAGAGAGGCGTAAGCCTTTCGATATGCGAATGGCGGGTAGGATTGCGGGAGCGCAAAGCGCGGAGCAATCCGTGTGGCATTAGATAGTGTTATAGGAGTAGAAAAGGAGAACAGACACAATGGAAAGCAAAGGAAAATATTATCTTACCACAGCGATTGCCTATACATCTGCGAAGCCTCATATCGGCAACAACTACGAGATCGTACTGGCTGACAGCATCGCACGTTTCAAGAGAAAGGAGGGCTATGATGTCTTCTTCCAGACCGGTACTGACGAGCATGGACAGAAGATCGAACTGAAGGCTGAGGCAGCCGGCATCACACCCAAGGAGCATGTGGACAAGATCGCCGGTGTGATCCGCGGACTGTGCGACCTGTTAAATATTTCCTATGATAAGTTCATCCGTACCACGGATGAGGATCATGAGAAGCAGGTACAGAAGATCTTCAAGCGTCTCTATGATCAGGGAGATATTTACAAGGGGGCCTATGAGGGAATGTACTGTACCCCATGTGAATCTTTCTGGACGGAGTCCCAGCTGGTAGACGGCAAGTGTCCGGACTGCGGCGGTGTCGTAAAGCCTGCTAAGGAGGAGGCTTATTTCTTCCGCATGAGCAAATATGCAGACAAACTGATCAAGCACATTAATGAGCATCCCGAGTTCATTCAGCCCGTTTCCCGTAAGAACGAGATGATGAACAACTTCCTGCTCCCCGGACTGCAGGATCTGTGCGTATCCCGTACTTCCTTTAAATGGGGCATTCCGGTAGATTTTGATCCGAAACATGTCGTTTATGTATGGCTGGATGCACTGACCAACTACATCACCGGTATCGGTTATGACTGTGACGGAAACAGCAGCGAGCAGTTCAAGAAAGACTGGCCGGCAGATCTGCATCTGATCGGTAAGGATATCATCCGTTTCCATACCATTTACTGGCCGATCTTTCTGATGGCACTGGATCTGCCGCTTCCGAAACAGGTATTCGGACATCCGTGGCTGCTGCAGGGCGACGGCAAGATGAGCAAATCCAAAGGAAATGTACTGTATGCCGATGAGCTGGTTGATTTCTTTGGCGTGGATGCCGTGCGTTATTTCGTTCTGCATGAGATGCCGTTTGAAAACGACGGTGTGATCTCCTGGGAGCTGATGGTAGAGCGTATGAATTCTGACCTGGCAAATACCCTCGGAAACCTGGTAAACCGTACGGTTTCCATGTCCAATAAATATTTCGGCGGCGTGGTAGAAAATAAGAACGTAAACGAGCCAGTGGATGAAGAATTAAAGAAAGTCGTTCTGGAAACACCGAACAAAGTCATTGCAAAAATGGAAGAGCTGCGTGTGGCAGATGCGATCACCGAGATCTTTACACTGTTCAAACGCTGCAACAAATACATCGACGAGACG
>OLQD01003057.1_pt1 | contig 11413 bp, 10 predicted proteins | sample 1672841 | NCBI WGS metagenome assembly OLQD01 (sample SAMEA3136729, study PRJEB25190) | human gut metagenome | biome: human gut; feature: human-associated habitat; material: faeces | place: Austria | collected 2013 | reverse complement strand
CCTGACGATTACTTTTTACGGCACACTCTTTTCCGGCATGACGATGCTGCCTTTCAGTAATATACACTCTTTAAGCAGTATGATTGTCTCAGGGCAAAGGACCACCTTTTTTATCCTGATCATTCATGCGCTGGTATCATCCGTCCTGCCTTATGCACTATATTCTTTATCCATGCGCTATATGGAGGCCGGCAAGGCATCGATTCTCGCTTCCAGCGAACCTGCCGCCGCCATGTTATTCGGAGCGGTACTCTATGCCGAAACACCAGGTATTCTTTCCATCTGTGGACTTTGTTTTACAATTGGTGCTGTAATATTATTAAATTATGAAAGGAATTGAACATATGGTACACCTGAACGACAATGCTATTGCCTATATGAATAAACGCGAATTCCGCAACATCATACTTTCCATCGAAACAATCACCAGTTGATGTGCCCCTCCGCGTCTGGAGATATCGGTAGGATTTACCGATAAAGAAAAAGAGAACATGCTCGCACAGGGGTATGTCTGCGAGACCAGTCCTCTTGGGAATGTCTATTATCTGCCTGATGGGGTTACTGTAACCGGGGATATCAGCATCAATTATATGGAATATCCCTGGATTACATGCTTTGAGGTAAGCGGTCTGGCTGTTTCACGTTCCTGAGACAGCCAGGCTATGTATTACTCTTTTGCTTCCTCCATTTTTTGTATTTCTTGTTCTGATTGTTTTATCTGTTCATCCAACTGTCTTATCTGCCTATCGCTTTCTTTTATCTGTTCATCCAGTTGTCTTATTTGCTTATCACTTTCTTTTATTTGTTTATTCCGTTGTCTTATCTGTTCATCCAGTTGTCTTGACTGCTCATCTTTCTGTTTTATCTGCTCATCTAGTTGTTTTATCTTCTCATCTTTCTCTTCTATCTGCCTCCGCATATCTTCAATCATGAATTCTACTGTATTTCGATCTAATTCTAACAATTCTTCCGAAAACATCTACATCACCTCTTTCAACTGACTAGTTATTTTTATAAGTATCTAAAACAATTCTTTTGACATTTTTCATGCTATTTTTTATCCAATAGCTGCTGTAATCGTTGTATTTCTTTCCTCATTTCTAACATCTCCTCATCCTTCTGACTCAACTGCTCTCTCTGGCAGTCTATCTCCTTCTGCATATCATCAATCATCAGCTTTACTGTATTCCTGTCTAACTCCAGCAATTCTTTCGAAAACATCTGCATCACCTCTTCGATATTCCGGCAGACATCATAAGCCTGTTCATACATTTCTTTAAAATCCGGATATTTCTCTATAATATCTATAATCGTCTCCGGATCATCCATGCAGAAAAACGCAAGCCATGCTTCCAGCCGGTTTTCTATTTTTACACTTCTATTTTCATTTTGCTGATTCTTTTTAAATATGTCAAGAGGTATGAACAGATATTCCTGTAATAAATTTATATTTACCCCTGTATCAGATTTTTGCATAAACCGATGGATATAATTATTGGAAAATTTCTGGAATTCGGTTGGACTTTTTTCGAATAACACGATCGTGTACACCTGTTTGATATCTCTGTAAGAGAATCGTTTTCCTTTGATTCCTCTCACTCTCTTATACTGCCGAAGCAACAGATCCGCCGAGTAACAGGCACTTCTTTCTCCCGGAAAATAATATCCGATTTTCTGAATTTCCAGATTCGCAATACTTCCATCTTCCAGTTGTACTACCATATCTGTAATAAGAAGCGTAGATTCATCTGCTAATCTTGTTCCGTCATTTGGTAATACGTCTACAATTCTCACTCTTTGTCCGAGAAGTAACGTGAGTAATTCATTTACTCTCTCCGGTGTATTCTCCGGATTCAGAATTTCTTTTATCATGAAATCATACATGATTTTTATACCTTTCACTCCGGTACAAAAATCCAGAAATTCATTTTGATTTTCCTCTGTCCACTCATAAAATAAATTTTTTAATCTGCTTTTACTTTCAATCTCATTCAACACCTCCTCCCTTGTCCGAATCATCGGGAAATACTGTTGAAGTTTGTTTGTCATAGGCACGTCCTCCTGAATAGATTATAAAATTTTCGTGTTCTCTCAAGTCGGAAATATGTTTCAGACATTTTTAGGTGTGAAACGGTCGAAACTTGATGCCTTTTGGCCTAGAAATACTTAAGAGTTTGTAGAAGTCACTCTTTGAAGTGCATTCAGAATAGCATATTGTTCATATGATTACAAGATTAATTTTCGTAAAAAAAGCGGCAGAATTATCTTCCGCCGCATAGCCCATATCACCATCTATATATTATCTCATCTTAAAACTTCTCCATCTCCCCAATGATCGTTCTGTAAAATTCTTCTTCCGTGCCCTCTTTTCTCACATCATTCATCACATATCCGTCTTTCAGAAATATCACTCTCTTACACCGGCTTGCCATCTGTGGATCATGCGTTACCATCAGAAGGGTCTTCCCTAACTCCTCATTGATTTTCCGGAATTCCTCCGCAACAACTTTTCCGGATTTTGAGTCGAGGTTTCCCGTCGGCTCATCTGCAAATATGATACTCGGATCATTGATCAGCGCCCTGCAGATTGCCACTCTGCCGCTCACCGCCGGACAGCTCATAAGGATTCTTTTCCTGAAGATGTTCAATCCCAAACTGCTTTTCCAATGCTTCCGCTTTCTCTTCACATTCTTTCTGTTCCTTTTTATCCAGCAATACCGGAAGCATGATATTTTCTTTTACCGAAAGGCTGTCCATCAGATTAAAATCCTGAAATACAAATCCGATCTTTCTACGTCTGATATCCGTAAGTTCTTCTTTCCACAGCTCATTCGTATTCAAACCGTCAAAGATCACATCTCCGTCCGTCTGCTGATCCATAAATCCCAGGATCTTCAGAAGTGTTGTCTTTCCACAGCCGGATTTTCCCATAATTCCGACGTACTCTCCCTGTTCTACATCAAAGTTAATGCCTTTCAGTACCGAAATCGCATCCGCATCATCAATCTCCCCACCGGCTTTTGGAAATTTCTTGATCAGGTTATTTACCTTTAATATTTCTTTCATGATTTCCTTCTACCTTTCTTATTGTATACTGCTCAATCACCTTTACACCGATGCCCTGCACTACAAGATATATAACTGCAAAGATCAACAGATATCGCAGATAATGTACACAGTCAGCCTTCGTATATTCCCGCATGTTCCATATCTCCCCGGTTAACACCGGCACCATAACAACCGCAACTGCTGCCGGGATCCAGAAAAAGATTCCCGTCTCTGTCCGGATCAGCTTTTCTCTTTCTTTCGAGCTCATTCCAATACAGGTTAAGAAATGATTCCGCTTCTTCTTGTCCGTCATCTCAGATTCATATTTCAAGTAAATGACCAGAACGCTTCCCAGCAGAAATGCTCCCATGATAAATATATCTACTACCGTTGTCATAAAGCGTTCGCTTTCAATCTGTTCCATCGTTGTACGTTTGGAATAGCAGGATAATACATCCTTGTCAAATCTTTCATCCTCTTTATGTACCTTCCGAAAAGCCTGGAGCTCTTTTTCTATCTTCTGATAATCTGCATTTTTCACATTCAAAAGGACAAGCTTTGTCGGCCAGTGATGGATCGTCACTCCTTCTTCTGCTTCACCCTCCTCAACCGGATCTCCGGTGATCCAATTATATTTCTTCCAGTCGTCCTGAACCTTTTCAAAATATTCATCCGAAAATACAACCAGATTCTCCTCACTTCCCTGCCGGAATGCACCTGTCAGAATATCCGTCTTTTCACCCTTTACGGTTCGTGTCGGATAAATTTTTTCCCGATCAAGAAATCCATAAGATTCTATCGGCTGTCCGATGTGCAGGTACGGCTCTTTTCTCGAATTCAGGTAATCCAGTGGATGTGCCTTCGTACTCTTATCCTGTTGGTAAATAATATAGATTTCCTTTCCGTCAGCAGATAGATTCATTTTTTCACTTTTCTTTCCAAGTGCCTTATTCAGTTCTTTATACGTCGTCTCCGAGATGCCTATATGCTGTCCCTGCGGCATGATCACTGCTCTGGCATCATCCAGCTTTTCCGAATTATCCACATTCGTCACGCGTACCATCGGATACTCCTGGAATTTCACGTCATATTTTTCCTGCAGCTGTTTCCAGAATGTCTCATCCGCTTCCGTTGCCATACATACAAAATCATACGGGAACAGTCCTTCCGGCTTTTGCGCGATCTTCGCTGAGATCATATCTTTTCCAAATAAGAACAATATCAGTACCGGTATAAGACTGATCACGTACACATAACGGAATGTACTCTTGAAACGGTAATAAAACGAATTATATGGGATCAACTTTGCATAATAACTCTTTTTATGCTTCCGCACTTTCAGGAACAATCCAAATCCAAACTTTTCCGCCAGATAAATGCCCAGGAAGATAAATAAAAGTATCCGTAACCCTTCGGCATTCTTCCGCATTCCGAAATTCACTATTCCAAATACCACAATGACCAGGCCAATTGTAAGCCACAGACCGATCCGTTTTTCCGGCATCTTCTCCTTTTCCACATCGCCCAGCTGCATTTTTTTTAGTTCCCTGTACAGGAAGAAATCCCGCAGGATCATCAGTCCAATCCCGGATATTCCGATCAGGATAAGACTTGCGATCAAATATGTGAATCCTGTAATCTTCGCCGGCTGTGCTCCCACTCCGGATCTTGCCATGAAGATTCTGCGGATGATACACAGGATCACACTTCCGATGCAGGCTCCCCCGATCAGCATTCCCAGAATTCCAGCCACAATCTCTGCCCCAAGCACTTCATAAAGTGTAGACTTCCGCATTCCCAGAGTAGAAAATATACTGTAATTTCTCATCCGTTTTCTGAAATATGACAACAGATTCGTGATCATCAGCATCAGCGATGCGATCAGACTCACGATCAGGAATTCCAGCAGAATTGCCGTGATTCCATGCCCCGTCAGTATATTTCCTTCTTTATTGAATGGTGCCAGCATCTGTGCCATTCCGACTCCGGAAAATATCAGCGTCGCCGGAAGCAGGTTCATACTTACGTAAACAATAAAATCTCTTTTTGAACTTTTAAAATTCTTCCACAGGGCCGTATAGAATCCTTTCGGATACTTCCCCGAAAATTCCAGATGCTTTTTCTTTTCTTCTTTGTAATTTTTCTCTCTGGCTTTAACTTCTTCCTGTATCTTTTTCTCTTCCTGCCACGAATCAATCAGCTTCGCACCGATCAAATTGATCACCAGAAGCACTACCAGTAAAAATGGATACACCTGTGACAGCGGATCTGAAAATACTGCCCCATCTGCCCCAAGAAATGATATCATACATCCTGCGATCAGTGACATGATATCCAGAAGCAGTTTATGGTGATTGCTTAAAGCCAGTATCAGATTCACAATTCCTATCACCTGGATTACCAGTACCATTACCAGTTCACAGATGAACAGCATCAGTATCTGAACCATCATCTGTTCATCTGCACCGTCCAGTACTCCCAAAGGCTTCAGACTTTTCTTTATGTAACTCATCCCATCGCCCGAAGCAGCCAATTTTATCAGATATCCCGGCACATTGCATTTCCATGTCCCCATGTTCATCCACGGAAATAATAGCACTGCCTGGATGATCACCTGCATGATCAGCGTGAATATCTTCATTCGCTTTTCCGTCTTATTCATAACTTTTGCCTCTCATTTTTCATACACGCTTATTATCCGAGATCTAACGTCTCTCTTCATATACGCTTACTATCCAAGATCTAACGTCTCTCTCTTTATACCTGCGCCACCACCGGCTTAAATCCCTCCATTCCGACAACCATCACCGGTGCTCCTGCCGGGATCTCCGTTCCTTTCTCAGATCCCTGTACTCTTACTTTCATATGATGTCCACACAGATATCCTTTTCCCTTCCAGTTGATTCTGGTATCTGCCGTTCCAATCTCCCATAAAAGTCTGGTCTCTCTTCTGCTCTGCAAAAGATTCATAAATCCTCTCAGTACCATATTCAGCAGACATGCGATCAATACACAGCAGAGGATTCCTGCATATCCCTTCACCGGGAAGCTCGGAGCAAAACATAATGCCGAGATAAAAAGTACCAGCCCGCTGTTTGCAACGTAACATCCCTGCCCCCAGTCTCTTCCGACTGCATAGAATAAAGCTTTGCCCGTGTATTTCTCCCAGATGCTCAATCCGATTCCATAGACAGCAAATCCGATTCCGATATTCCGGTGTATAACTGCCGGGATTTTATTCAGTCCGAGCGCCTCATTCCACACCCATAAAAATGCGTTCGGATCTCTTGCGATAAGATAAGAAATGCACACACATACAATTGGTACACATCCCAGTACCAGCATCCACAGAAACATATTGGAATCAAACACTTTATGATAGATCTTATCCATTGCTTCACCTGCTTCCTGCGGATCGCCCATCTGGCGGACTGCTTCTTCCTCTGCTTCAACTTCCGTCATCCCTGATTCCATTAATGCGGCTTTGCAGTCTTCTATATGCGCTTCATATTCATTTACAATCTCTTTTCTTACAGACGAATCGGTAATCTTCTTCCCAAGTTCTTTCAGATATTCTCTTTCCTTCATATCTAACACCGTCCTTTTCTGCCACCTTCACTGCCTTACCTGTGCTATACGGAATACTGGATCATGCTCGTAACTGCATTGGCATAAGCATTCCATTCTTCGATCATTTTCTCCAGATATTTCTTCCCGTTAGGTGTGATCCGGTAATACTTTCTGAGTTTCCCGTTCGCCTCCTGGTTATAACTTTCCAAATATCCGGACTGTACCATGCTGTGAAGCAGCGGATACAATGTTCCTACCTTTAATTCGAATACATTGTCCGATCTCTTTGAGAGTGTATCGATCATTTCATATCCGTACATATCCTTTTCTGAGATCAATTTGAGAATTAACATTGCGGTATTTCCTGAGACCACATTTTTGTTTACTTTCATAGTGATTGCTCCTTTCTTATATTTGCTTTCATTATATATCGATTTTCGATAGTTGAGTGTAAAAAAATTTGCTTTCTTCTTGGTTCTATTATATATCGCATCTCGATATATGTCAATATGCAAGAATAAAAAGAACTAGAAATGCAAACCTACATTCCCAGTCCCTTTACCTTCTTCTTTCCTACAACAGCTCCGCAAACAATCGCAGGAACAACTGTCCCAGCCGCAGAGTCGCGCTCCGGCCGGACTTATACTTCTCCGTCACTTCCCTGCACTGTTCCAATGTCTGCTCCATATCCCGCCGGATATCCAGCACCGCATCACAATCTGCCATAAAACACCCATTTTCAAAATGATGATAAAGGCTCCGGTAATCCAGATTGATCGTGCCGCAAGTCGCCATGCAATCATCTGCCACGCTCATCTTCGCATGACAGAATCCCGGTGTCCACTCATAGATCCTTACACCATCCTGTACCAGATTGTGATAGAACGATCTGGTGATACTGTAGATCAGCTTCTTATCCGGAATTCCCGGCGTGATGATCCGCACATCCACACCGCGCTTGGCCGCCAGCGAAAGGGCATGTGTCATCTCATCCGTGATGATCAGATACGGCGTCATGAACCAGCAGTATCTGTCCGCTTTATTGACGATACTGATATAGACATCCTCTCCAACCTGGATTCCGTCTAACGGGCAGTCCGCATACGGCTGGATATATCCCGTCTGCTGCGCCTGATACGGATGCTGTACCAGATATTTTTTCTGTGCCTCTATATCCAGAACATCCACATCGGCCGGAGTCTTCCCGGATGCTTCCCACATTTCCAAAAATGCTGCCGTAAGCGAAACCACCGCATCTCCTTCCAGCCGGATTCCCGTATCCTTCCATTCCCCGTATGGATGTGTATAATTAAAATACTCATTTGCCAGGTTATAACCGCCTGTGTACCCAACCTTTCCGTCAATCACCGTAATCTTTCTGTGGTCACGGTTATTCAGGAACATATTAAGTCCCGGAAGCAGTGGATTGAATACCCGGCAGGCAATCCCTTTCGCTTCCAGTTTTCTTGCAAAACTCAGATTGACGAATCCGATCGATCCCATGTCATCATAGAACACCCGGACCTCTACTCCTGCTTTCACCCGTTCTTCCAGCACCGTCTGTATCCTGCTCCATGCATATTCATCCTCAATTGCATGATATTCCATGAAAATGAATTGCTCCGCCTTCGCAAGATCAGCAAGCTGCGCCTCCAGTCCTTTGACCGCTTCATCAAAATAAATCACATCCGTATTCTGATACACCGGATAACACGCATTTCTTTCTATATAATTAGAAACATTTCCCGCCTTCGGATCTGACACATTCAGACGTTCCAGCACTTCCTTATTTTCCGGCAAAAGTGGCAGAAGCTTCTCATCAATCTTTTTGTAGCGCATCCGCATCTTCCAGGTTCCGCCGTTCAGACCGATCAGAAAATAGAGTGCCACTCCAAGAATCGGCAGTGTCAGGATCAGGATGATCCACGGTGTCTTCATCGAGGAAGTCTCATTTCTTCCATATATTTTCAGAACCAGTATGACGGCAAATATTCTGGTCATATTATCTATAACTACTGCATATTCATTCAGTCCCTTGAATATTCCAACCAGGAACACCACTTCCAATAATATCGAAAGCACCGTGAACATCAGCCGCTTCACGCCATTTTGTGTCTTTTTCTTTCCTTCCAGTGTATGACTGCTCATCTTCTCACTCTTTTCTTCTATTGTAAATTATGATTATACTAACACGAACATGTTCCCGTCACAAGCTTTATCCGGTATTTTGTAAAATCCTCTCCGGAAATAATTTGCATAATTCTTTCCTTTCCACCTTTGCTTTCTCTAATGATTTCCGTGTTATCCCCCTAAAGCCCCTATTTTCAGGCACAAAAAAATCACCGTCCCCAGAGCTCTAAGCCTCTAAAAACAGTGATTTAATAGTGCGCGATCAGGGGTTCGAACCCTGGACACCCTGATTAAGAGTCAGGTGCTCTACCAACTGAGCTAATCGCGCATCTTTGGTTGTCTGTGTTACGTTCTCCGTAACGACAAGACTTATTATATAATAAGGTTTTTAAAAATGCAAGTACTTTTTTTACTTTTTTTCATATTTTTTTATTTTTCTCATATATTGATATGGGGGTTGAATTTATGAGCCATATTATCCATTATGTTACAACCAATTTCAAAAAAATCTTTCATACTGTCTGCACAGAGATTATCTCCTGCATTCAAGGCACAGCTCTGCATTTTGTCCTGGTCGCTGCCTTTCTCGGAACACTGAATCATTTCCTGTATTTTTTATCCGGGCAGTCTCCAATCATTGCACTTTTCTGCCCGGTTAATGAATCCGTGTGGGAACATTTGAAACTTTTATATTTTCCTTTTTTATTCGTAAGCATATGGGAATATCTGTCTCTGCATCCGGTTGTTTTACCGTTCTTTTACTGTCGGTATCTGGGTGTGCTTCTCGGAATGTTTTTTACTGTTTCTGTTTTTTACACATATTCCGGGATTCTCGGCCGGAATTTCCTGATCTTAGACATCCTGCTTTTTTATTCCAGTGTAATATTTTCATTTGGAATGTCTGAATATATTTCCGGCAAGACCCGTTCTCCTCACGAGACAGAACCTGGCTTTGTAGTCTCACTCTGGTTGATAACATCATTTTTCTTCTTTGTATTTACATGTTTTCCGCCAGATCTTCCGTTATTCTATTCAACATAAGTACAACAACCATCAACACATTTCCCTACATATATAATTAATTATTCACACCATGATGTGCAACATAGCTGTTAAGATCCAATGCTTTGAACACATATCCCTGTGACTGATAATATTCAATAATTTTCGGCAGCGCTTCCACAGTTGTATCTTTTGTCTCGGAATCATGTGACAGCAGGATGATATTATTGTCATGGAAACTGGTTGCCTGATCCACAAGCTGTTCCGTTGTTCTCACGGCCCCGTCTCCCGAACTTCCATTCCAGTCATAATATTGATATCCTCTTGCCTGAACCTCCTGCGTAAGCGTTGTCATAATTCCCTTCGTGTAACTTGCAGATATGGTATTCGAAGATCCTCCCGGAAATCTGATAAAACACGGAACATAGCCGATCTCTTCTTTTACAAGCTGTCCAATCTGGTCAAGATCCTGAAAATATGCATCAACAGATGCATACACCTTTGCGTAATCATGAGAATATGTATGCATTCCGATCGTATGTCCCTTATCATAAGCCTTTTTGATCATATCTTTATATTCCGGCATGGCTCCTGTAACAAAAAACGTTGCTTTCGCATTGTATTTATCCAAAATGTCCAGCACCGCCTGCGTATTCTTAGACGGTCCGTCATCCAACGTCAGATAGACAACTTTTTCATCCGATTGTTCTGTTGTACCCACTTTTCTTCCTGGTTGAACTGCAAATTCACTTCTGTCATCTGCCTGATCTTTTTGGCCTTGATTTTCTTTATTGGATGCATCAGTTTCATTCTCATTGATCGTAAGTTTTTTTGCAGTTGCTTTTTTCTTTGATACTGCCTTTTTACTTTCCGTCTCGGCCGTTGTCATCGTTTTACCGGCATTCTTTTTTATAACATGCCCGCCAATTCCCACACCTATGATCACTGCTGCTATGCAGACTGCTGCAATCAGAATCTTTCTCTGTGCACGATCTTTTCGTCTTCTATTTTTTAACTTTTTCCTGCTCATACTTTTTTCCTCTTTAATTTTCAACTTTATTCTCACTTTTAAGTAATTGCTTTTTCTTTTTTACTATCATACCGCTTTTTTCCTTTTTATCAAGCCTTTTCTTGAGACTTTTTCACTACAATGTAGTATTGTAATAAATAGATTATCACTTACAAATGTCGAAAGGAGTTTTTAATATGAGTGAAAATGAAAATAAAGTCTGTCCTGTCAGCTGCAAAATCGAACATCACGCCATGATGTTCGCATTTCTCGCCAAACATGCAATTGAATTATGCGGTGAAGCCGGAAAAGACGCAATCCTTGCCGGAATGACTACCTATGGAAATGAGCGGGGTGCCCGCATGGCGGCAAATGCACTCGCACACGGTGATGAACTGACTACCATGACCAATCAGGCATACGGTGAATGGAAACCAGATTACGCCGGACAAATGGACTTCGGAACGCTTCGCACCGAACCGACACTTCAGACTTACATTGCAAAATGTGCATGGTGTGAAGCATGGAAAAAACATAACATTACCGAATATGGGAAATATTATTGCGTCAATGTAGATAATGCCGTTTACCAGGGTTTCCGTTCCGACTTCGTCTGTACACCGACTGCCACATCTATGAGCTGGGGCGGCAAGC
>OLQD01003055.1_pt1 | contig 11422 bp, 9 predicted proteins | sample 1672841 | NCBI WGS metagenome assembly OLQD01 (sample SAMEA3136729, study PRJEB25190) | human gut metagenome | biome: human gut; feature: human-associated habitat; material: faeces | place: Austria | collected 2013 | reverse complement strand
AGCTCCAGCCGCATTGATTGTAGACATAGCTGACGAAGCCGGAGCAGTCAAAGGACGTGGACGGGCTGCTGCCGCCCCACACATAGGGGTATCCCAAATACTTTTCTGCTTCCGTGATAACGGCGGCAAAGGTTTCGTCCTCCATTGCAGAGGGCGGGATCTCATATCCCTCTGGGCGGTTTGTGATGTACTTGGGGATATACTCGCTATCCCCGAACAGCTCCGGCTTGTTGCCCAGCACCGACATATACAACGCATATTTGGACAGCGTTTCTTCGTCCATGATATAGACGGGGATATGAGAGAGATCGAAGTTTTCCAGCTCGACGGTACAGATGTAATAGTTATACGGAACTTCTACCTCGTACTTGTTGCCCTCGCTGTCCGTCCGGGTAACGGTGCGGTAGCGCACCTCGGTCACGACGGTTTCCGTGAGAATATATTGCTTTTCAAAGAGCATTTGCAGCGTCCCTTGCACCTCGCTTGCCGTCCATGCGCCGTCATGCAGCGCGGAGAGGATCGATGCCAGAACATAGGGATCGTGTTTGATCTCGTCAAGGTCATAGTGGTACTCGTCGTAATCATGGGTGCGTTCATAGGTGTCGAGATATTCTTGCAGCTCGGCTTCCAGCGCACAGTAGGCGGCTTCGGCGGCAAGAATGTCCGCGTCCTCCGACTGATAGCTGGATGCTGCCACACCGCCGCCAGCCGCGCCCACCAGCGCGGAGCAGGATTGCAGCCCGCCGATCAGCATGACAATCAGCAGAAAACCAGCCAGAACGACCAGCACACCTTTCCAATGGCGGGCAACGAACTCCGCTGCTTCCTTTGCCTTTTCTGCCGCTTTTTTCGCTGCCGTCGCTGTGGCTTCTGCGGTTTTTTCGGCGCTTTTGGCGGTTGCCTGCGCGGTGCTGCCCGCAGCCTTTGCCGTTCTTGCAGCCTTGGCATACTCACGCTTTAGACGCTGCTTCTGGAAAAAGCGATTGAGCGGATTGCCGGAGAGCATTTCAGGGTTATCATGCAGCGCCTTTTGGTAGAGATATTCTGCATTGGCATTTACCGCTCTGCACTCGGCCTTTTCCGCAGCGCGGTAGGGTTTCAGCTTGCGGTGACGGCGCTCCCAGCGAATTGCACCGCCTGCGCCATGCTCGGCAAGTTCTTCGGCTTTATGCCCACTTTCCACGCCGACGTTTTCATGCTCGACCTCATGGATTTTTCCGTGCGCCTGTACTGCGACCTCCCGCAGCGGACGGCCTAACGGATTCGGTTTCAGCTTGGGCGGGGACTTATCCACGGTATCAAAGCGCAGTTTGGTCTTGGCTGTGCCGCTGGCTTCATCAAAAACGCGCTCCTTGCGCAGCACCCGTTTCTTGGGAATCGCTGCCTGCGCCGCATCCAGCTTGTCAGCGGCCTTTTCCGCACGGTGGATATGCTTGTGCAGCTCCGGCGCGGCGCGTTCTTCCTCGGAAAACTGCAAACGGGATGCAGAATACCGCTGCTGTGCTGCGTCGCGGGACATCCGCGCTGTCTGCCGCGCCTTGTGCGCGTCATGCTCTGCGGCCGCACGGTCAATGAGCTTTTCCGCTGTACCACCCGGCGCGGCGGACGTTGGAATATCCTGCGGGATATGGGAAACGGGGCTGCCGCCCTGCGGCTGAAACGGCTCGGCGCTTGGCTGCTGCGGCTTTGGCTGCTCCTTTTCCGGTTCTTTTTGCTCCTGTGGGCGGAGCTGCCGCCCGTGCTTTGGGACGTCCTCTGCCGGATTCATCGGTGCGTCGCGTTTCCCCATCTGGACAGGTTGCCCATCCGGGGAAAGCTGCTTTTCGGCGTCGCGCTCGGAAATATGGATTTCTTCACCCGTGGTCTGATTGTCCAGCACCGCGCCGTCGCGGGTCATACGCTGGGTGAGCTTATCGCGGGACTTAAATTCTTTCAATGGGTATCACCTCCGATCCGTTCCCGTGCGAGGGAACAAAATTCCGTGTTCAGTTCAATGCCGATGTAATGCCTGCCGTGCCGCTTCGCCGCAAGCCCCGTTGTGCCGCTGCCCATGAACGGATCAAGGACCATGCCACCCTTGGGACAGCCCGCCAGAATACAGGTTTCTGCCAGCAGGGGCGGATAGGCGGCAAAATGCCCGCCCTTGTAAGGCACAGTGTTGATAAACCACACATCGCGCTTTGCCCGGACAGGCGAGATCATATCGTCGGTGATGCTGCCTTTTTCCCTCGGCTTGTTGATATTCTGCGTCTGCGGCTGTCCCGGCACGGGAGCGGAGTATTTGCCCACGCCGCGCCCCGCCTTTTTGCGCAGGGCGGTCGTGGGGGCAATGGGTTCGGCAATGGCAAGCCAGTCATAGAAATAACGCCTGCTCTTGGTGAGCATGAAAATATGCTCATGGCTGCGGGTGCAGCGGTCTTTGGTACTCTCCGGCATGGGGTTTCCCTTTGCCCAGATCACGTCATTGCGCAGATACCAGCCGTCGGCGCGGAGCGCAAAGGCCAGCATCCACGGAATCCCAATCATGTCCTTTTGCTTGCAGCCCCGCACCGCTTGACAGAGAGAAATGTTCTGCCCGTTGCGCCCCTGCGGGTATTTGGGGTCACGGGTATCACCTTTGCTGCCTGTGCCGCAATAGCTGTCCGCGATATTTACCCACAAGGTCCCATCCGGGCGCAGCACCCGGCGCACCTCGCGGAATACCGCTGTCAGCCGCGAAATGTATTCCTCCGGCGTGGCTTCCCGCCCGATTTGTGCGTCCATGCCGTAATCCCGTAGCCCGTAGTAGGGCGGCGAGGTCACGCAGCAATGGACGCTGCCCTCCGGCAGGGCTTTCAGCACATTCAGACTGTCGCCGCAGAGAATGGTATCAAGCTCCATCATCATACGCCGTTCACCTCGCTTGGCTTGGTGGACATGATGCGGTAAAGCTCGGTGTCCCGTGGGAACTTGTCTGCAAAGGGCAGGATCACATTTTCAAAGAACAGCAGCCCTTCGCCGGGTGGGGAGTTGGTAACGAACTTTAGCTGCTCCGGCGAGATATTCAGACGTTCAGCAAGAATTTTGCGGTCGCCTGCCGCTTGGTTGAGCATACAGATGAAGTCTGAATTTTCCAGAATATTTTCGATTTCCGGGCTGGACAGCAGATCCTTGACGTTTTGCGTCGCACCTGTTGGCACACCGCCCCATTTTCTGAATCGCTTCCAGATCTCCGCGCTGTATGCTGCGGTTTGCGGCTCTTTCAGTAACAAGTGAAATTCGTCCGCGTAGTACCATGTCGATACGCCTGTGTTGCGGTTGCGGGTGACACGATTCCAAACCTGATCCTGAATCACTAACATCCCCGGCTTTTTCAGGTTCTTCGGCAGCTCCTTGATGTCAAAGCAGACAAAGCGGTTGTCAATGTCAACCGTCGTTCGGTTGTTGAAGAAATTGAGCGATCCCGACACATACAGGTCAAGCGCCTGCGCCACACGTTCGGCTTCCGGCAAATGCTGCGCCGTCAGCGCTGCGTGGAGGTCGGAGAGGATCGGCATATTCTCCGGGCGCGGGTCTGCAAAGTAGGGCTGATAGATACGCTGCACAGCACGGTCGATCACGGTGCGCTCGATGGCTTCCAGCCCGGTCTTGCCGCCCATAATCAACTCACAGAGGGACAGCACAAAATCGGATTTAAGCGCCAGCGGGTTTTCGTCCTCGGAATAATTCAGGTTGATGTCCAGCGGATTCAGGTAGTCGCGGCTGGTGGGAGAGAGCTTGATAATCTGCCCATGCAGCAGCTTTACCAGCGGCGCATACTCGCCCTCCGGGTCACATACCAGCACATGATCGTGGGTTTTCAGCAGCACACCGATCATTTCCCGCTTGCAGGAGAATGACTTGCCGCCGCCCGGTGTGCCGAATACAAGGCCGTTGGGCGAACGCGCATTTTTGCGGTCAAGCATAATCATGTTGCCGGACTTGGCGTTTAGCCCGTAGTAGAGGGAATCGCCGCCTTGAAATAGCTCCTGCGTCACAAAGGGAACGATGATTGCCACGGCCGAGGTCGTCATGCCCCGCGTGATATGGATTTGATTTTCCCCCAGCGGCAGCGAGGACACAAGACCGCGCTCCTGCTGGAAGTCCAGCCGCGTCAGGGTGCAGTTGTGCTTTTGCGCTACGCCTGCTGTACGGAACACATCGTTTTCCAGCTTGCGTTTGGTATCTCCGTAGTTCAGAACAAGAAACGTCAGCAGAAAATACCGCTCGTTGCGGCTTTGGAGATCTTGCAGCAGCTTTTTCGCCGCACCACCGTAGGTGGCAAGGTCGGACGGCAGAATATCCATATCGTAGCCGTCCCGGACAGCCTTTTTCTGCTCCTGAATTTTCATAGCGTCAAGGTCTGTGATTTTCCGCTTCACCATTTTTACGGCTTCTGTCTGCTCCAATGCCTGAATATGGACATTGACGACAAGGCTACTGTCCGTATCAAGAAAATCGGTCAGTATGCGGTCGGTCAGCTCCGGCGTAATGATCTGCAAAAAACTTGCAGCGCAGAGCTTGCCGCCCATCTGGAACATACGGCTATTCTTGAACGCAAAGGAGGATGGCGCGATAAAGTCCTTGGTGGAAAGCCCGCCAGCGGCAAGCCACTTCCAGTCAAAGTTGAAGCGTTCTCCATCCGGGTGCATGATGCCGTGCAGCACCTCTAAACGCTCCTTGCCGTCCAGCACACGGGACACCGCACCCATGATTTTGAAGTAGCCCTGAATATCCAGCGAGATACGCGACAGCCTTGCCCGTGCCGCCTTGAGGTTATCGGCTTCAATGGTATAGGTAATGTATTTGGTTTTCACGCTGCCGTTGTTGCCGCGGGCAAGCTGCCGCTTGAGAATGTCCGTCTGCTCCTGCCGGATCGGGTCTAAACCGTCATTGCAGGGCGGCATTTCAAAGCTCCGAGCAAGCTGCTCCCGATCGGACTTACGGTTGGGATAGGTGAACTGCACATGGATGGAAGAATCCAAATAGTTATACAGATCGCAGAGATATTCAAAAATAGCCGTCTGATCGTCAGGCTGCGCGAGCAAATAGTTGATGTCAAAAAACTCAATGCTCTGCGAATAGCGCCTGTTTCCGAGATAGCAGATGCCGTCCGGGTACATGATCTGATAGGGTATCGTGTCCTGCGCGGTATGGGGCTTGCCGTCACCGCGATATTTACGAATGACGGCTTCAATCTGTTTTCTTTCGGCGCGGGTGAGCTTGGGCTTGTCCGCCATGCTTTTTGCTTCCGCGCTGTCTGCTCTTTTCGACAATCGCCTTTACCTCCTGTTCCATTTGATATTGACGCACAAGGGCGTCGTATGCGTTGACGGTCTGATAGGGGCGCTCCTTGGGGCGCAGAAAGCAGCTTTCTATGATTTGCCGCCCCACCACTTCAAGGGGCTGCCCGTTCTTCTCATACACCCCAAACAGAAAACCGGGGAGCATGACAACGATCATCACCATTGCCGCAGCCGTCGTCCCGATGCCGCCTTTGAGCAAAAAGAAAAGCGGCACTCCCATGAGCGCCGCCAGCCCAAAACAAATAAGCTGTCGCTTTGTCAAATTGAAAAGCACCTTGGATTTGATTTTCGTCAAATCCTTTGGCACGTTTACATAGGCCATACGCTAACTCCTTTCCGCAAGTGTAATATCGCTTGCAATTTCATTGCCCCATGCGTCCCAGCCCGGCGTTTTCTGCCGGGCGAACAGCTCCACGCGGGGCAGATCGCCCATGAGCGCAAGAATCTTGTCCCGCGCTTCATCCGGCTTTTTACTATGCTGCTCAATGGGGCTGATAATAAACTGATGTACGCCTGCCGACTGCCGTTTGGGTTTGCCCTTGGTCGCCAGCAGACAGATTTCCGCATTACTGCGTGTCCAGTAGCCCATGCCGTAAAACCATGACGGGTTTTTGCGGTTGCGTTTGAGCCAGACGAACGCCACGGTTTTATACCGAAAGTCCCATGCGCGGATCAGCCGCAGAGCTTCGGGAAGCTGCGGAAAGGTCGCCCAGAGGAACAGGGCGCAGTCTTTCGCCGCCAGCTCCGGCACAGGCAGGGCGCAAAGTTCGTCAATGCTCATGGTGGGATAGTGATTTTCTGCCGCGCCCTGCACCTTTCTCTGCTCATAGCGCCACGGCGGGTCTGCGTAAATGATGTTGTACGTTCCGATAGGCAAGCCCTCCGTCAATGGGCGCTGAACACGGCCTTTGCCATACTGCCCGTTTTGAACAGGCAGAAGCCATCATGGTGTTTGCTGGTCAGGATAATGGAATGCATTCCCGCCTTTTTTGCCAGTACGGCAATGGAGTCAGCATTAAACTGTGTCGGATTAAACTGGCCGGCAATTTTTTCGTAGTCTTTCTTGGAAATTGGGGCAAAAGCCTGAATCTGTTCACTGTATCCATTCTTCACCTGTTTACCCTGCCATACCCCACCTAATTGTGAGTAAAGTCCGAAGTGGATAAACATGGAATATTTGTCTCCGTGCCATTGGCGGAAGGCTTCTGGAGATACCTGGCCTTTTGCTCCCAGGCCTATCACACACATCAATAGAATGATTAACAGTTTTTTCATGGCTTCTTATTTATGCTCTTTAAGAGCAAAGATAACGAGTTCTTTGTTTTTATACCGCTTTTTTTATGTAATTTTGCAGCCGATTTTAAAAACCATTAAAAGTACGTTAAATTAAAATGAAAAAATTATTTCTTTTTGCGTTTATTCTTCTTTCTGTATGCGCAGGAAAAGTGATGGCTCAGAATATTCAGTTGCATTATGACTTGGGGCGTGCCTTGTATAAATCATTGGACGAACGTCCGTGGGTGACTACAACGGTCGAGATGTTCAAGGCAGACAAGTGGGGTAGCACTTATTTCTTTGTCGATATGGATTATACAGACAAAGGAGTGGCATCTGCTTATTGGGAAATCAGCCGTGAACTGAAATTCTGGAAGGCTCCTGTTTCTGCACATGTAGAATACAACGGAGGTTTGAAATTTGTCAACAATGCCTTCTTGGGAGGTGCTACCTACTCATGGAACAGCAGTGATTTTTCCAAGGTATTCGGCGTACAGGTGCTGTATAAATATATTCAGAAGAATGAGAAACCGCATAACTTTCAGTTGACGGGTACATGGACCCTGAATTTCTGTAAGGAAAAATTTACTTTCAGCGGATTTGCGGATTTCTGGCGTGAGAAACATTTTGACGCAGATGGAAACAACCACGACTTTGTATTCATCAGCGAACCGCAGTTCTGGGTAAACCTGAATAAGTTCAAGCATGTAAACAAAGACTTGAACCTGAGTGTAGGTACAGAATGGGAATTGAGTACGGATTTTGCCGATCGTAACGGATTCTACTTCATCCCGACACTGGCCATGAAGTGGTCTTTCTAAACCGGTTGAATCATTTAAAGCGATTATAAAATGAAAATGCTGGAAAAATTATTCGGTTTTAACCCTCGTGAGACGCGTGTGCGTACGGAAATCTTGGCCGGAATCACAACCTTCCTGACCATGGCCTATATTTTGGCTGTCAATCCCAACATTCTGGCGGCCACAGGTATGGATAAGGGAGCGCTTTTCACGACAACAGTCATCGCTTCGGCTTTTGCTACGCTGTTGATGGCCTTTTATGCCAAATTGCCTTTCGGATTGGCACCGGGAATGGGATTGAATGCGTTTTTTGCCTATACCGTTTGTCTTACGCTGGGCTATACCTGGCAGTTTGCTCTGACTGCCGTACTTTTGGAAGGAATCATATTCATTCTGCTGACGGTAACCAATTTGCGTGAAAAAATCGTAGATGCGCTGCCCTTGAGCCTTCGCAATGCCATTGGTGCAGGTATCGGTTTGTTCATTGCGTTCATCGGTTTGCAGAATGCCGGTATCATTGTGAATAACGATGCGACTTTGATTTCATTGGGAAATATTACTTCCGGTTCGGCCTTGCTGGGCATCATCGGCCTTTTGGTTACTTCCATCTTGTTGGTGAAGAAAGTCCGTGGAGCCTTGCTGATAGGAATCTTGCTGACGACCGTCATCGGTATTCCTATGGGATTGACGCATCTGGATGGTGTGTTGAGCACTCCTCCTTCTATTGAACCCATTTTCTTCCAGTTCCAGTGGGAGCATATCTTTACAAAGGAAATGGTGATTGTAGTGTTTACTTTCCTGTTTGTAGATATGTTTGATACCATCGGTACGTTGGTCGGAGTGACTACAAAGGCCGGAATGGTGACAAAAGATGGAAAGATTCCTCACCTGAAGCAAGCCTTTTTAGTGGATGCTATCGGAACAACAGCCGGTGCCATGCTGGGTACCAGTACCATTACCACCTTCGTGGAAAGTGCTTCCGGAGTGGGCGAAGGCGGACGTAGTGGACTGACTTCCTTTGTTACGGCAGTGTGCTTCCTTCTGTCATTGTTTCTGGCTCCGTTCTTTTTGGCAGTACCGGGTGCAGCTACGGCTCCCGTATTGATTCTGGTAGGTCTGATGATGATGTCTTCTGTGAAGAAAGTCGATTTTATGGATTACTCAGAAGCCATTCCGGCGTTTATCTGCATCATTTTTATGCCTTTGGCTTACAGCATCTCCGATGGAATCGTGTTGGGAATGATTAGCTATGTCTTGATTAATCTGTTGTGCGGACATACCAAGAAGCTTACACCGGCCATGTATATTCTGGCCTTTATCTTTGTCTTTAAGTTCTTCCTGTAAGCTTTTCATTCTATTGGAATTTGTCGCGGAAATGCCTGAGTAGTTACTGCGGGCATTTCCGCTTTTTTTATTGAGAAAATCCGGACAATAGTCTTTACTTTGAATGAAATTGATAACTTTGTGAAACTTATATCTTTTAAATGTTCAATTTTTAATAAGTAACAACATGAATGATTCTTTTTTGGAAACACGACAGGTCGTAAAACGGTATGCCAATCATACGGCGCTGGATGGAGTAAGCATCGCGGTGCCCGAAGGACAGGTATTTGGTTTGCTGGGACCCAATGGGGCAGGAAAGACCACGCTGATTCGTATTATCAACCGTATTACAGCTCCCGATGCCGGTGAGGTGTGGTTTGACGGACGACTCTCACGCCCGGAAGATATTTATTCCATTGGCTATCTTCCTGAAGAACGTGGACTTTACAAAAAAATGAAGGTGGGCGAACAGGCCATTTATCTGGCACAGTTGAAAGGATTAAGCCGTCAGGAGGCCAAGAAAAGACTAACCGACTGGTTTGAGCGCTTTGAAATCATGCCTTGGTGGAACAAGAAGCTGGAGGAACTTTCCAAAGGTATGCAACAGAAAGTACAGTTTGTCATTACCGTGTTGCATCGCCCCCGCCTGCTGATTTTCGACGAACCGTTTTCAGGCTTTGACCCGGTAAACGCGGAATTGCTGAAAAGAGAAATCCTGAAATTGAAAGACGAGGGACATACCATTATCTTCTCTACGCACAACATGGCTTCTGTGGAGGAAATCTGCGACCATATTGCACTAATCAATCATTCAAAGGTGGTGTTGCAGGGAGCGGTAACAGACATTCGTTCACGTTATAAAAGCAATCAGTATGAGCTGACGATGCAGTCTTCGAAGCCTTTGCAGAATTCGGATGCCTTTGAAATTGTCAGCAGTGAGGTGCAGGATGAGCAGACGGTAAACTATAAACTGCGGAAGCTCACTTCCATTTCCAATTCTGAGTTATTGTCACTTGTAGGTGCGCAGGGCGAAATCTGCAAGTTTACCGAATGTATCCCTTCCATGAACGATATCTTTATCCGTACGGTAGAGGGGAAAATCTAATCAAATAAATCTTTCAGCTATGAACAAGATAGGAATTATTATTCAGCGTGAATTCATAAACCGGGTAAGCAAAAAGTCGTTTATCCTGCTTACCATATTGATGCCGTTCATTTTTGCGGCACTTATTTTTGTCCCGTTGTGGTTGTCTACGGTCAAGGGCGGAGACCAGAAACAGGTAGCCGTTATTGATGCCACCATGAAATACCTTCCTCAGTTTAAAGACGATGAATCCTGGCATTTTGTGGGAGTTCCCCAGATGGAAGCCTCTTTTCGAAGTGATTCCACCCTGTTTGATGCCGTAGTAGAGATTAATGCTGACTTGGCTGAACATCCGGAGGCCGTAACGATTTATTCGCGGAAAGAAGTCCCCAACAGTCTTTCGCGTTTGGTAAGTGAGACACTTGACGAGCAGGTGCGTCAGGACAAGCTGCTGCATTATGATATTCCGCAGTTACCTTCCATCATGCAGGATATGAACCGCAAGTTGAATATCCGCACGGTAAAATGGGGAGAAGACGGGAGTGAGAGTGAATCCAACGCAGGAGCGGCTATGGCAGCCGGTATGGTACTGACTTTGCTGATTTACATGTTTGTGATGTCATACGGAGGTATGGTGATGCAGAGTGTGATGGAAGAAAAGACCAATCGCATTGTAGAAGTGATTGTTTCTTCTGTTAAGCCCTTTCAGTTGATGATTGGAAAAATTATCGGTATCGGACTGGTCGGTGTGGCACAGCTGGCTATTTGGGCAGTGCTGATTATCGTATTGTTGGCTGTAGCTGGGGGAATCTCCGGTAGTTCGCACGAACTGATGGGAGGAGCATCTGGTTTGCTGGCTACTCTTCAGGGACTGAATCTGGCCAAGATGGGAGGCCTCTTTGTCTTGAACTTTATCGGAGGATACTTGGTGTATGCTTCCATATTTGCAGCTATTGGTGCGGCTATCAACGGGCAGGAAGACTCTCAGCAGTTTATGATGCCGATTGTTCTTCTGTTGATTTTTGCCCTCTATGCAGGTATCTACAGCTCCGATAACCCCGACGGACCGCTGTGTTCTATGATTCCGTTTACTTCACCTATTGTCATGATGGTACGTCTGCCTTTCGATGTACCGGTGTGGGAAACGATGTTGTCTGTAGTTATTCTGTACGTTGCTGCTTTCGGCATGATTTGGATAGCTGGAAAGATTTATCGGGTGGGTATCCTGATGTATGGAAAGAAACCTTCTTTCAAGGAAATGATTCACTGGATTACGTATAAGTAAGTTATAGTAATTATCATAAAAAAACGTTCCGGATTCGAAATCCGGAACGCTTTTTTATGGTGGAAATTATTTTTATTCCTCTTCTGCCTCTAACAACAGTTCCATTACCTGGCAGGCTGATTTAGCCACGGAAGTACCCGGACCAAAGATAGCCATTACACCGGCTTTATACAAGAAATCGTAATCCTGTGCCGGGATGACACCACCTGCAAAGACCAGAATATCTTCGCGGCCCAGACGTTTCAATTCGGCAATGATTTGTGGAATCAATGTCTTGTGTCCGGCAGCCAATGAAGAAACTCCCACTGCATGAACGTCGTTTTCTACTGCT
>OLQD01003050.1_pt1 | contig 11433 bp, 9 predicted proteins | sample 1672841 | NCBI WGS metagenome assembly OLQD01 (sample SAMEA3136729, study PRJEB25190) | human gut metagenome | biome: human gut; feature: human-associated habitat; material: faeces | place: Austria | collected 2013 | reverse complement strand
GGCGGTCAGAGCCGCCCGAACAAAAGTCTTTCAAAAAAAATCAGAAACTAAGGTGCAAACACTGTTTGCCCCTACACTGAATAGATATATCCATAAGCTTTTGTGATAACTATATTATTTGCATATCTCCGAAAGCTTTTCAAGCATAAGCTCCATTTCCTCGTCTGTGCCGATAGTAATTCTCAGAAAGTTATCTATTCTCGGCTTGTTGAAGTATCTCACGAAGATACCATTTTCACGGAGGTATGTGAAGATCTCCTTTGCAGAGAGCTTTTCATGCTGTGCAAAGAGAAAATTCGTTTCGCTGTCAAGGACGTTGAAGCCCATTTCACGCATTTTTTCCGCTGTTCTATCCCTTGTTGCCTTGACCTTTTCAACTGTCGCCTTGAAATAATCCTCGTCAGAAAGGCTTGCAACGGCAGTCTCTATGGCTATCTGATCGAGAGGATAGGAATTGTATGAGTCCTTCACAGCCTGCATATAGCTGATAAGCTCGGCACTGGCAAAAGCCATGCCAACTCTCATGCCTGCAAGGGAACGTGACTTTGAGAAAGTCTGTGTTACAACGAGATTATCGTACTCTTTCACAAGCTCCACGCAGGAATACCTGCCGAAATCCACATATGCCTCGTCGATTATAACAATGCTGTCCTGATTGTTTTCAAGAAGTTCTCTTATAAATTTCTCACCCACACCAAGGCTTGTCGGTGCATTAGGGTTTGGTATAACAACGCCGCCGTTAGGCTCTTTGAAGTCGTCGATATTTATTACAAAATCATCGTCAACGCTCTTAGTCTTGTATGGTATCTTCAAAAGCTCACACCACACAGGATAAAAAGAGTAAGTTATATCAGGATAAAGTATAGGCTTATCAGAGTTGAAAAACGCTCTGAAAGCTGTGGCAAGCACATCGTCTGAGCCGTTTCCGCAGAAAACATTTTCGCTTTTAAGCCCAACACGCTCCGCAAGCGCTGCCCTAAGAGCAGAAGCGTCAGCACTAGGGTATTTTCTAAGCTCTGCAATAGTTTTTCCCTCCAATATCGCCTTTACCTTTGGTGACGGCGGATAAGGGTTTTCATTTGCATTGAGCTTTATTATCTTATCGTTTTTAGGCTGTTCCCCTGCAACGTATGGCTCTATATTTATAAGGTTTTTTCTCCAAAGCTTTTCGCTCATTTTACATTATCCTCTCTATATTTTATCATAGTAAAGCATTAATATAAAATATTATAGCACATACCGCTTATGTTGTCAAATAAAAGCCGCCTAGTTTTCAAAGTTAGCCTGTATAGACTGCAAAACGCCGTCATAGTAATATGCGTTCACGCTCATGGAATCGCTTTCCCAATCAAGAAACTGATCTTTGCCGTTTCTGTCGCTGACCTCAGGTGTGCCGAGAATCGCAGCCATCTCCTCAGGAGTTGAATTTTTTGTTATACCGAATATTGAGCAGTCGCTTTCGGTGGCGAAACTCATTCTTATCTTATGGAGGGTATGATCGCTGTTGAGCCAGAAGTCGAAGATGATGATATTATCCACAGTCGAGCTTGTTTTTCCGTAGCAAAGAGCAGAATCGTATTCATCGTCAGGGGTATCCACCATTTCTTCTCTTACATCATCAATAAGCTCAGTGCCTGTGAAAACGTGGTCTATGCCCTTATAGCTTACGCTTATATCCTTAGGCAGAGCAGCATCTGAAGTAAGGTCAAGGGTCTTGAGGTCATCATATACCTTTACTCTGTTCTCATCAGTGTTTACAGTGCTCTCGCCCGGTGTTGTTATGCCTGTATACTCAGATGTGAAAACAGCCTCTCCGTCTTTTTCGTGTATTTCTTCCTGCGGATAGTTTTTGCTGTAGTATGTAAAATCGGAAACCGAGAAGTAATCAAGCACTACGTCATACTCTTCGTAATTACTATATGTTTCCACCACGCCGAGTGAAACTGTATAGTCAACGTTCTCCCAATACATTGTATAGCATTTATAATCGTCCATGCCGTCATATTCGCTGTTCATATAAATGCTTGTAGGGCAGCCCATTTTGTCGATTATTTTATCAAGATCTTCTTTATTGCTGTAGTTGCCGTAGCTTTCATACTCCCAGCTGGAGGTATCCACAGCCTCTTCTAAAGGTATGGTAATGCTCCAGCTGTTTTCCTTGAGAATGTCAGCCACACTTGCGTCACGGTCAAATGGATTTGCACCGGTAAGGTCGTAGTTTGTTTGGCTCTCATCTGATGAAACGAAGGTTATCTCAACGTCACTGTCTTCACCTATCATTTTATCAACGCTCATAATATCACTAGATCTGCCAATATCGTCGCCGTACATTTTCATATTGGCATTGCCGCCGTCTATGGCACTAAGGTCAACAGGCACTGATATTTTGCTGCCGAAAATATCCTGCGGCAAAGTATCTGACGGCGTACCGCCATTAAATCCGTCTATCCAATATAGATTGCTGTTTTTATTATCGTTAGCGGTATCAGACACGTCTTCATCGCCCTTTGAAGCTGTGCTGTCATTTTGTGAAGAAGCAACAACAATATCATTATTATCATCGTCATCACTATTATTTGAACTGAGCATTACCGCCGCTGTGATACCTCCGCCCACAACTGCCACGGCACAAACGCCTGCTATAACCTTTGCTTTTACTGTTGAAAACATTACTTTTCCTCCCGATATAGTTTTTGTTGATGTTACGCTATCGGGAACTGCATTAGCGGCTGAGGCTGAGCCTGTGAAAACGGTAAGTTTCGGAAGAACGGTGTTTGAAGCCTCTTTATTAAGAAGCTTTGAAAGAATAAATACAGGCACGACAGCATGAAGTCTGTCGTTGTTGTTTTCCTCGTATATAAGCACCGCCTCCTTTATCTTTTTTCTTGCGGCACTAAGGCGGGAAGTTACTGTACCTGTGGTGCAGTTCATTACCTCTGCTATCTCAGGCACTGTGAGCATATCGAAATAATACAGTATCTCCGACTGTCTTTGCTCCTCTGTGAGAACAGTGTCGATAATATCCATTATTATCTTTCTTTTAGCGTCATTGCTCACATATTCCTCCGGGATAAGCCCCTCGTCAGGGATTTCCTCTATTATCTCCTCTGAGTTGTCCTCAGGGGCGGAATTGTTTCTAAAGTGCATTTTGCAGAGATTTATCCCTATCCTGTTTACCCATGCTGGAAAATTCTCAGGCTGTGCAAGAGTGCCAAGCTTTTGAAGGGCTGTAAGATAAGTTTCCTGAGTGATATCCTCTGCAAGCTGTGGGTCGCCAAGAAGCTTAAGACAGCTAAAATACACTGTTCTGCCCGTTTCTTCATAAAGCGCACCGAACGCCGCCTTGTTTCCCTGTGCCGCCTGCAATACAAGCTTTTTGATATCATCTTTTTCCATGTTTTTGACCTGCTCTTTCTTTCCGAATTGCCGTTTTCTCGTCCGCTGTTTTATCAGTCCCGACATTAGTTAGATGCAAAACGCAGACGATTTGTTGAGCAAATTCAAAATTTTCATATATAATTTACTTATGGTTAATATTTGCTATTATAATATTGCCGAAATAATTATATCACATAACAAAATGCCTGTCAACGAGCAAAAAATATCCCCCACAAATGTGAGGGATAGTTTTTTTAGAACATACCTGCAAGATACATTCTGCTTTCATAAAGCTTTTTTGAATTTGTATCGAAGGCAAAATGATATCTGTAGAGAGGTGTAAGCCCTGCGGCATTTTTCTCACCTGCAACATATGCAACGAAAACATCAGGGTCAGTGTCGCTGTTCACACAGTATGTTCCGCTCATTGACATATCGCCCTGTGAGTAAACATAGGAAAGATAGTTGCCTGAAATGCTGTTCTCGCCCTTTGAGATGCCCTGAGAAGCAAGCATATCCTGCACTGATTGTGCTGAATAATCATCTATGTTGTCATATATCTCATCGAGCTTCTTTGTGCTTGTGACATCATAGCAAAGCCTTGTTGGCATACCGGTCGGTATCCAAGCAGGGGTGTAAATATCGTTTGACATAGGCGTTTCCTCTGCCCATACCACATAGCTGTCTGCAAGAGATACCTGTCCGTCAGGGTTTGTTAGATTTGCAACATAGACCGTTATCTCATCTCCCTGCGGCTCGACCTTTGGGATAAGGGTCATGTAATAGCTATCCCACCATTCACCGCCGAAATAGTTGTCAGCACCTACACGGTAGTTGAGCATTTCGCCCTTTTTATCCTCATAGTGACCTCCGTCGCAGTATACAAAACTGTATTCGTCAGCATATTTTGCATAGAAATCAGACGTTTTTATATATCCGCCCACCTGCATGATGTCACCGTTGAGCTGAACAAGACCTGACGAAAAATCAGCATTTTTTATCTCGTCAGAAACAGTGTAAACAGCCATTTCAAGCTCGCTGTTTGAATTTGTACCGCTTGCATCATCGTCAGTAACATTATCTTCATTATCAGCATTTTCATCAAGTTCGTTTAGCTTGTCCTCTATCTCCTGCTCGTTCACTTCCCCCTGTGCGTCTGTCTGAACGGCTGTGTTTGGCTTATCAGCATCTGCTGTCTTATCTCTGTTTGCAAGCACCACCGCTGTGATACCTCCGCCAACTACTGCCAATGCGACTACTCCTGCTATTACTTTTGCTTTTACTGTTGAAAACATACCTTTTCCTCCCGATTTACTTATTGTAGTATTTTTATCGGGAACAACTTCCATGGCTGACGCCTTGCTGAAAACGGATAATTCAGGCAGCTTCAAATGCTGACATTCCTGCATAAATATCTTTGACAGAACAGGTATAGGCATAACAGCATGAAGCCTGTCATTGTTTTTCTTTTCGTAAATAAGCACCGCCTCCCTTATCTTCTTTCTTGCAGCGCTAAGACGGGAAGTGACAGTGCCAACAGAACATTCCATTATCTCTGCTATCTCAGCCACGCTCATCATATCAAAATAGAAAAGTATTATTGTCTGACGCTGTTCGTCAGTGAGAGCGGTGTCAATAATGTTCATTATTATCCTGCGTTTTTCTTCGCTGTCGGCATAATCGTCAGGGATAAGCTCGCTGTCGGGCGTATCATCGATTATCTTTTCCGACTCCTCCTCCGCAGTGCGGGGATTTTTCCTGAAATACATTTTGCAGTTGTTTATGGCAATGCGGTTTACCCATGCTGAGAAATTCTCAGGCTCTTTAAGGCTGTCAAGCTTTTCAAGAGCTTTCATGAAAGTGTCCTGAGTTATATCCTCTGCCTGCTGAGCATTTCCAAGAAGCTTCAGGCAGTTAAAATATACCGACCTGCCCGTTTCTTCGTAAAGCTCGCCGAAAGCTGCTCTGTCACCCTGTCCTGCCTGCAAAACAAGACGTCTTATCTTTTTCTTTTCCATTTTTTCTACCAAGCTTTCTTTTTATTATCGAACAAAAAATATCCGTTTTCAGCACTCGGTTATTGTTCCGACATCACTTAGATGTTTGCTGAAAACGGAATATTGAGCAAATATAAAGCTTAATACATTGTTTACAAAATATTAATCAACATATTCTCTGACTCTGAGATGTATACCCACGCTGTCAGCAACCGCCTGAGATTTTTTTATCTCCTCTTCGCCGATTATATCAACCACAGTGAGCATTACCTCCGGCACGAACTCTTTCACTCTCTTTGCAAAAGAGAGCATTTCTTCAAAGCAGTTCACGCCCTTGAATGAGGGTCTTGTTATCTCGTCATAAGCCTTTGCGTCAGAAGCGTTAAGACTTATTGAGATTATATCAACAAGTCCCTTGAACTCGGCAGGAGTTTCACGCTTGTTGATAAGGTCGCTAAGACCATTTGTGTTGATCCTTATAGGTGTCTTTGTAACAGATTTTATATACTTTGCAGTTTCTTTGAGTATTTCAAGCTCACAGGTAGGCTCGCCATAGCCACAGAAAATAATTTCCTTGTAGCTGTCAAGGTCACGCTTTTTGATGTTGTCTATTACCTCTTCGGCAGTAGGCTGATGTTCCAGCCACAGTGGGTCAGAGCCATAAGCACCGTCACCGTTGTGACGAATACAGAACGTGCAGTTGCATGGACACTTGTTTGTGATGTTGAGATAAAGCTTATCGCCTATCTCATAAGAAATATTCATAGCTTTTATCATTATAATTACCTCTTTTTTGTAATATATCAAAGTATCAGAGCAGACAGGCGACCAAAGGTCGCCTACAGAGAAATCATCGCCGCAGGCGATACCTTCATTCCCCACTCCTCATTCCTCACTAATATCTATTCTCTTATCTGTCCGTTGCCTGAGATAAGATACTTTGTGGTGGTCATTTCTCTAAGACCCATAGGACCTCTTGCATGAAGCTTCTGAGTGGAAATGCCTATCTCAGCACCCAGACCGAACATTCCGCCGTCTGTAAATCTTGTTGAGCAGTTTACATATACTGCCGCTGAATCAACACGCTTTTGAAATTCCTGTGCGGCAAAAAGGCTTTCTGTTACGATACACTCAGAATGTCCTGTAGAAAATCTGTCGATATGTTCAAGGGCTTCCGCCATGTCGTCAACGACCTTGATAGAGATTATATAGTCAAGAAACTCTGTTGCATAATCATCATCATCAGCAGGAGTAACGTTCTCAGGACCAAGTATCTGCCTTGTAAGCTCACAGCCTCTTATCTCAACGTGGTGCTTGTCAAGTCTTTCTTTAAGCTTCGGGAGAAAGTCCTCTGCGATATCTCTGTGAACAAGACAGCTTTCCACTGCGTTGCATACAGACGGGCGTGAGGTCTTGCCGTTATCAACAATGTTCACAGCCATTTTTATATCCGCACTTGCGTCAACATAAACATGACAGTTTCCTGTGCCGGTCTCGATAACAGGCACAGTGGCAGACTGTACAACAGCCTTTATAAGCTGTGCGCCTCCCCTTGGGATAAGGACATCAATATAATCATTGGCTTTCATCATATCAAGAGCGATGCCTCTGTCAGTATCCTCCACAAGCTGAATGATATCAGGGCTGAAGCCTGCCCTTTCGACAGCCTTTCTCATTAGGTCAGCAAGCATTTTGTTTGAGTTTATTGCTTCCTTTCCGCCCCTGAGTATAACAGCGTTTCCACTTTTAAGGCAAAGTATAGCGCCGTCTACAGTAACGTTAGGTCTGGCTTCAAAAATAATGCCTATAACGCCCATTGGCACTCTTACTTTCTCGATCTTCATGCCGTTAGGTCTTGTTGAGCCTGAAACAACTTCGCCCACAGGGTCGTCAAGCTGTGCAAGCTCTTCGCAAGCCTTTGCCATGCCCTCTATACGGCTGTCATTGAGTGCAAGTCTGTCAAGCATTGCCTCAGACATTTTCCTCATTCTGCCGTTTTCAAGGTCAACCTTGTTTGCTTCGATAATATCGTCCTTGCAAACTCTCAGGATATGTGCGATCTCAAGAAGTGCGTCATTTTTCTGTGTTGTTGAAGCGAAGGCGATATCCTTTTTGCAAGCTTTTGCTTTCTGTCCCAAAATATCGATGTAACTCATTTTTACTATACCTCCCCGTTAGCTGTAAAAAGTGTTCCTATAGGTTTATTTTCAAATACCTTATACAAATGTCTTGGATCACGTCCGTTCATGATGATAAGATCTATTCCGCCATTTTTGCATATCTCAGCGGCTTTTATCTTTGTCGCCATTCCGCCTGTGCCAAGTGAAGAACCTGCACCCCCTGCAATAGCCTTTATCTCCTCTGTTATCTCAGGCACAACAGGAATAAGCTCAGCGTCATCATACTTATGAGGGTCTTTGTCAAAAAGTCCCTCGATATCAGACATTATTATAAGCAGATCTGCATTAGCAAGCACCGCAACATTTGCCGCAAGAGAATCGTTCTCACCCATTTCAAGCTCCAGCTCATCAATAGACACCGTATCGTTCTCGTTCACAATAGGGATAGAACCAAGCTCTATGATGCGGTTAAGGGCGTTCTGCACGTTTATGCGTCTGTCCTCAAGAAGAATATACTTTGTAAGCAGAAGCTGAGCCACATTAAGACTGTATTCAGAGAAAAGATTATCGTAAAGATACATAAGCTCACACTGACCCACCGCCGCACAAGCCTGTCTTGTGGGAGTGTCCTTGGGTCTTTCCTTTATGCCCAGCTTTGCTCTGCCAAGACCCACCGCACCGCTTGATACAAGGATTATCTCATGTCCTGCATTTTGCAGATCGGCAAGAGTTTTAACGAGCTGTTCCACACGGCGTATGTTCAAAAGCCCCGTGCTGTGAGTAAGAGTAGAAGTGCCTACCTTTACTACAACCCTTTTCTTTTTTGTCATATCTATCATTTTTATCATGTCCTTATTGTTATTTTCCGTTGACAACATTCTGCGGCGTACCCTCTATCCACATTTTCAAGTTCTGCGCAACAGTTTCAAGAAGCCTTTCTCTCGTCTGCTTTGGCGCCCACGCTATATGTGGGGTAACAGTGCAGTTTTTCACGTTTCTGAGCGGGCAGTTCTCACTCATTGGCTCGTTTGTGAGAACATCAATTCCTGCCCCTGCAATGACTTCATTTTCAAGAGCCTGTGCAAGAGCCTTTTCGTCCACAAGACCGCCCCTTGCAGTGTTGACGAAAAATGCTGATTTTTTCATCAAGCCAAGGCTTTCGGCATTTATCATTTTCTCATTATCCTTTGTAAGAGGACAATGGAGCGTCACTATATCAGAGGTCTTTAGAAGTTCTTCAAGGCTTACCGCAGGCGTGCCGTCAGTTATTTTCTGAGGTGAGCGTGTAAAGGTGATGACCTTCATGCCGAACGCTTTTGCTATCTCAGCAACTTTCTTTCCTATGTCGCCATAGCCTACTATACCAATGGTTTTTCCTGCAAGCTCATAGGTAGGGATACCAAAATATGAAAACAGCTTATAATTCACCCAGCCGCCCTCGTCAACTTTCTCGGCATATTCTCTTATCTTGCTGAAATAATTAAGGATAAGAGCAAAAGTATGCTGTGCAACTGCGTTTGTAGAATATGCAGGCACATTGCAGACCACTGCGTCATGCCTGTCTGCGGCGGAGAGGTCAACATTATTATATCCCGTTGCAAAAAGACCGACGTATTTCAGGTTTTTGCACTTTGAGAATACCTCCTCTGTTATAAGGCACTTGTTACATATAACAGCGTCAGCGTCACCTATCTTTTCTGCGACCTGTTCATTTGGTGTAAAACCATAAACAATGCTTTCACCAAGGACTGTTATACCCTCCAGCGACACATCGTTTCTTGAAACTGTTTCAGAGTCAAGTATAACTATTTTCATTCTTCATCTTCCTTTTGAGCAGTTTCCGACTTTTCCCCGGCATTCTCCAAAGCTTTCTGCTTTTTAGCAAACCTATGGGAAATAAAAGCTGTTGCCGCAAGAAGCGCTACCTCTGCACCGAAAAGCATACCGATAACAAAGCTTTTTGTGGTAAACTGAGTAACTATAGTAAGGTCGATAGCTATCATTAATGTAAGATAATGATAAGAGCCTTTCCTTATAAACTGAGTTATATATATAAGCGTAGCGATAACGCAGAATATCATATGCACCTTGAAAGGCAAGGGGGCATAAACGTTCTGCAAGGTCGCAGTTTCCGCCGCCAGTGTTTCTATCACACTATCATCTCCTAAAGCATTATTTTATCATACTAAGATATTATACCACAGTTTTACGTCATTTGCAATAGATTTGAGCCTTTATAACGGCTTTATAAAACAAAAAGACAGAAGTATTTTTTCAAATACCTCCGCCTTTTTCGGGAAAAATTCGTCGTAATCTTTAATTTATACTATTTTAAGATAAATTACTTGTTAGCGAAATATCTGTCAAGCAGACCCTTGAAGCCACATCCATGTCTTGCTTCGTCCTTAGCCATTTCATGAACAGTGTCATGGATAGCGTCATAGCCAAGCTCCTTTGCTCTCTTAGCAAGCTTCAGCTTGCCCTCACAAGCACCATTCTCAGCCATATATCTCATCTCGAGATTTTTCTTTGTAGAAGGTGTTACAACCTCGCCCAGAAGCTCTGCGAACTTAGCAGCGTGCTCAGCCTCTTCATAAGCAGCCTTCTCATAGTACATACCTACCTCAGGATAGCCTTCTCTGTGAGCAACTCTTGCCATTGCAAGATACATACCTACCTCAGAGCACTCGCCGTTGAAGTTCTCTCTAAGACCTGCAACAACTTCCTCATCAAGACCCTCTGCAACGCCTACCTTATGCTCGTCAGCCCATGTGATAGCTGTTTCTTCTACTTTATTGAACTTTTCTGCTGGTGCGTGGCAGATAGGACACTCCTTTGGAGCAGCCTCGCCCTCATAAACGTAACCGCATACTGAACATACAAACTTTGACATAATTTTTGTCCTCCTTATTTTAATATCATTTTTTACTTTTCCACAGACCAGCGTTTTCGCTTTATCTGCGTTATTCTTTGCAGCTTTTCCCTTGCTGTGATTAAAGTATACCACATTAGTGTACATTTGTCAATAGGTTAGTTTTGTCTAACAATATAAAAATATTGCAAAATTTTATGGCAATATTTTATGCAATTTGACGTAGACTATACTAACCAATAATACGTCTTGAAAAAAACTTAAAGCTGTGCTATAATGAAAATCAATATATGACAAAAAAGGAGTTTTTTTTAAATCTTCAAGCATGCCAATTTGCTTGCAGAGGCTCTTTTCATGGAGGGCTACAACTGTTCACAGGCGGTAGTAGGCGCATGGGCTGAGGATATCGGCCTTGACAGCGAAACTGCATACAAGATAGCTTCGGGCTTTGGCGGCGGAATAGGCAGAATGAGAGAGGTCTGCGGAGCATTTACAGGTGCAGTCATGGTGCTTGGATTGAAATTTGGCAACACCATAGGCAATGACAGGGCGGCAAAGGGCAAGGATTATGAGCGTGTTCAGCTTTTTGCAAAGCGTTTCAAGGAAGAGCTTGGCTCTGACACTATCATCTGCCGTGAGCTTCTCGGTCTGAGCGGACCTAGTGATCCTGACCCTGCAAAGCGCACAAAAGAATACTATCAGAAGCGTCCATGTCCTGAAACTGTAGCAATTGCAAGTGGTCTTTTGGGAGAATTTATGGAGTAGTTTTTTTCAGAAAAAAACTTGAAACTGTGGGCGAACGCTGTTTTCCCCTACAAAATAATGCAAAAAAGAGCAGAGAAACGAGATCTCTGCTCTTTTTTTGTATATAAATTCTATTAGATACCTGCGGAATAGTTTGGAGCTTCCTTTGTGATATAAATATCGTGTGGGTGTGACTCCTTAAGACCTGCGCCTGTTATCCTGATGAACTTAGCCTTTTCGCCAAGCTCTGCAATAGTATGACATCCGCAATAGCCCATACCTGAACGGATACCGCCAACGAGCTGGAAGATAGTATCTGAAA
>OLQD01003038.1_pt1 | contig 11474 bp, 8 predicted proteins | sample 1672841 | NCBI WGS metagenome assembly OLQD01 (sample SAMEA3136729, study PRJEB25190) | human gut metagenome | biome: human gut; feature: human-associated habitat; material: faeces | place: Austria | collected 2013 | reverse complement strand
GCTGCCGCACCTCGCTCGCCGTATCGGCACTTAGAATTATGCGGTATTGCCTTAAAATAGGGCAGGAACGGAAAAGTGTAATAGAGAATTCACATATCGATAACACATTTCACTCAATACAAAGTATATAATAGAACCAGCCCAAAAGAAAGGGGTCTGTTTTATGGACCAGAAATATTATAATATCTCCTATGCCGAAAGTCCGTTCGGCACGTTAAACCAGTATATGACCCGCACCTACAGCTGGATGGCCGCCGGTTTGCTGGTTACCTTTGCAACGGCATTGCTTACCGTTACCACCCCGCTGTTTGAGCTGATGTTCAGCACCGGCCTGGTATTCCTCCTGAGCATTGCGGAGCTGGTGCTGGTTGCGGTTCTGTCCGCCAGGGTGGAACGCCTGCAGCCCACCACCGCAACGGGGCTGTTCTTCGCCTATGCGGTGCTGAACGGCATCAACCTGAGCACCTACTTTATCATCTATGATCTTTCCACGCTGATTCTGGCGTTCCTGGTTGGTACCGTGTACTTTGGCGTTATGGCTGTTTACGGTGCCCGAACCCAGCGCGATTTGAGCGGCTGGGGTATCAACCTGATGGGTGCTTTGATTGCCATTATTTTGACCAGCCTGGTGGGCGGCCTGATCGGCATGCTGACCGGCACGGGCTTTGGTATGATGGATATCGCGCTTTGCGCGGTTTCGGTCCTGGTGTTTATGCTGTTCACGGCTTATGACACCCAGAAGCTGAAGTACTATTACGCCTACTATGGCGGCGATGCTTCCATGCTGCACAAATCCTCCATCATCGGCGCACTCAGCCTGTACCTGGATTATATCAACATCTTCCTGTATATCGTCCGCATCGTGGGCCGTTCCCGCCGCAACGACTGATCGGTTTTGATAATTTGAAAAAAGGGCGCTGTTCCGCAAGGGGCAGCGCCCTTTTTGCTGTGCGTCCAGGGTTGACAAAAAAGGCCAAACGGCCTATAATGCTTTATGTTAAACGCATTGACGGAGAAAGTATGCCTGCAAACTTAGCACAGAGAGGGCGGCCATCGGCTGTAAGCCGCCCCGAAAGCCTGCTGGCAGAAGTTCGCTCCTGAGCGGCCTGTGTGAACCCTGCATTGCAGCCATTAGCGCGGGACGGTCTGCCCCGTTACAAAGCATCGAGTGCCGCCAGACGTGGTTTGGCGGAACACGGGTGGTACCGCGGAGTGTAAATGAATGTTACAGCTTCGTCCCTGATTTTACCGTTCAGGGACGGGGCTTTTTTATTTTGTTTTGCAGCAAAAGAGAGCAGCCTTCGCCCCGTAAATCATCAAAGAGGTGCATTATGGAAGAAAAAATCGCCGCACTGCGCGCCGAGCTGGAAGCCGACCTTGCAGCAGTGCACAACAAAGATGAACTTTCCGCCTTTTGGCAGAAGTATCTGAGCAAAAACGGCAGCGTGACCGGACTGACCAAGTCCCTGCGTGATGTTCCCAAAGAGGAACGCCCCGCCGCCGGTAAAACCATCAACGAGTTCAAGGTCTGGGTGGAGGGCCAGTATCAGGCTGCTTCCGCCGAGATCGAAAAGGCCGAGCTTGCCGCCCGCAACAAGGCCGAAGCCGTGGATATCACCCTGCCCGGCACCCACCACGCCACCGGCGCACTGCATCCTATCACCCAGATCAAGAATGAGATCATTGATGTGTTTGCCGGCATGGGCTTTGAAATTTACGAAGGCCCCGAAATTGAGGACGATGACCACAACTTTACCCGCCTGAACGTACCCAAAAACCACCCGGCCCGCGATATGCAGGATACCTTCTATGTGGCAGATGACATCGTTCTGCGCACCCAGACCAGCGGCGGCCAGATCCGTGTGATGGATAAGGAAAAGCCTCCCATCAAGGTTCTGGTGCCCGGCCGCGTGTTCCGCTCTGACTCTGACGCAACCCACTCCCCGATGTTCCACCAGATGGAAGGTCTGGTTGTGGATAAGGGCATTACCCTGTGCGACCTGCAGGGCATGCTGGACCGCTTTGTGCAGGCTTTGTTTGGCCCGGAGGTCAAAACCCGCCTGCGCCCGTCCTATTTCCCGTTCACTGAGCCCAGTGTGGAGGTTGACGTAAGTTGCTTTGAATGCCACGGCAAGGGCTGCCCCCTGTGCAAGCACAGCGGCTGGATCGAAGTTCTGGGGGCTGGCGTTGTGCACCGCAGCGTGCTGGAAAACTGCGGCATTGACCCTGAGGTATACTCCGGCTTTGCTTTCGGTATCGGTATCGAGCGTATCGCCATGCTTAAGTACGGCATCAACAACATCGGCCTGATGTTCGAGAACGACCTGCGCTTCCTCGAACAGTTCAAGGGTTAAGGAGGGGAACAACAATGAAAGTACCATTCAGCTGGCTTAAACAGTATGTGGATATTGATGTTTCCGCCCAGGAGCTGGAAACCAAACTATTCGACTGTGGCTTTGAAGTAGAAGAACTCATCGACCTTGGCGCTGAAATCAACAAGGTTGTTGTTGGCGTTGTGACCGAGTGCGTGCCCCAGGAGGGCACCCACCTGCATATCTGTAAGGTAGACTGCGGCGACTATGGCCATGATATTCAGATCTCCACCGGTGCGTCCAATGTGTACGCCGGTATGCACACCCCCGCTGCTCTGGACGGCTCCACGCTGCCCGGAGGCATCAAGATCAAGGCAAAGCCCTTGATGGGCATTGAATCCAACGGTATGCTCTGCTCCGGCGAGGAACTGGGTCTGAACGAGGACCTGTACCCCGGCGCTGAGGTATACGGCCTGCTGGACCTGCCCAAAGATACCGTGCCCGGAACCCCCATTCAGCAGGTTGTTGGGTTGGATGATTATATCTTTGATATCTCCATCACCGCCAACCGTGCCGACTGCCAGAGCGTTCTGGGCATTGCACGCGAAGTTGCCGCTGTGCTGAACAAGCCCCTGAAAATGCCTGCCACCGATTACACCGTGAGCGATTACAAGGACCCGCGCCTGAGCATTACGGTGGAAGCACCGGACCTGTGCCCGCGCTACCTGGGCCACTATGTGCGCAACATCACCACCGGTGAATCTCCGCGCTGGATGCGCCGCCAGCTGGCCTTGTGCGGCCTGCGCAGCATTTCCAACGTGGTGGATATCACCAACTATGTCATGCTGGAAATCGGCCAGCCGATGCACGCCTTTGATATGGACACGCTGGAAAGCTGCCAGATCATTGTGCGCCGTGCCAAGGACGGCGAGAAGATCACCACGCTGGACAGCAAGGAGTTTACCCTGACCCCCCAGAACCTGGTCATCTGCGATGGCGAAAAGCCGGTTGCCCTGGCCGGTGTTATGGGCGGCCTGAACAGCGAGATCAAGCCGGAAACTACCCAGCTGCTGTTTGAATCTGCCAAGTTTGCCCGCGATAACATCCGCAAGACCGCCCGCGGCCTTGGCCAGAACACGGATGCTTCCGCCCATTACGAGAAGGGCATCAGCGAATATACCACCGAGCTGGGCATGGCCCGCGCCCTGCACCTGATCCAGGAGCTGGGCTGCGGCGAAGTGACCGCCACCGAGTTTGACTGCTCTGCCGGTGCTCCGCGTAAAGGCAAGCACTTCACCGCCCGCATCAGCGCCATCAACGCCATTCTGGGCATTACCGTGCCCACCGAGGAAATTCTGGCCATCCTGAAAAAGCTCAGCTTTGAAGTGACGATGGAAGCCGATGGTGACACCATGCAGGTGGTTGCTCCGCGCTACCGCGAGGATATCGAGATCGGCGAGCCGGACCTGGCCGAGGAAGTGATCCGTGAATATGGCTATGACCATATCACCCCCACCTTCCTGAAAGCTGCCCAGGTCACCACCGGGGGCCTGACGGCTGACCAGCACCGCCGCGATAAGCTCAAGAGCGCTATGTGTGCCCAAGGCTTCTACGAGGCTATGACGCTGGCATTCTATGCGGATGCCGACCTGGATGCCCTGCACATTGCCCCCAATGCACCGGAGCGCAATGTCATCCGCATTGTCAACCCCATCTCCTCCAACCTGACCATCATGCGCTCCCTGCTGGCACCCAGCCTGTTGAACGTGGCGGTTACCAATCTGAAAAAGGGCAACGCTGCCGGCCGTCTGTTTGAGCTTTCCAACATTTATGTGCCCAAACAGCTTCCGCTGACCGAACTGCCGGAAGAGCGCCTGCACCTGGGCTTTGTGGCCTTTGGTGAGCATGAGGACTTCTTTGCCGTTAAGGGCGCACTGGAAGACCTGGCTGCTTCCTTCGGCGTAACCTTTGAGGTGGAGTGTGCCGAGGATGTGCCTTACCTGCACCCCGGCATTGCCGCTTACATCCTGTGCAACGGCGTGCGTGTGGGCAGCTTTGGCAAGCTGGCCAACGATGTGCAGGCCGGTCTGGATCTGCCGCGTGACAGCCGCGCCAACCAGAAGATCTTCCTGGGCGAGATCGATTACGAGACGCTGGTGGCACAGCTGCCTGCCGGTCTGCGTTATCATCCGCTGCCGGAGTTCGATACCGTGGCCCGTGACTTGGCTCTGGTTGCTGACGAGGAAACCCCCTGCGGCACCATCATTGCCGAAATGAAGCGCGCCTGCAAGCAGCTGGCCGATGTGGAGCTGTTTGATATCTACCGCAGCGAAGCCATTGGCGCCGGCAAAAAGAGCATGGCGTTCACCTTGCACTTTGCACCGGAAAACAAAGCCCTGGAAGCTGCCGATGTGGACCGCTTTGTCAAGAAAATCCTCGGCAACCTCAAGTTCAAGCTGGGCATCGAGATCCGCTGAACTCTTTTGCCGCGTTCGCTGCCGCCCGGCGGTAAGCTGAACGCCTGAACGGAAATAACACAAAACCACCCCTTGCCCTGACCGCACGGTAAAACCTTGTGCGGCAGGGCAGGGGGTGGTCGTTTTATATTCGACCACTGGCCTAAATGCGCCGCGCCAAAAACAAACCCGCCGGGGCAGGCAGCTGTTGTGCTGCGCCGCCCCGGCGGGTGCTGCTATCTATGGTGTGTAGTCAATCAGGTATCGGAATCCAGCTTCAGCACGGCGGTAAAGGCTTCGCTGGGCAGGGTCACGCTGCCCAGTTTGCGCATCTTCTTTTTACCGGCTTTCTGCTTTTCCAGCAGCTTCTTTTTACGGGTAATATCGCCGCCATAGCACTTGGCCAAAACATCCTTGCGCACGGCCTTGACTGTTTCGCGGGCAATGATCTTGCCGCCCACGGCCGCCTGAATGGGAATTTCGAACAAAGCGCGCGGGATGTTCTCCTTCAGCTTTTCGCAGATGCGGCGCCCCTTGGCGTAAGCGTTATCCGCAAATACGATCATCGAAAGCGCATCCACGATCTCGCCGTTCAGCAGGAAGTCTAGCTTGACCAGCTCGGACTGGTGCCAGCCCTCCCACGCATAGTCATAGCTGGCGTAACCGCGGCTGCGGCTTTTGATGGCGTCAAAGAAGTCATAAACAATTTCGCCCAGCGGAATCTGGTAATGCAGGTCCACGCGAGTCTCATCCAGGTAATCCATCGCAATCAGGGTGCCGCGCTTTTGCTGGCACAGGTCCATCAGCGGGCCAACATAATCGTTGGGGGTGTAAATGTGGGCATCCACAAATGGTTCTTCCGCCTTGGCAATGCGGGCCGGGTCGGGATAGGCGGAGGGGTTATCGATCACTTCCACCGTGCCGTCCGTCAAGGTCAGCCGGTACTGAACACCGGGGGTGGTGGTGATCAGGTCAAGGTCAAACTCGCGCTCCAACCGCTCGGTGATGATTTCCATGTGCAGCAGCCCAAGGAACCCGCAGCGGAAGCCGAAGCCCAGGGCCGCACTGGTTTCCGGCTCAAAGCTCAAGGCGGCATCGTTCAGCTGCAGCTTTTCCAGCGCATCTTTCAAATCAGGGTAGTCGGCGCCATCGGCGGGGTAAATGCCGCAGAACACCATCGGCGTTACCTGGCGGAAACCGGGCAGAGCTTCCGCCGTGGGGGCTTCGGCCAGGGTGATGGTATCGCCCACGCGGGTATCGCGCACGGTCTTGATGGAGGCCGTCAGGTAGCCGACTTCACCGGCCTCCAGCTTATCGCAGGGGGCCAGGGCAGTAGCACCCATGTGGCCCACTTCCACCAGCTGGAAGGTTGCGCCGGTGTTCATCAGCTTGATGGTATCACCGGGGCGCACGGTGCCTTCAAACACGCGCACATAGACGATAACGCCCTTGTAGCTGTCATAAATGGAGTCAAAGATCAGGGCTTTCAGCGGGGCATCGGGGTCGCCCTGCGGGGCGGGAACATCCTGCACCACGCGTTCCAGCACTTCGCGGATATTGATGCCCATCTTGGCGCTCACGCGCGGGGCGTCCATGCAGGGCAGACCGATGACATCCTCCACCTCTTTGGCGGCGGCATCCGAGTCAGCGCTGGGCAGGTCAATCTTATTCAGGATGGGCACAACTTCCAGGTTGTGGTCAATGGCCAGGTAGCAGTTGGCCAGCGTCTGGGCTTCCACGCCCTGGCTGGCATCCACCACCAGGATGGCACCCTCACAGGCAGCCAGGCTGCGGCTGACTTCGTACTGAAAGTCAACGTGGCCCGGCGTGTCGATCAGGTTGAACTCGTATTCCTTGCCGTCATCGGCGTGGTAGTGCATGGTAACGGCGCGGGCTTTGATGGTAATGCCGCGCTCGCGTTCCAGCTCCATGTCGTCCAGAATCTGGTCCTCCATGGTGCGCTTGTCCACGCTGTCGGTCAGCTCCAGAATACGGTCCGACAGTGTGGACTTGCCGTGGTCAATGTGGGCAATGATACAAAAGTTGCGAATATTGTCGCGTGCCATCAGGTTTCCTCCAAATCGTTCCAGATACGCACCGGCGCGCCGTCCCGCAGGTAAACACGGGGAACCCGGCGGCTGATGCCGCAGATAATTTCATAGTTGATGGTGCCGGTCTTAGCTGCAATGCTGTCGGCGGTATCTGCGCCGATCGCAGCGTTTTCAGGGCCGAATACCGTTACTTCATCATTCATTTTAACATCGGGGATGTCGGTCACATCCACCAGGGTCTGATCCATGCACACCCGGCCGATTATCGGGGCGGGCTTTCCGCGGATGCTCATAACCCCCGCATTGGGGTTGCCATTGCTGCCGGAAAGCGCGCGGGGGTAGCCGTCCGCATAGCCAACGCATACGGTGGCAACCTTGCGGGGTGTGTTGGCTGTGTAGGTGCGGCCATAGCTCACGCTCTCGCCGGGTAAAAGGTCCTTCACAAATGCCACAACACTTTTCAGCGTCATGGTGGGGCGCAGGCCGTCAAAATGCACTTCCGGGCTGGGGTCCAGCCCATACAGGATAATGCCTGCGCGGGTCAGGCTGTGGTGCCATTCCGGGTAGCGCATTTGTGCGGCAGAGTTGGCGCAGTGGATGGTGTGCAGGGCAATGCCGTCCGCCTGCAGCCGCTGCACGGTGCGCTCGAACAGAGCGTGCTGGGCTTGGGTGTAGGCTTCGTTTTCCGGCGTGGTGCTGTCTGCCACGGCAAAATGCTGGAAAATACCGCTGAAGTGCAGCTTGGGCAGGGTGGCGCAGCGCTCCATGGCAGCGATTGCCGCCTCAAAGTCAGAACGCACGCTGAACCCAATGCGTCCCATACCGGTATCAACCTTAAAGTGACAGTATACCTCCACGCCGGCGTTTTGGGCGGCAGCGGAAAGCGCCTTGGCATACTCTTCGGAATAGACGGTCTGGGTAATGCAGTTGAACGCCAGCTGATCCACCTGCAGCGGGTCGGTGTAGCCCAGGATCAAGATGGGTTTACTGATCCCGTGGCGGCGCAGGTGCCGCGCTTCGGCCAGGCAGCTGACCGCAAAAGCGGCTGCACCGTTTTCTTCCAGCCAGGGCCCGACCACAGCGGCGCCGTGGCCGTAAGCGTCCGCCTTGACAACGCAGCACACCGGCGCGCCCACCGTCTTTTGGATCAGTGCCAGGTTGCTCTGCATAGCATCCAGATCAACCAATGCCCAACAATGCTTTTCGTACAGTTCGTTCGTCATTGCAATCCACCCCATTTCGATACAAAACACAACGGGAAATCTAGCCCCGCGTGTGCCCGGTATGCAGCGGCCGCCAGCCGTCAATGCCGCTTTGCTGCAAAGCGTGCAGTGTTTTCTGACGGAAAGCCGGGTCGTCCCGGCTCATCTGCTGCACAAACAATTTGGTCTGTTCGCGCACTGTGGCGCCATCAGCCGGGCAGCGGCTTTTGATGATGGGCAGCCCGGCGTGGTATACCGCGCTTTTTACCTCGCTTTCGGTAGCAAAGATCATTGGCCGGATCAGCGTAATGTTGCGCTGGTCCAGATAGGTCACGGGCGAAAAACACCCAATACGGCCTTCCCGCCAAAGGTTCATGTAAAAAGTCTCCACGGCATCATCCAGGTGGTGCCCCAGCGCCACTTTGTTACAGCCAAGTTCCTGCGCGGCAGCGTGCAGTGCCCCGCGCCGCATTTTGGCACACAGCGCGCAGGGGTTCGGCTCTTTGCGGTAATCAAATACCACGGGGCCGATATCCGTGCGCCGTATTTCGTAAGGAATGCCTTCCTGCGCAAACAGGTCCGCAAGTGGCTGGTAGTCAGCTTCCACCCCGCCAAAGCGCGGGTCCAGCGTGACCGCCATGACCTCAAACGGAACGCCGAGATACCGCCGCAGGTGTCCCAGCGCCACGGTCAGCGCAACGCTGTCCTTCCCGCCGGAAACACCAACGCATACCCGGTCGCCCGGTGCGATCATCTCGTAATCCTGCACTGCCTTGCGCAGCAGACCCTCCAAGCGCTGCATGCCCGTTCCACCTTACCTTTATACACTCTAAGACGATACTATAAACATCGTTATTATAGCACATCCTGCTGCCCAATGCCAACAGCCGCAGCCAAATCGGAAGAATTTTATCAAAGCACCGCACAGGAGCTGCAAAAACAAAGCCGCGCCCGCGCCGCAGCTTGGCTGGCAAAGCAGGGCAGGGGAGAAAACCGGAAACCAGCAGACTGCACAAAGCGGGCAGAACACTTTGCTGCAGGGTACACAAAAACAGGTGCAAAAGGCAAAACAGTAAAATACCGTTTGCGAAAACGTTAGAAAACAAGAGAAAACACAAGAAAACAAGAGCTACGCGAGAATAAAATGATTTTGTTTGCAAAATCCCTTGACGAAACAGCGCGTATTTGCTAAAATCATACTTGCGCGAAATCAGCGCAGTGCCGTGCTGTGCATTGCGCTTTGAATAAACCGAAATGATTCGGATGCGTCACTATAAAGTATGGAGGATTCAAATCATGAGCACTACTCTCGCTAAGCCCGCTGAGATGGTCGACCGCAAGTGGTATGTTATTGATGCTGCCGGCAAACCGCTCGGCCGCGTTGCTGCCCAGGCCGCTGTCCTGCTGCGTGGTAAGAACAAGACTACCTTTACCCCCAATGTTGACTGCGGTGACCATGTCATCGTGATTAACTGCGACGAAGCTGTTCTGACTGGCAAGAAGCTGGAAAAGAAGTATCATCGCACCCATTCTGGCTGGATCGGCGGCCTGAAGGAAACCCAGTATAAGACCTTGATGGCTGAAGCCAGCGATAAGGCTATGACCTACGCTGTTAAGGGCATGGTTCCTTCCAACACCCTGGGCGCTAAGGCTATGACCCGCCTGCACTGCTACAAGACTGCTGAGCATGCACATGCTGCCCAGAAGCCCGAAGTTGTGGAATTTTGATAAGGAGGCAATAGAAGATGTACGAAACTAAACAGTATTTCTACGGCACTGGCCGTCGTAAGCATTCCGTTGCCCGCGTCCGCGTCTACAATGGCACCGGCAAGATTACCATCAACAATCGTGATATCGACGATTACTTCGGCCTGGAAACCCTGAAGCTGATGGTCCGCAGCCCGCTGGCTCTGACCAACACCGATGGCAAGTTCGACATCGTGATTAACGTTGTCGGCGGCGGTACTTCCGGCCAGGCTGGCGCTATCCGCCACGGCCTGTCCCGCGCTCTGCTGCAGTTCGACCCCGAGCTGCGCAGCACCCTGAAGAAGGCTGGCTTCCTGACCCGCGATCCTCGTATGAAGGAACGTAAGAAATACGGCCTCAAAGCCGCTCGTCGCGCACCTCAGTTCAGCAAGCGCTGATTTATTCAATCCGATTCTTATTATGTCGGCTCATTTTGGGCCGACATTTTTTATGACGTGTTTTCTGTTACAGTCAGGAACATAGTGCCTGCCCGTTCAGGCGGTTGGACTTGATGTGGAAGGGGAACTTATGTTATCAACAAAAACAAAAGAGCATATCCGGCGCCGTGCCGCGCTTGGGTTGCCGCGGTGGGGAACTCTGCTGGTAAGCCTGGGGGCGCTGGCGGGCTGTGTGGCCTTCACCGGCAGCCAGCTGCATGTGGTTAAAATTACCGATACCCACGGTGCACAGGGCATGGCTATCACCTCGGCGCATGATATCAAAACGCTGATGCAGCAAGCCGGCATTGCGGCACCCGATACCGAGGACGAGCTGGAAATTACCGAGGATGCAGGCCTTGACCAGATCCACATCCTGCGCGCTTACACCGTGCCCGTCACGGTGGACGGCGGTGTGCAGGAGGTTGTGGTGACCGGCGGCACCGTGGGAGATGCTCTGGCGGAAGCCGGCATTACCCTTGGCCCAGATGACTGGATTGAGCCTGCGCTGGATACCCCGGCCCAGGAAAACACCATGGTGACCATCCAGCGGGTGCGCTATGAAGAATACACTCAGGACGAAGTGATTCCCACTGAGACCCAGTATGTGGAAACCAGCCTGTTCTACCGCAAACAGAGCAAAGAACAGCTGATCCGGCAGGGCAGCGACGGCCTGTGCAGCGTGAGCTACCGGGAAACCTATGTGGATGGCGAACTGACTGACACAACAGAAACGAACCGCGAAACTGTGATAGAAATGGTGCCCACCATTATAAAACACTATGACGAGCAGGCACCTGTCAGCTCCTTCGTGGGCCCCGAGATCGTGGACGGCAAACCATGCGAGGGCATTGCGGCGACTTATACCGCACAGCGTTCCACCGGGTATTCGGCATCGCCGACGGCAAAAGGATCTTCGGGGCGGCGGCTGACCTATGGTACGGTGGCGGTCAACCCCAATGTGATTCCCTATGGCAGCCTGATGTATATTACCTCCGCAGACGGCCGGTTTGTGTACGGTTATGCTTATGCGGCAGATACCGGCACAGCCATGATGACGGGGAGCGCATTTATTGACCTGTATTACGAGACTTACTCCGAAAGCGTTGATAATGCAGTGATTGCCGTGAATGTGTATGTGCTGGACAGCGATACCGCAGCCAAGTATAAAGAAGAAAACGACGCCATTTTAGAGGCAGATAATACGCCCGGATTATAAAGGCAACACCGCACAATTCCCGCCTTGCGGCTTAAGCACCGCTCCGGCAGC
>OLQD01003022.1_pt1 | contig 11530 bp, 5 predicted proteins | sample 1672841 | NCBI WGS metagenome assembly OLQD01 (sample SAMEA3136729, study PRJEB25190) | human gut metagenome | biome: human gut; feature: human-associated habitat; material: faeces | place: Austria | collected 2013 | reverse complement strand
ACTCGTCCGCCGCCGTGCATAGAATGGGACAAACACAGGGCACAGCCCATGACCAACAGGAGGACGTATGGAACAGCAAGGGATACAAAATGTACTGCGTTGTCTGCCGCAGCAGGTGCGCAGCCGGATACAGCAGCTGACGCCGTCAGAGCAGGCACAGATCCAGGAGATACGCCTGCGTGCAGAGCGGCCGGCGTGCATTCTGCTGCACAGCAGAGAAAAGCCTCTAGACCCGGGACATCCGGTTTCACAGAGAACTATCGAGCAGACATTCCAGGCGGTGTGCGAATATTCCGTCTACCGCTATGCGAAAGAGATCGCCGAGGGCTTTGTGACCATTGCCGGCGGCAACCGGGTGGGCATTGCCGGGTCGGCAGTCTATCGGGAGGGAAAACTGGTGCAGATGCGCCACATCAGCGGTCTGAACTTTCGGGTCTCTCATGCGGTGACCGGCTGTGCCGAGCCGCTCTTCCGGCAGATATGCCCGGAGAGGCCATCCAGCCTCCTTCTGGCAGGCGCTGTGGGGTCGGGCAAGACAACAATGCTCCGTGACCTTTGCCGCCTTCTGGGGGCATCCTGGCGGCTCACACTGGTGGATGAGCGCAGCGAGATCGCCGCCGTACACCACGGCGTGCCGCAGTATGATGTGGGACTGCACACCGATGTGCTGGACGGCTTTCCACGGGCAGAGGGTCTGCTGACAGCGCTCCGTGTGCTGACGCCGGAGGTGCTGGTCTGCGATGAGATCAGCACGGAGGCAGATGCCCAGGCGATTTTGCGCATACACGGCAGCGGCGTCCCGGTGGTGGCATCGGCACACGGAACATCTCTGGAAGACCTGGAACGCCGGCCGGCGCTGAAACAGCTGCTGGCGGACGACAAGGTCGAAATCGAGATCCGCGACGGCAAGATTTACCTTTCCCCCCCCCGGCAGAGTGCCGCTGTGCCGCAATCCGTTAAGGGCGTCGTCCGGGATGCCGCGGGCCAGCCCGTTGTCGGGGCCGCGGTGATCGTCAAGGGAACCACCCGCGGCGTGAGTTCCGGGACCGACGGCTCGTTCTCGTTCGAGGGTCTGGCTGACGGCGCCGTGCTGCAAGTCTCGGCGCTGGGCTACGCCACTGCCGAAATCCCGGTCGGCAACCGTTCGTTCGTCACCGTGGAGCTGAAGGAGGACGCCACGCTCGTCGACGAGGTGGTGGTCGTGGGCTACGGCACGCAGAAGAAGGCCAACCTGACGGGCGCCGTCGACCAGGTCTCCTCGGAACTTCTGGAGAACCGTCCCGTGGCCAACGTCACGCAGATGTTGCAGGGCGCCGTGCCCAACCTCAATATTTCGCTGGCCGACGGCAAGCCCAACCGCTCGGCGTCGTACAACATCCGCGGCAAGACGTCGATCGGCGCGGGCGGATCGGCTCTGGTGCTGATTGACGGCGTCGAGGGCGACCCCGCGATGCTCAACCCCAACGACATCGAGTCGGTCTCGGTGCTCAAGGACGCAGCTTCGGCCGCCATCTACGGTTCGCGCGCACCCTACGGCGTGGTGCTCATCACCACCAAGGACCCGGGCAAACTCACCGACAAGTTCACGATCAACTACACGGGCAACGTCTCCATCCAGCAGCCCACGGCCATTCCCGACGTCGTGGACGACGGTTACGTCTATTCGCGCCTCTTCTACGACGCATGGTACAACTACCGCTTCAACGAGCCGACGGGCTTCAACAACTCGCAGGACTTTTCGCGTGCGTGGCTCGACACCTTCCGCCAGCGCAAACTCGCGGGCAACAAGCTCGAAACGACGGTCGAACCCGACGGCAAGTATGTCTACTACGGCAATACGGACTACTACGACGCACTTTACAAGGATACGGTGATCGCCCAGACGCACAACATCTCGGTCAGCGGTTCGAACGGCAAGATCAGCCACTACCTTTCGGGGCGTCTGTACGACTACAACGGCCTGTTCAACTTCACGCCCGACACCTACCGCACGATGAACCTCCGTTCGAAGGTCTCCTCGCAGGTGTTCAAATGGCTGAAGATCAGCAATAACTTCGACTACACGCACGACCGCTACCGTCAGCCGATGGGTTATTCGAAGGAGGGCGGCGGCGTGCTGTGGCGTTCGCTCAACGACCAGGGGCACCCCTCGTCGCCGATCTTCAATCCCGACGGTACGCTCACCAAGTCGGGCGCCTACGCCATCGGCGGTCTGGTGACGGGCAACAACTGGCTCGACCGCACGACCAAGACGCTCAAGAACACCACCACGCTCAACGTCACGATGCTGGAGAACCGCCTGCGCCTGACGGGCGACTTCTCGTTCCGCACCAAGGACTACACCGAGACCAAAAAGACCACGGCCATCCCTTACAGCGCCTACGAGGGCGAAATCGTCTACCTCGGCACGCCCGAGACCGACGACGTGATGAAGGAGTCGCTGCAACTGACGACCTATATCGCCACCAACGCCTACGCCGAGTTCGAGGACACCTTCGCCGAGAAACACTATTTCAAGGCGCTGGCCGGTTACAACTACGAGCAGCAGGACTACAAGTCGACCTACTCCGAGCGCAACGGCCTTCTGATGCCCGACGCCGACAACATCAACTTCGCGCTGGGCGACGTCATGTCGATCACCGCCGGCGGCAGCCGCTGGCGTTACGTGGGCGCTTTCTTCCGCTTCAATTACGCCTACGACGACCGCTACCTGCTCGAAGTCAACGGCCGCTACGACGGCTCGTCGAAATTTCCGAACAACTCCCAATGGGGCTTCTTCCCCTCGGCTTCGGCCGCCTGGCGCGTTTCGCAGGAGAAGTTCTGGAACGTCAGCCCCAAGGCCGTTTCGAACCTCAAGCTGCGCGCCTCGTACGGTGCGCTGGGCAACAGCAACGTCGATCCCTACACCTACCTCGAAACCTTCGGCCTGTCGACCTTCGGAACCGGTTCGGGCGACGCGGCCCGCTACCTCTTCGGGCAGGCCAAGCTGCGCTACACGAGCCTCCCGGGCCAGATTCCCGACAACATCGGCTGGGAGACCTCCAAAACCTTCGACGTGGGACTGGACGCCGGTTTCCTGAACGGACGGCTGAACCTCACGGCCGACTACTACATCCGCAAGACGGTGGACATGTACACCGTCGGCCCGACGCTTCCCGACACCTTCGGAGCGACGGCCCCCAAGGGCAACTACGCCGACATGAGCACCTACGGCTATGAAATCGCGTTGAGCTACAACGATTCGTTCAAGCTGGCGGGCAAGCCCTTCAATTTCGGAATCAAGGCGACGCTGGCCGACTATTATTCCATAATCGACCGCTATAACAACGCCTCGCGCAAGCTCTCCGATTACTACGAGGGGCAGCGTCTGGGCGAGATCTGGGGTTTCGTCTGCAACGGGCTGTTCCAGTCGCAGGCCGAAATCGACGCGGCGTTCGGCGGCAAGGGCTACAAGAATGACATCATGCAGACCTCCGAGAAGTACATCACCTATCCGGGCGACATGCGCTTCGAGGATCTGAACGGTAACGACGCCATCGACCGCGGCAGCAGCACGGTCGACGATCCGGGCGACCGGAAGATCATCGGCAACTCCGAGCCGCGCTACCTCTACACCATTTCGCTCAATGCCGACTGGAACGGTTTCTTCCTCTCGGCGCTGTTCGACGGCGTGGGCAGACAGCAGTGGTTCCCCAGCGACGAGAGCCTTTTCTGGGGCATGTACAACCGTCCCTACAACCAGGTTCCGACGTGGCATCTGCAAAACTACTGGACCGAGGAGCGTCCGAACGCCTACCTGCCGCGCTACGTGGGCTACTACGGCCCGATGAACGCCAATACGGTCAACGTCAATACGCGCTACCTGCAGGACGTGTCGTACATCCGGCTGAAGAATCTTCAGTTCGGTTACGAGCTGCCCAAGCGATGGATCTCGAAGATCGGTCTTTCGAAGGTCTCGGTCTACTTCTCGGGCGAGAACCTCTGGAGCTGGTCGCCGCTCTACCGCCACACGAAGGATTTCGACGTGACGGTGGCCAGCAAGAAATCCGACTCGGATATTTCCGACAGCAAGGGCGACGGACATAACTATCCCGTGATGCGCAGCTTCAGCTTCGGCATCTCGATCACCTATTAAACTGTTTACGTGCTATGAAAAGATCAACCTATATATGGAGTCTGCTCGTGGGCTGCGTTGCGTTCGCCACGTCGTGCGACCTGACGGAGGACGTGCAGGTGAAAGCCGACAAGTCGATGATCTTCGGATCGAAATCGGGTCTCGAACTCTACTCCAATTCGTTTTACAAGGCCCTGCCGACGCTCAAGAACGGCTTCATGCAGGACAAGATGTGCGACGTGGGGGCCGTCAGCAACACCGACACCTTCATCAAGCAGGGGGCCTACAACACCGAGACGGCGACCAGCTGGAGCTGGGGCGCGCTCAAGAACGTGAACTACTTCATCGACGGCTGCAACGACCCGAAATACTGCACCGTCGAAGCCGAGACGCGCGACAACTACCTGGGCATCGCCCGCTGGTTCCGTGCGTGGTTCTACTACGACAAGCTGACCACCTACGGCGAAGTTCCCTGGTTCCCCAACGACATCCAGTCCTACCAGAACGACGTGATGTACAAGGACCGCGACAGCCGCGACGTGATCATCCGCAACCTGATCGCCGACCTCGATTTCGCCTACGAGCACATCCAGGCCACCTCGTCGACCGGCAGCGCGACGCTCACGCGCTGGGCCGCCGCCGCGCTCAAGTCGCGCGTCTGCCTCTTCGAAGCGGCTTACCGCCGTTACCACAACCTCACGGGGCTTGAGATAACCCCCGAGGAGCTGTATCGCGAGGCCGCCAAGGCCGCCAAGCTGGTGATCGACAACAGCGGCTGCTCGCTCAACACCGCCGCGGGCAAGAAGGGCGCCTATCGCGATCTGTTTTACAGCGAGACGCCGCTGACGCAGGAGGTGATCCTCGCCGTCTGCGCCAACGAGAAATCCGGCATCTTCGGCGAGCAGAACTGGTGGTTCAACGCCCGCTCGTACGGACTGTGCTGGAGCCTCGTCCGCTCGTTCGTCCACACCTACCTCAAGCTGGACGGTACGCCTTTCACCGACGCCGCCGACTATGCCGTGAAATCTTTTACTGAGGAGATGGAGGGGCGTGACCTGCGTTTGGAGCAAACCGTGCGCGGGCGCAATTTCCTGTGGGACGGCAAGACGGCGGTCGCCGACATCAAAAACCTTTCGCTCACGGGCTACCAGGTGATCAAGTATACGCTCGACGAATCGAAGTACGACGGCGGTGCGAAGAACATCAACAGCATTCCGCTGATCCGCTATGCCGAGGTGCTGCTCAACTACGCCGAGGCGCAGGCCGAACTGGGGGTGATCACCGATTCCGAATGGGCGCTCACGGTCGGTGCGCTGCGTAAGCGCGCGGGTATCACGGGCGGCACGGAGACGCTGCCCACGACCGTCGACAGCTACCTGCAACGCACCTTTTATCCGGACGTGACCAGCCCCGTGCTGCTCGAAATCCGCCGCGAGCGGGCCATAGAACTCGTCGCCGAAGGCATGCGCTTCGACGACCTGCGCCGCTGGAAGTGCGGATCGCTGATGGAGACCCTGCGGTGGAGCGGCATTCACATCCCCGGGTTGGAGCAGCCCGTCGATGTCAACGGCGACGGCGTGAACGACTACTACTTCACCGAAGGCGAGGTTGCGTCGGCTCCGGCGGCCTACAAGAACATCGCCGTCCGCGTCAATCAGGACGGCGTGGGGCTTTATGCCGAGGCGAATCCCGTGTCGGGTTACGATCTGGTCTACAAGACCGGTGCGGGCGACCGCTACTGGTATCCCGACGGGCGCCAGTACCTCTATCCGATTCCCGCCAAGGTGATCCGCGATTACAGGAACGCGGGCTATACGATCTCGCAGAACCCCGAGTGGGACAACGAATAAATAAAAAGCAAGACCATGAGAATATTCCGTTATTTACTGACGTTTTCGTTGAGTTTCGCCTTCGTTTTCGCCGCCGGGTGCAGCGATCCGAAGCCCGATTACTCGGAATTCTACAAACCTCAGCCCGGCGACGAACCGGAGGAGCCGGTCAATCCCGGATCGTACGAGACATCACATAACTTTGCGCCGTTTGCAGTGTCCAGCTCGATGGAAGTTACAGCTCGGGCGACGACGGTGCGAACAGTTGGGACAACCGCAAGAAGGCCGTTCCGGCGATGTTCGCCGACCAGCAGCCGACGGTGCTCGGCGTGCAGGAGGCGCGGCTCGACCAGAAGACCTACATGGACGAGAACTGCGCGGGCTACAAGAGCGTCGGCGTGGGCCGCACCGACGGCCAGAATGCCGGTGAGTTCATGGCCATCTATTACCTCGACGATGCAGTGAAGCTCGAAAAGTGGGGGACATTCTGGCTCTCCGACACCCCCGACGTCCCGTCGGTCGGCTGGGACGCCTCGACCTACCGCACGGCCACGTGGGCCTTGTTCACCCACTACAAGTCGGGCCGCAAGTTCTTCTACGTCAACACCCACATCGACCATGTGGGGCAGGTGGCGGCCCAGAAGTCGATGGAGCTGATCGAGGCGAAGATCCGGTCGCTCAACCCCGACAACCAGCCGACGGTGCTGACCGCCGACTTCAACAAGATGCTCGACAGCCCGATTTTCGACGGCGTGAAGAAGTTCATGGCCGACGCGCGCACGACCGCTCCCGTGACCGACAACAAGGCGTCGTTCAACAACTTCGGCGGGGCGACCAACTACCCGCGCATCGACCACATCTTCAGCTCGGGCTTCACGCCCCTGCGCTTCGCCACCGTCGACCAGCGTTACGAGAAGGTCCCCTACATTTCGGACCACTATCCCATCGCGGCCGTGTTAGAGTTCAAGTAATCCTGCAACCAAAGCTCAAAACCGATTGAAATGAAACGATTTATCTATATGCTGGCCGCTTTCGCCCTCATGGGGGCCGTCTCCTGCCAGCCGGACGAGGAAGTGGCGGTCCACGCCTCGTTCACCACCGACAAGGAGTCCTACGACGTGGGCGACCCGGTGGTGCTCACCAACACTTCGACGGCCGAAAACGCCCTGATCGCCATCTGCAAATGGGAGCTGGGCAAGGGCGTCGTCTCCTACGAAACCACTCCGGAGAACATCTCCTACGATCAGGCCGGAGAGTATGTCATCAAGCTGACCGTTACCTCCGACCGCGGGGCGAAGAAGTCGTCGTTCGAGAAGACCATTCGGGTCGTGGACAACAACATCCGGCCCGTGCCCGACTTCACGTGGTCGCCCGAGAAGGTCGTGGCGGGCGAACCGGTGCAGTTCACCGACCGTTCGACCGACGAGGACGGCGAGGTGGTGGCCTGGGAGTGGAAATTCGGAACCACGACCTCCGACAAGCAGAACCCCGAATTCACCTTCGCGGCGCAGGGGGCTACGGAGGTCTCGCTGACCGTGACCGACAACAAGAAAGGCAGGAACACCAAGACGGTGACCATCGACGTGGGCCGCGGCGCCATCAGCCTCGACCTGCTCTGGTCGTACCCCTACGACGACACGAAGGACGCCTATGTGTTCGGCACGTCGCCCGCGGTCAGCCCCGACGGCGAGTATGTCTATGTGACTTCGACGGGTTATTCGCTGGTCTGCTTCACGAAGGCCGGCGAGCGTCTCTGGGCCTTCGACATCGGCAAGGACGGTGCGTCGGCCGAGAACAACAGCGGTTCGATCAAGGTGCAGTCGCCGACGCCTTCGGTCGGCGGGGACGGCACGGTCTACGCGCTGGCAGGCTTCAACGAACCCAACAAGGGTGCCGGAGGCAGTGCTTTCTACGCCATCTCGGGCGGTGCTGCGGGCGGATCGCAGCTCTGGTACGTCAACACGGGCGTAAACACCAGTTTCAGGTTCCTTTCGCCGGCTGTTACCGAGAAATACCTCTTCATTGTGGCGCGCAACGTACCTTCGGGACACCAGAATTTCCAGGTCTATGACAAATCGTCGGGCAATCTGGTGGACGAGCGGCATGTCAACAGCGGCTCCTACGGTGGCGTATTACCGCTCAAAAACGGTATGGTGATCGCTGGTACGGGCGGTAGTCACGGCATGCGCGTCTATTTCCCCGACGGCACGGGGAAGTGGAAATTTTCCTGTGTGAAATCGAACGGTCGCGAGCACAACTACGGCGGTACGGGCGAAGATAAGACCTGCGAAGCCCCGAACGGAACCCAGCCCGCTTCAGGTCCCGGCGGCAAGGTCTACATCCTGTTCCAGAACCAGGGCGTGCGTGCGGACAAGAGTCTGGGCGGGGGTGTCGTCTACTGTTATGATCCGGCAAAGACCGTCTACGGGCAGACGCCCGAACCGGACTGGTACTGTCCCGTCAAGGGCGATTGCGCCCAGTCGGGCATGGGCGTGGCGCTGGGCGAGGACGGCACGGTCTACGCCGCGACGCAGAAGACCGGCAGCGTGGCGGCCCACGTCACGGCCATCTCCGCGCAGGGCGTGAAACGCTGGGAGCACGCCGCCGACGGCGACATCAACGGCGTTCCGGCCGTCGACGATCAGGATTTCGTCTATTACAACGACCGGACTACGGGCAAACTGGTGAAACTCCGCCCGGAGGACGGCTCGCGCGTGGCGGAGATCAAGCTGGCCGACGAGCTGCGTTCGTCGCCGACGATCTCCTACGACGGCACGATCTACGTCAACGGCATGAAGGATGACAAGCCCACCGTCTTCGCGGTGAAGGGTGCGGCCGAGGGCTGCGCCGCGTCGTGGTCGCAGCAGGGAGGCAACCCATCCAAAACCGAGTATATGTACTGATCCGCTGAAAATCAGGGATGAGCGGGCCGCGTCACACGACGCGGCCCATTTTTTTCGGCCTTCGTGTATGTCGTTTCCGGCAAAATTCCCTCTTTATTATGGAACGGGCGCAGGAACCGGGACGAAAAGAACCTCGAACACAATTCTAAATTTCAGCAGATGATCCGAAAACTATTGGTGCTGTTGCTCTGCCTCACGGCGGCGACGGCGACGGCGAAGAAGCCCAAATCCTCCGCTTCGAAGAAGGCGGAGAGTTCGGCCGAAAAACCGAAGGAAAGCGATTACGACAAACTCTTCAAGGAGAAACATACGGTGGCCGACGGCATGTTCCGCCTGCACGACGTCAAGGGGAAGCTCTATTTCGAGATTCCCGATTCGCTTTTCGGGCGCGAAATGCTGCTCGGATCGACCATTTCGGAGGTTTCGGACAACGCTGCGGCGACGACCGGCTCCAAGTCGGACTATCCGCTGCACGTGGTTTTCACGCGCAACGACCGTTCGGTCCAGCTGCGTACGGTCAACTGCGAGAACATCACCGACGAGACGGGGGCTTCCCGCGCGCTGGCCGAGGCGGTGAAGCGGAACACGGCCGATCCCATCCTGCGCAATTACAAGATCGAGGCCTGGAACCGGGACAGCACGGCCGTGGTGGTCAACGTCACGGACCTGTTCGTGGCCGACGTGGAGGAGATGTCGCCCTTCTCGAAGTACGGACTTTATACGGCTTTCGAGCTGAAGAAGACCTTTCAGAAGGAGCGTTCGATGCTGGGCGAAATCAAGGCTTTCAGCGACAATGTGGTGGTGCGCAGTACGTTGAGCTATATTTTCACGCTCACCCGCGGCCGCACGACGCTGGTTAAGGACCAGCCGCTGACGGCCGTGATGACCCGTTCGCTGGTGCTGCTGCCCCGCGAGCCTTACCGTCCGCGCATCACCGACAGCCGCATGTCGGTGTTCCCGACCGGCAAGGTGCTTTTCAGCGAGCGTGAGCAGCGTGCCAAGGTGATCTACTACGCCCACCGCTGGCGGCTGGAGCCGTCGGACATGGATGCCTGGAAGCGCGGCGAGCGGGTCGCGCCGAAGAAACAGATCGTTTTCTACGTCGACGACGGATTCCCGGAGATGTGGAAAAAGCATATTTTCGAGGCCGTCGACCAGTGGAACGAGCCTTTCGGGCGCATCGGATTTAAAAACGCCATCGCCGCAAAGCCCTATCCGAAGGACGATCCCGAATTCGATCCCGACAACATCAAGTATTCGTGCATTCGCTACGCGCCGATCGCCATCGCCAACGCCATGGGGCCTTCGTGGGTCGATCCCGCGACGGGCGAGATTCTGGCGGCATGCTCGTATCCGACATATGACCAGACCGATCTGGAAAACGCCAAGACCGAGGACATGAACTTGCGCCTGGTTACCGATGCCTATGAGCCCGGCTCGGTCTTTAAGACGCTCGTGGCCGGTGCCGGCTTCGACTTGGGCGCCGTGCGTTCGAGCACGTCGTTTGAGGTGCCGGCGAGCATTAAGGTTGGCGACGACACCGTTACCGACGCCGACAAGCGCGACTACACCATGACCATGGACGTGCGCGAGATGATGCGCCGTTCCTCCAATGTGGGCTTTGTCCTGGTGGGACGCAAGATCGGTGCCGATGATTTTGCCACCTATGTGGACAAGTGGGGTATCGGTCATAGCTCCGGTGTCGATTTTCCGGGTGAGAGTCTGGGTATCGTCAAGGAGCACGACCAGTACGACGGCGCCACGCTGGGCTCGATGAGCTTTGGCCAGGCGCTGTCCGTCTCGCCGATTGAGGTCGCACGTGCCGTGGGCGGCATTGCGAACGGCGGCGTGATGATGACTCCGCACTTCTATAAGTCCAGCAAGGGCGATGAGAAGGACTGGGGCGAAGGCGAGCGTGCGATTTCGGAGGACGCTGCCGCCCAGGTGACATCGTGCATGCAGACGGTCGTGTCCGAAGGCACGGGCGTTGGCGGTGCGGTCGATGGCTATGACGTGGCGGGCAAGACCGGTACGGCCGAAATCGCGAGCTCGTATGGTGGCTACGAGGAGAACGCCTACGTCATGTCGTTTGGCGGTTGGCTCTACGGCTCGTCGAGCGACCTCGTCTGCCTGGTGACCGTGAACAGGCCGCTCACGAATCTGGGGGCCGGCGGTCTGTGCGGTCCGGTGTTCTCCGAGATCATGAGCTATGCCGCGAAGCGGTACCAGATAGATGCGCAGGGCAAGTAAACCGAAAAGGGGAAGCGACGATGCGTGAGTCATGTAACATCGAATCAATCTTCGCGGGGGTGCCGCATGTGGCGTTGCACTGCGAGAACGGTCCGTACGAGGCTTCCTCGATCGAGTTTTCCTCGCGCGACGTCGCGCCCGGCGCCCTGTTCTTCTGCGTTCCCGGCACGGCCGTCGACGGTCACGACTTCGCCTCTGACGCACTCGGGCGCGGCGCGGTTGGCCTCGTCGTCGAGCGCGAACTCGACCTGGACGCACCGCAGTTCCTCGTCGATGACGCCCGCGTGGCGCTCGCGCTATGCTCGGCGAACTTCTACGGCAATCCCTCGCGCAAGCTCGACGTCGTCGGCGTGACGGGAACGAACGGCAAGACGACGACGAGCTACATCACGCGCGCCATCCTGCGCACGGCTGGCTACAAGGTAGGCCTCATT
>OLQD01003018.1_pt1 | contig 11535 bp, 8 predicted proteins | sample 1672841 | NCBI WGS metagenome assembly OLQD01 (sample SAMEA3136729, study PRJEB25190) | human gut metagenome | biome: human gut; feature: human-associated habitat; material: faeces | place: Austria | collected 2013 | reverse complement strand
AGATTCTCGAAGGGTGCCAGTCGTTTGATAGCTTTGTATTCGTTGATGATTTCTTCCTCCGTCAGTATGGTCCTTTTCATCGGATTACTGATATGGAAACCGCAGTACACACAGGAATTGGTACATGAATTGGTGATGTAAAGCGGCACGAACATGGAGATTGTCTTGCCGAACCGTTCCATGGTATATTTCTGGCTGAGCCGTGCCATAACTTCCAGATAAGGAGTAGCGGCGGGCGAAATGAGTGCCATAAAATCATTGACGTCCAGATGCCCGGATTTGCCTAAAGCCCGGCGTACATCGGCATCTGTCTTGGAATAGATGGCTTTTGTCGTCTCTTCCCAGGATATTTTTTCTAATTCGTCTGAGAACATATTGTTAGAGTTATTTCTTGTTTTTCTTTAAATCACGTGATAGTCTCATAGCACAGAAGTTCGGTCCGCACATGGTACAGTATTCTCCGTCGATATGATGTCCTGCACGGAAATAGGTCTGTGCCCGTTCCGGATCAAGTGACAGGTCGAACTGGTCCTTCCAGCGGAACTCATAGCGGGCTTTGCTTAGCGCATTGTCACGTACCTGTGCTCCCGGATGCCCTTTAGCCAGGTCGGCGGCATGTGCAGCTATTTTATAAGTAATGACCCCTACACGTACGTCCTCCTTGTCCGGCAGGGCGAGATGTTCCTTTGGAGTAACATAGCACAGCATAGCCGTTCCGAGCCAGCCGATTTGCGCTGCACCGATAGCGGAGGTGATATGGTCATATCCCGGAGCGATGTCCGTGACCAATGGGCCGAGCGTATAGAACGGCGCATCATGGCATTTTTCGATTTGGCGTTCCATATTTTCCTTGATCTTATGCATGGGCACGTGTCCGGGACCTTCGATAAAGGCTTGCACATTCTTGTCCCAGGCTCGGAGCACCAACTCGCCCATAGTGTCCAGCTCGGCGAATTGCGCTTCATCGTTGGCATCGTGGATAGAGCCCGGACGAAGTCCGTCACCCAAAGACACCGCAACGTCATATTGAGCCAGAATATCGCAGATATCGTCGAAGTGTTCATATAGGAAACTTTCGCGGTCATGCATCAGACACCATTTGCTCATAATACTTCCTCCACGGCTGACAATACCGCATAAACGTTTGTCGGCGAGGTGTACGTTATGGCGGCGGATACCTGCATGAATCGTGAAGTAATCCACTCCTTGCTCGCATTGTTCGATGAGGGTGTCACGGTAGATTTCCCAATTCAGGTCTTCCACTACACCGTTCACCTTTTCAAGAGCCTGGTAGATAGGTACGGTGCCGACCGGCACAGGGCAGTTACGGATAATCCATTCACGTGTTTCGTGGATATTTTCTCCTGTCGAGAGATCCATTAGTGTGTCTCCGCCCCATTTGCAGCTCCACAATGCTTTCTCTACTTCTTCATCAATACTTGAAGTAGTGGCGGAATTACCTATGTTCGTATTGATTTTTACCAGGAAATTGCGGCCGATAATCATAGGCTCAGCTTCGGGATGATTGATATTGGCGGGTAATATGGCACGTCCGGCTGCTATTTCCTGACGGACAAATTCGGGAGTAATATGTGTTTCTATTCCTAACTCCTCGCAGTTCATATTCTCACGAATAGCTACATACTCCATTTCGGGAGTGATTATTCCTTTTTTCGCATACGCCATTTGGGTAATAGCTTCTCCTTTTTTGGCACGATAAGGTAGAGCGATATGTTCAAAGCGCAGGTGGTCCAGGCTTTTATCATCCCTTCTCATTCGGCCGTATTCCGAAGTGATTTCAGGTAGACGTTCTACGTCACCCCGGCTTACAATCCATTCCTCACGCATACGAGGCAGTCCTTTCTTTAAGTCGATGTTCATTTCAGTGTCACTGAACGGACCGCTGGTGTCATATACGTATACTTCCGGATTAGGCGTAGCTATTTTTTCTTCTCCTTCGAAACTGACACTGGGCACTTGTTCTACTTTCCGCATCGCCACGCGGATATTCGGATAAAGTTTGCCGGGTAGATATACTTTTTGGGAGCGGGGAAATTTTATTCTTTGTTCCATAATTGTTTTTTAAGCAACTGAGTAGTCAGGTTGTCGACTACGCTTTAATTTTATTTATCAAGAAATGCAGTTAATGGTGAGCTTGCCTCTGCTTCAAAATTGAAGGCTTGCAGTCCCAGCCCCGCTTCGTAAGCCTGTCTTCCGGCTTCAGTAGCGGCTTTGAAAGCTTTGGCCATTTCTACCGGGTTTCCGGCAACAGCTATTGCCGTATTCACCAATACGGCGGATGCACCCAGTTCCATTGCTTCGGCAGCATGGCTAGGAGCGCCGATACCGGCGTCTACTACTACCGGAATTCCCGCCTGTTCGATAATAATCTGCAGGAATTCTTTGGTTTGCATTCCTTTGTTAGTTCCGATGGGAGCGCCGAGAGGCATGACCGTAGCCGCACCTGCTTCTTCCAGTCGTTTACAGAGCACAGGGTCTGCCTGACAATAAGGCAATACCACAAAGCCTAATTTGACAAGTTCTTCCGTGGCTTTCAGTGTCTCGATAGAGTCGGGGAGCAGATAACGCGGGTCCGGATGAATCTCCAGCTTCAGCCAGTTTGTACCGAATGCCTCACGGGCCATTTGTGCGGCAAATACAGCTTCTTCAGCGTCCCGCACGCCGGAAGTGTTGGGTAATAGCTGGATATGTGGGTGGATAATATGTTTCAGCATATCGTCCTCTTTATCGTCCATGTCGATGCGCTTCATGGCTACGGTTACCATTTCCGTACCCGATGCCAGAATAGCTTGTGCCATTACTTCGTTGGAGTTGAATTTTCCTGTTCCCAGGAAAAGGCGGGAATTAAATTCACGTCCCGCAATTACTAACTTTTCCATATCCTATAAATTAGTTGTTATTTAAAATCCTTCTTGTTTCTTCTACCGGATCGTTTGCCCGGAGAATCGTTCCCGATAGGGCAATGCCGTTCACTCCCGTGCGTAGTATGGCGGGAATATCTTCGTAAGTGATTCCTCCGATAGCTACTACCGGCAGCTCGATATGTGCCTCCTGCATTTGCGCGAGGATAGAGACATAGCCTTCCAAGCCCAGAACAGGGCTCAGATTCTGCTTGGTCGTTGTAAAGCGGAAAGGACCGATACCGAGGTAATCTGCTCCGGCACGATAATGCAGTAGGACATCCTCGAACGTATTGGCTGTGCCGCCAATGATAAAGGCTTCTCCGAGTATCTGTCTTGCCTGATCGATAGGCATATCCTTCTTTCCCAGATGCACACCGTCCACTTCCAGTTTCTTAGCCAGTTCGACGTGGTCGTCCAGAATCAGGATAGCTTCATGCTCTTTGCAGAGCGGTTTTAGTTGCAAGGCTACCGCTTCCACTTCATCGAGTGGTGCGTCCTTCATGCGTAACTGAATCCATTTGCAGCCTCCTTCGAGTGCCATACGTGCCGATTCGAAGTAAGAATACCGTTCGGTCCGGTGAGTGATAAATTGTAGACTGATCATCTTACTATCCTCCGCAAGCCGCTTTGATAATTACCAGATTGTCATTCTCGTGCAACGAAAAACGTTCCCATTCGGTACGGGGAATCATTTTGTTGTTTACGGCGATAGCGATGCCTTGAACCGGAAGCTCCAGTTGCACTGTCAGTTGGGTAAGGGTAGAGCCGGGAGTTATTTCCACCTCTTTGTTGTTCACTTGTACTTTCATTGTCCTATCAGAATAAATAAGTTGAAAGTAAATACAAAGAGCGTGCTTTTATAAGAAAGGCGATAAGAAGAAACACAATCCCTACGTCAGTGCTAACTGCCTCAGGTTCCTAGGGTATAATCTCAGCCCCTCGTGGGGCACCCCTTTGTCTTTACGGGGGCAAAGTAAGCGAAAAAGAAACAGAAAAACACTAAATCAACCGATTTTTTTTCATTTTTCTGTTGATTCCCTTTCTTTGATAGGATGAGAGAAGATAAATCGCGCTCCGCCTTTGTAATCTTTGTCAATCCAGATATCACCTCCCATATATTGAATCGTCAGTTTACAGATAGCCAGTCCCAACCCTGTTCCCTGTACAAATTCATTCAACTTCTCGAAGCGTTGGAATACAAGTTCCTGCTTGTCTTCGGGGATTCCTGTACCGGTGTCGGTCACAGAAAATAGTATACACTGTTTTTCTTTGTCCACCGTGTAATCCAATGTAATGCTTCCTCCGGCGGGAGTGAATTTTAACGCATTATTCAGCAGGTTGATGATGATTTGTTGCAGACGCAACGGGTCGGTATAGAGCATATATGGCTCTTTGGGCATTTGCAGCCTGACGTCTGCATTCGTTGTTTTGTTCCGGTTGGTCAGGGTAATCATATTTTGGCAATGAGTCACCAGTTCGCACCATTCATAGTTGAATTGCAGCTTTCCCGATTCGAGACGCGATACATCCAGTACGTCGCTGATAAGCTGTAGCAACAGGTTAGAATTGGTCTGGATGATATTGGCATATTCTTGTAATTCTTCCGAAGGTTCTACGGAATTGATTAGCAAACTGGAGAAACCTACGATTGCATTTAATGGCGTACGTATTTCGTGACTCATATTCGACACAAAAGCACTCTTTAGCTGGTTGGCTTCCTCCGCACGCTCTTTGGCGTCACGCAATTCTATCTCCGATGCTTCCAGTTTCTTTTTATCTTCCCGTAGTTGTTTCGTTGTTCTTTCCAGACGATTCTTCAGAATTTTAGTCCGGTAATAGTAATACAATGCAATCATCAGTCCGCCTATCAATACAAGGAAGGTGAGCAGGATAAACTGTACTTCCGTTTTGTAAGCCACAAAGAAAGGGATCGGCTGGTTGATTACGATTGAATTAATGGGTAACTTCTTGTCTTCAAATCCCCATTCTTTTAATTTATTGGCATCAAATTTATATTTGTTGGGTAATATATTAATGCTACGGATGTCATTTTTCCCTTTATCCAGAAACTGATATGCGTATTCTCCCATTCCTTTGGCTATCCCTTCATATTGGGGGACATATCCTCCGATAGCCCAATAACCTATTGCGGTGGACGTCAGACTGAACACAGGCAATAAAGGATTTGCTTTGGAGAAAGCATAAACGGAATTATTCATATAGGTGATTCCTCTGTTATCAATTCGCCAGATGCCAAGCAGCATTACCGAATTTTTGGGGAGAACACGTAATTGGTTGACCGCCATATCAAGTGTATGGATTCGGCCGTCGATGTAAGTGATAGACAGTTCCGGATGATTTTTCAGATTATTTTTAAACCAGGCCTGTTCGGCAAGACCGTTGTATGTATTATCCGAAACGAATGCCAGATGTTCCATTTCCGGATAGAAATATTTCATCATTTCTATATCCTTGTTAATATCGTATTCGTATGAAGAACAGTATTTTACATTATATTCTTTCATTCGTTCCGTCAAGTCAATGCTCTGGGGTTCATATTGTTGCATATCAATAGGCTCATCCGGAATTCGGATGCCGTTGCGGGATGCCATTGCAAAGAATACGGGGAGTCTTTTGTATTTCTCATCTTCGAGATGAAGGAAGCTGCTCCATGCCTCACCGCCGAGGAAAATAACTAATTTTGCACCCGGATGTTTATCCAGAATCTCGGTTAGCGTTTCTTTCCATTTATGGGCCTGTGACAAATCCGTTACATTCATATTTTCTACGATAGTGGAGTACTTTCCGCCCAGTTGGGTATAAGTCTGTATAAATGTTGATATGTTGTCGTAGGTATATTTAGTATCAGAATTATAGGAGGTAATGAAAAGTATCTCTTCTGCAGATTCTTCTGTGTTGGCAGCATTGCATAAACGGGGGGAGAAGAATAGGAGAGCAATGAAGACAATGAACAATATCTTATTTCTTTTATAAAGTGTCATAATTGTTTGTTATGTTGATTCAAGTATCGCAAAAATACAACTTATGTAGCTGATATCCAATAAATATATTACCTTTTTTTATGCTAGAAAAAAGGCCGCTGTGAAATTCACAACGACCTTTTCAATAGTATAGTTTAGTTTATTATATGCGTCCGGTTACATTCTTTTTTCTACCACATCCCAGTCGATGATATTCCACAGGGCGTTCACGTGGTCGGCGCGGCGGTTCTGGTAATCCAGGTAGTAAGAGTGTTCCCACACGTCAAATCCGAGAAGAGGTTTCAGTCCGGCGCGTACCGGGTTACTTCCGTTACTTTCTTTGGTGATATGCAGTTTACCGTTCTTGTCTACGGACAACCAGGCCCAACCAGAACCAAACAATCCGACTGCTGCTGCATTGAATTCTTTCTTGAAGTTCTCGAAGCTGCCGAAGTCACGTTTGATTGCTTCTCCCAGTTTGCCTCCGGGTTCTTTCTTCGAAGGTTTCGGGGCGAATTGCAGGAAGTACAGATTGTGGTTCAATACTTGTCCCGCATTATTGAATATAGCTCCGTCCGGTGCTGAGGCAACGATTTCTTCTACCGTTTTACCTTCATATTCTGTTCCGGGCACAAGGCTATTCAGATTATTTACATACGTTTGTAGATGCTTTCCGTAATGGAAATCTATTGTTTGCTGACTGATTACAGGTTCCAACGCATTGTTTGCGTAGGGAAGTTTTGGCATTTCGTAAGTCATGGTCATAATTATTAAAGACATTAATATAGTATTCATAATGTTACAAGTTTTAATTGGCTTGTTATACTATAATAACAGCAGGTTGGCGGAAAAGGTTCACTACATCTCATTTTATTTGTAAATGTACTGTACACGCTCTGTTTCCTTCGGATTGTCGCGTTCTGCGCGATAGATCCATTGTCCTGTATTATCATATTCGTAATAGGAGTTACCGTCAATCCGGTTACCATAATCATCGTACAGGCAAGTCAGGTAACCGGAAGTTTTCTGGTTATTGCCCGTTATGCGTTGGTAAACTATCCGGGTCAGGTAACCGTATTTGTCATATTCATACGATTCTTTTTGAGAAAGAATTTGATCCGGTACGTTGGCGAACAGCAGATTTTGGTGTTGTGATTCCGTCAGCCGTCCTTTTTCGTCATACTTATTGGCCTTATATGCCTGAAGTTCCCCGTTCTTGTTGTATTCCTTGGTTTCTGTCAGTTGTCCCTGCTTGTTGTAGGTGCTGACAGCGAATCTTCCGTCCGTATATTTCAGCGAGTCGCTTTCTATGCTTCCGTCGGCACCAATGCGGCGTGTTTGCCGGTAAATGTCCGTTTTGGTTTTCGGATTCGTCTTCACCTCAAAGATGCAGTGCCCTTGCGGATCGTACAGTCTGTTCGTTTGTATCTCGTTACTTATTTGCCCGTTTTTTTCGGTGATTGAAAGCATAGAGGTGAGCTGTCCTTTCTCATTGTATGTATAAGTGGTTGAGGTATTTCCCGTACTATCATTTTCTACGGACTTTATCAACCTTCCCTGATTGTAATATTTTACAGAAGTAGGAGTGGCGAGAATGGCTTGCAAGACGAATGGGTTACGTAGTGCATTTGCCTGGTCACGGAATTCTTTGTAATGATGTGTACAGAGAAAATCTTTCAGTAAACTCAAAGACTCAGAATTGACAATAGCCGGTTTCAACAGTTCAAAATCAGCTTTCTCGCTCAAGTACTCCAAATCGTCCAGATGAGTACGGGCGGCGGCAGTCAGGTACGGCGTATGCTTGTAGTCGTCGATAATTTGGCGGATCGCAGTGGCATTCCCTTCTTTTTGGAGATTGTCGATGTGCTGGAACAGGAAATTGTCGTAAAGCGAACGGACCTCCGCAAGATAAGGACGACTGTCTTTATCCCTAAAGAATTTCTGCATATCGGCATTATCGAAGAATGCTTTGAAATTTCCGGAAGAAGGATCTTTTTCCACAAGTTGATAGAGCCGTTTGTTTTCGGCAGCGTTGACTTGTGCGATGAACTTTCCGTTTGGATATTCTGCGAGATACGTCTGATAAGTGCCGGGCGTGGGTGTTTTTAGCATACATTCCAATAATGCCAGTTCGCGAATATCCCGTAGCCTTTGCAGCATTACGGAGTCGGCCGGATAATCAGTCGAGCGAATGCTGTCTATCACTGCTCGGCTGAAAGGAATCTTGTCCTTCGAACCTTCCAGGATGTAGATAATCGACTGTTCAGCTCTGTTCCGTACATCGGAAAGCTGTATTTTTTCTTCGTCACAAATCGTGGAAAAATTTCCTTGGAAAGCTTTCCCGTAACATCCGAAATAGTTTGTGGCAGCCTGTTCGCTATGTTCATTCCATAGTTGGTGGAGCACATCCAGCAGTGCCAGTTCTTCAGAGTAATAAGTTTGCGTCTCATCATCCAGCTTTTCGCGGTTCTTCTGCCATTTGTCGGCGTCGTTGTCGTTCAGATACCTGAGCAACTTTTCCATGCGGCTTTGTTTTTGCGCCATGACCTGCGGAATGCAGGTAATCAGGCACATGCCTAAAATAATTGATAAAAATATACTCCTTTTCATTGCTTTTTGGGGTTAGGTTAAAATAGTTAGTGATGAAAAATCATAAAAATACCTTCATTCTCAAATGAATATTATACTTTTGTATTGAGAACAAAATTGAACGCCAAGGGTTTGTTAAAAATCCTCATAGTTTTTATAATGCTGTTATGAATACCAATTATATAGAGGAGTTGAATGAGAGTCAGTGTGCTGCAGTGACTTATAACGACGGACCTTCGCTGGTAATAGCCGGTGCCGGTTCGGGAAAGACGCGCGTATTGACTTATAAAATTGCCTATTTGCTTGAGAACGGTTACAACCCGTGGAACATCCTTGCACTGACTTTTACCAATAAGGCGGCGCGTGAGATGAAGGAGCGTATTGCCCGTCAGGTAGGTATGGAGCGGGCACGTTATTTGTGGATGGGCACTTTCCATTCCATTTTCTCCCGTATCCTTCGTGCCGAAGCATCATATATCGGATTTACTTCCCAATTTACTATTTATGATACGGCAGATAGCAAAAGTCTGCTTCGTTCAATCATTAAGGAAATGGGGTTGGATGAAAAGACCTATAAGCCGGGAGTCGTACAGGCACGTATTTCCAATGCCAAAAATCATCTGGTCACTCCTACGGGATATGCCGCTAACAAAGAGGCTTATGAAGGCGATATGGCCGCTAAAATGCCTGCTATCCGTGATATTTATACCCGTTACTGGGAGAGATGCCGCCAGGCCGGGGCAATGGACTTCGATGATTTGCTGGTGTATACTTATATCCTGTTCCGTGATTTCCCGGATGTGCTGGCGCGTTATCGTGATCAGTTCCGTTATGTGTTGGTGGACGAGTATCAAGATACGAACTATGCGCAGCACAGCATTGTCCTGCAACTGACGAAGGAAAACCAGCGTGTCTGCGTGGTAGGGGATGATGCACAGAGTATCTACTCCTTCCGGGGTGCGGATATTGACAACATCCTTTATTTTACAAAAATCTATCCGGATACGAAAGTCTTCAAGTTGGAACAGAATTATCGTTCTACGCAAACGATCGTCTGTGCTGCCAACAGTCTGATTGAGAAGAATGAACGTCAGATACGGAAAGCCGTATTCTCGGAGAAAGAAAAGGGAGAGCCGATTGGGGTATTTCAAGCTTACAGTGATGTGGAAGAAGGGGATATTGTGGCGAACAAAATAGCAGAATTGCGCCGGGAGTTTCGTTACGGATATGCCGAATTTGCTATCTTATATCGAACGAATGCGCAGAGCCGTGTTTTTGAGGAAGCACTTCGGAAACGAAGTATGCCCTATAAGATCTATGGCGGACTTTCATTCTACCAGCGTAAGGAGATTAAGGACGTCATTGCTTACTTCCGCTTGGTAGTGAACCCGAATGATGAAGAAGCATTCAAGCGAATCATTAATTATCCTGCCCGTGGCATCGGTGATACGACAGTTGGAAAAATCATCTCCGCTGCCACTGAAAATGGTGTCAGCCTTTGGGCGGCACTTTGTGAACCATTGAGTTATGGGCTCAATATCAATAAAGGGACGCATGCGAAATTGCAAGGTTTCCGTGAACTGATAGAAGGCTTTATGACCGATCAGGTGGACAAGAGTGCGTATGAGATAGGAACGGATATTATCCGCCGGTCCGGCATCATCAATGATGTCTGTCAGGATACGTCGCCTGAAAACTTGAGCAGGAAAGAAAATATCGAGGAGTTGGTGAACGGGATGAATGACTTTTGTGCTTTGCGGCAGGAAGAAGGTAACCCGAACATTTCCCTGACCGATTTTCTTTCGGAGATTGCCTTGCTTACCGATCAGGACTCTGATAAAGCGGATGACGGGGAAAAGATAACCTTGATGACCGTGCATTCGGCTAAAGGACTGGAATTTAAGAACGTATTTGTGGTCGGGCTGGAAGAAAATCTCTTTCCCAGTGGAATGGCAGGAGATTCTCCTCGTGCATTGGAAGAAGAACGCCGTTTGTTCTATGTGGCGATCACCCGTGCGGAAGAGCATTGCTATCTTTCGTTTGCAAAGACCCGTTTTCGTTACGGAAAAATGGAATTTGGAAGTCCCAGCCGCTTCTTGCGTGATATTGATGTTCATTATTTGCAATAACCGCATGAGGCAGGAGTGAGTCGTTCGGTTGATGAAGGCGCAGGGCGTTTCCGTAGGGAGATTGAGGGAGGCTTCACTCGTTCCGCTTCTCCGTCGCGTGCTTCTTTCGGTAGTAGTTCTTCCGAACAGCGTGCACGTCCGAAAGCACAGATTATAGCCCCCAGTGTGCCGAGAAACCTGAAAAAAGTGAGTGCGGTGAGTGGAAACAGTAGTGCACAGTCGGCAGCTTCGAATGCTGCGTCGGTGACGGGAGTACGTGCCGGACAGATGATAGAGCACGAACGTTTCGGACTGGGTGAAGTGATGAAAGTGGAAGGAACGGGAGATAATGCGAAAGCAACCATTCATTTCAAAAATGCGGGTGACAAACAACTATTATTGCGTTTTGCCCGTTTTAAAGTGATAAAATAAATAGTAACACACTAAATAGAGAAGGTCATGAAGAAACAAATAACAGTAATTTTGCTTTCCGCTTTGATTTTGAGCGGGTGTGCATCGGGGCGTATGGGAAATCCGGGAGCTATCATGGCAGGCGCTTCTATCGGAGGAAGTCTGGGCGGCTCGATAGGGGGGCTTATCGGAGATAATAATCATGGCTGGAGAGGCGGTTATCGCGGTTCTGCTATTGGAAATATTGTAGGGACCATTGCCGGTGCAGCGATAGGGAATGCATTGACAGCGCCGAGACAAGAACCGATAGAGGAGGATGCTTATATTCCTGAAGTACGGGAAGTTCGTGTCCGGAAATATAAGAAACAGCCACAGGTGCAGCGACCTCTTACCCAGCTGAAACTGCGCAGGATTCGTTTTATTGATGATAACCGTAGTCATGTGATTGATGCGGGAGAGAATAGCAAGATCATCTTTGAGATTATGAATGAAGGACGGAACCCTGTCTATAATATTGTCCCC
>OLQD01003017.1_pt1 | contig 11536 bp, 8 predicted proteins | sample 1672841 | NCBI WGS metagenome assembly OLQD01 (sample SAMEA3136729, study PRJEB25190) | human gut metagenome | biome: human gut; feature: human-associated habitat; material: faeces | place: Austria | collected 2013 | reverse complement strand
TGCCTTCCAGATCTACTTTGATTTTTCCGGCTACTCGGATATGGCCATCGGTCTCGGGCGGATGCTCGGCTTTGAGTTTCTGGAGAACTTCAATTATCCGTACATCTCGAAGAGCGTCACGGAATTCTGGCGGCGCTGGCATATGTCGCTCGGCACATGGTTCCGTGATTATCTCTATATCCCCCTCGGCGGCAATCGCCGCGGCCTGCCCCGGCAGATATTGAATATTCTCATCGTTTGGGCGCTCACCGGCCTCTGGCACGGCGCAAACTGGACATTTCTGCTTTGGGGACTGTACTATGCGGTGTTTCTGATTCTGGAAAAGGTTTTCCTTCTCAAAAAGCTCGAAAAAGTGCCGGTTCTGGCGCACATCTACGCGCTGCTCGTTGCCGTCGTCGGATGGATGCTCTTCCAGCTCAATTCCGTCGGCGAGGTCGTGCACTATTGGGGCGCGATGTTCGGCGCAAGCGGCGCTGCGGCCACGACAGCCGACGCATTTTACGCGCGAAGCTATGCCGTCATTCTTTTTATCGCAGCCATCGCAGCGACGCCTGTTCCCAAAAAGCTCTTTCAGCGTATTCCGCAGAGAGTACAAAATATACTCACGCCGGTGCTTGTCGCGCTTTGTCTGGTGATCTCCACGGCATATCTCGTGGACGCGACGTACAATCCGTTCCTGTACTTCCGGTTCTGACGGAAGGAGGCCAAAATTGATGTCAAAAACGACCAATCGAATCATTACCGCCCTCTTTTCCGTGTTCATCGGCGGGTTTTTCCTGCTAAATCTGCTTCTGCCGGACAAGGACTTTTCGGAAAAGGAAAACCGGCAGCTGCAGACGCTGCCGAAATTCAGCTTCTCTTCCCTTTTCTCCGGCTCTTTTGCCACTCGTTTTGAATCTTATTGCAGCGACCAATTTGCCGGACGGGATACATGGATCGAAACAAAAGCGGGCGCAGAGCTTGCGCAGGGAAAGCGGCAGAATAACGGCGTGTTTCTCTGCGACGGCGGCCGTCTTATTGAGCCGTTCGACGCGCCGGGGGAAGACGTACTCGCGCGCGCCGTGCAGGCAGCGGATTTACTCACGGACACCGGTGTTCCGGTCTCGCTCGCCTTGATCCCCACTACGGCACAGCTTTATGCGGATATCCTGCCGGACGGTGCTCCGAACGACGATCAGCAAGCGGTGATCAACAGCGCCTATGCGCAGACGGCTCTGGAAACGATCGATCTTTCCTCCACCCTCACGGCACACAGCAGCGAATACATTTTCTATCGCACCGACCACCACTGGACGTCCCTCGGCGCCTATTATGCCGCCAATGCCCTGCGTTCCTCCTGGGGGTTGCCGGAGATCGATAAAGATACACTCACACAGGAAACCGTCTCCGAGGACTTCTGCGGAACACTCTATTCCTCCTCCGGCTTTTTCTGGGTTCTGCCAGACCAGATGGAAACGCTGATTGCCGCGCCGGAGAAATCGTCCGTTACCCGATACGAAACAAACGGGACCGAAGAGACGCTGCCGCTCTACAATTATGACAAGCTCACGATCAAGGACAAATATACCTTCTTCCTCGGCGGGAACATTCCCCGCGCCGTTGTAGATACAGGAGCGGACAATGCCCCTTCCCTGCTCATTCTGCGCGATTCCTACGCCGATTCGCTCGTGCCGTTCCTTACAGATGCCTTTTCCGAGATCCACTTGATCGATCTCCGGTATTATACCGGCTCCGTCAAGGAATATATTGCAGAAAATGCCATCGACCGGGTGCTTTTGCTCTACAGTACCGACAACTTCTGCTCCGATTCCAGCTTCCGAATTTTTTGAAGTCAATGCATATGAAAATGCGGCAGCGATCCCATCGAGATCGCTGCCGCATTACATCTTTTAGTCGGTCAAACCGCGCCGAAGAAAAGCTGCCCACACGGGAGTACATATTCAAGGAACTGCGCGTAGAGCCGCGGCATCGGGAGCCCCGAAGCCGCCGGATACATGAGGACAAAATACGCAGCGGCGACGCTGAGCCAGATCCACTTGACCTTTCCGGACACCTCCCCGCTCTCTTCCATGTGCTGCAAAAACAGAATGGCGGCAAGCATGACAAACGGGAACGTGGTAAAGAAATGATACTGGAACGTGCAGCGCGGCACGAGCGTCCACGGCAGATAGTTTGCCGCGATCGCAATGAGCAGGATATATCCGGCCTGTTTCCAATGTGCAGACTATTTCTTTGTCCGACGGAACAATGCTTCTACGGCCAGCAGAATGGCTCCGATAGCGGAGACCCACCACACGGCCGGGCTGCCGGTTGAAGAGATGCTGGAAACGCGGTTTTCTCCGAGCGACCGGAAGTAAAACCACACGGAGCGGGATGTGAACGGCCATTCATACCATGCCGACTGACAGGTGTGCGTTGCGGTCAGATCGGGATGGGAATGATACATGGACTCCTGCTGCTGCAGCACAAGCGCTATGCTGCCGACGCCGTTCGGCTTTGTAGCTTCATAGCGGAAAAACGGAATATACGAAAGATAGTAGATAAGCGCCGGGATCGCGAGGAAGAACACGCAGCAGAAACCGACCGTTGCCCATGTCCTGCGCCAGAACTCCCTGCGCGTCGCAGCATCCTTCCGGCAGGAAATACCGGTGCGTATCATGTGCGCGAAGAACATCACGGCAAGCCCGGCGCCGGCGTACAGTCCCGTCCATTTGGATGCCACGCCGAGACCGAAGCTTACGCCGCACGCGCCGAGCGGAAGAAAGAGCTTTTTGAGCGGCTCTATCATGTAATCCATCTGGATATAGTCTGTCATGAACAGAACCATGAGCAGAATGAAAAACAGGATGAACACATCGACCGTGGCAATACGCGTCTGTGTAAAGTGCATCGTGTCCAGCGCAAGGAGCGCCGCGGCCAGAAACGCCAGATCTCTCCGGCGGAACAGCCGCTTTGCCAGCGTAAAAAACACCGGCAGCATTGCCGCGCCGAAAAGCGCCGGAACGACGCGCCACCCGAACGGCTTCATGCCGAAGATGACAACGCCGAGCATGATGAGTATCTTCCCAAGCGGCGGATGCGTCCATTCGTACACGCTCATCGTATGGAGAAATTCATACGCTGTCCGGGCATGGTAGATCTCGTCAAAATACATGCCATTCATATAGCTCGGCGCGTCCGGTACCGTGTCCTGCTCGTCGAGAAGCGCCGCACCCTCTGTTGTTCCGGCGGCGATCACAGCCGGGAGGCGATCACCGGCGGCATCGAAGAAGGCGATCTCGTTGAGAGAGACCTTTCCCGCCGTGCATTGCAGTGTTATATACCGCGTGTGCATGGCGGCGGTCTGCGTGCGCCAGGTAAACATGGTCGCGTATTTCTGCGTATACTCCGCCGTGGAGCCGTCGTCGCCGGTGAACACCGCCGAGCCCTCGGCAATGTTTCCGTTCGTCCATATTTCGGAAACATCATATTCCGCGCCGAGATCAATGCGTACTGCCGCACCGCTCTGCGCTGTCCACACGCTTGTCGGGAACGAGAGCGTGCCGAGATTCAGAAGCGTGAATACCGTATAAATGAGAGTCAGCGCCCACATCAGGCGCTTATCCCCACGGTCTAAGCGGGTACTGCGCTCCTTGGAAGAAAAAATTTCCTGCACGGCTCGTCACCTCCGATCCTTCTGCCCGAACCCGCGTTCCAGACAGACCTTGGCTGTATAGAAAAACGTCAATACTTCAAAAAGCGAGCATACGCCGATCACGATCTGGTGCTGCTGCGTGCCGCGGACGGCTGCCGAGGCAGCGTTGGATACAACGTACATCGCCGTTGTCTCGTTGAGCGCAAGAACAACGCTCAAAAGCATGGACGAAACGAGAAGCCTATTATCCCGTGTGGCAGCATAGGCGAATGCTAGCAGAGCCATCACGGGAAACACATACCGCTCATGCATATAGTGGCCAAACGTGAAGATCATGAACATGCAGAACGCCGCAGGGATCAGCAGCCGCTCGGGACGAGCGCGAAGCGTCTCTCCGCCTTCTCTCCGGCGCGAAACGACCTGCATCGCAATGGAGAGTACGACAGCAAGCACGATCATGATCATGCCGAAGGCTTTGTACGGGATCCCCGGCACAAGGGAAAGCTCAGCGGATTTCCAGTTTCCGCCGCAGAGCGCAAGGAAATTGTATGCCTCCACGCTCGCATAATCGTACCCGCCCGCGGAATTCAAAAACCGTCCGACGACCCAGAAAAAGCCCTGATCGCCCCGGAACGGAAGCGAAACGGCGAAGATCACGAGAAGCGCCGCCGCAACGCCGCCGGCCGTGCGCAGAGCATCCTCCTTTTTTCGGATGGAAAGGAGATACTCCGCCGCAAGCACGGGACCATAGATAAGCGCCTGCCACTTTGTCATAATAGCAAGGCCGTAGATCGCTCCGGCGGAAATGCGGCGTCCCTCGAAAAGTTCGGAAAAGCTCAAAAGGAGAAGCAGCGTTAAAATCGAGTCGATCTGACCCCAGGCGCCGGAGAGAATGACTGCGGCGGGGTTAAAGACTGCCAGGCCGCCGAGATACAGACACGCGCTTTCAGGAAAGCCCCGCTTGCGGGCAAAGCGCATGAGAAGGATCGCGATGCCGACATCCGCAGCGTAGGCCGGGAGCATATAGGCAAACACCGCCGCAGCAGATCCGGAAGGAATACGGAAAAGATCCAGCAGCCAAGTGACAGCGGCGAGAACGAGCATATATCCCGGCGGATAATCGTACCACTCGTGGCCGGGGGCGGTATAAAACTGTGCGGTGCCGTTCTGCACGATATCGCGTCCCCATGCCTGCCAGCAGGTTATGTCGTAATCATGGCCGCCGAACAAAAGCGTCAGAACCAGACGAAGCGCCGCGCCGGTCAGGACAAGGAGGATGAAGCAGCGTTTTACTGTTTTCGGATCTGCGGAAAGCGAATAAAAACGCTCGCGATTCCGGTAAAAGCCCCAGAGGAGGACGCACGCGAGGACGATGGCGCAGACGATAAACAGATGCAGATACGACCGGAGACGGATCGCACGGGCCTCGTCAGATTCGTTGACGGATTTTACGGCCGGCTGCGCCGGTTCATCGAGCGAGACCGCCGACGCTATCTCCTCCGGGTCGTTGGTTTGGACAAGCTCCGCTGCACGGAATCGCGCCGTACCGGCGGATGTCTCACTGTAGGAGCCGAGCCGGAGGGCGAAATTGATATAGCTCTGCTTTGCGCCGGTACGGACGATCAGTGTTTCGCGCGTCCAGTCAAAGCTGCCGGTACGTCCGGCACTGACGGCATAAGAGCCGTCAAGCGTGTAATTATCGACCGAAAGACACACACCACGCCCGCCGTGGACGCCCTCGGCGGAGATCTCCGCCGAAAGGCGGTATACAGTATTCGGCTCGACTTGGGCCATTTGACAGACGCGCACATCGTTTTCCGCAGCGGAAGCGATGACAAGTGCGCCATTCTGCGTATAAACGGAATAATTCTCCGCTTCGTATGCCACGGTATCCCACCCGTCCGGAATCTCCGGCAAAGAGAAATCCGCATCGGATAAAAGTGAGCCGTCGGCAAAGGCGGCGCTTTGCAGCACCACGCAGAGGATCAATAGAAGTATTAGAGAAAGAATCGGTTTTCGCCGCTTCATGGAATGGCCTCCCGAAAGGACTGTTTCCTGGATTATTGATTAATTGCATTTTAACACAGAGCGTCCGCTATTGCAAACGGGTCATAATCCGCTATAATAGGATTATATCCACAAGAAAAAGGATGACAACGGTATGCTTGGAATTTTATGGTTTTTCCTGTGGCAAAGCGCAGGGATCGCCGTTTCGTATTTTCTGTTTCCCGAAAAGAGGATCGCTGTCCGGCTCTGGCTCGGCAGCGTGATCGGAACGCTTCTCTCCATGTGGGCGCCGATCCCGTTTGCGTTCTTCCGGGGCTTCGGCATCACGGCGCACATCGCCGCGGCGATTTTTGCCTTGGCGCTGCACGCGCTGTGGTTCGCGCGGCGGGGGAAAACCGTTCCCTGCGCGGAGGATGCCGCGATAGACCGCCCCCTCCCCTATCTGCTTGTTCCCTTTATGGTGCTTGCGATCTATCTTGTAGGCTCGCATACGCTGCAAAACGTGGACGGAGCGCTCTATACCGGGCAATGTACCTACGGCGATATGGCGATGCATTTGAGCTTCATCACATCCATCGCCGGGCAGCAAACGTTCCCGCCGGAGTATAATCTTCTTCCCGGAACGCCGGTGAGCTATCCGTTCCTCTGTGACAGCGTCTCCTCAAGCCTGTACCTTCTCGGAACGCCGCTTCGCTGGGCGTATATGATCCCGATGTTCTTTGCCTTTGCTCAGGCGTTCTGCGGCGTATGGTTTCTTGCCCGGGAATTTTGCCGGAGAAAGTACGCGCCGGTGCTCGCTTTTCTTCTCTTTTTCCTCAACGGCGGGCTCGGCATGATCTATTTTCTCAACGGTGAGTATTCCCTGCATGATCTCTTCACCGCGTTTTACAAAACGCCTACGAATCTCACCGAAAAGGGCATGCGCTGGGTCAACGTCATTGCGGACATGCTGCTGCCGCAGCGGGCGACGCTCTTCGGCTGGGCGGCGCTGTTCGCTGTTTTGTACCTGCTTTTCCGGGCGGTATTTCGCGGCGATACGCGGCTGTATCTCCCGGCGGGCATTCTCGGCGGGCTTTTGCCGATGGTCCACACACATTCCTACTTTGCCCTTGGCCTGCTGGCTCGTGTATTCGGCTGTGCGTGACCGGCTTTCCCGCGAATGGTTTCTCCGTTGGCTCCGGTTTGGGCTTCCGGCGGTACTGCTGGCGCTGCCGCAGCTCTTTCTCTGGACATTTCCTTCCGTCGGCGGAAATGAACACTTCGTCCGTGTCGTGATCGACTGGGTGAATAACGGAAAAGAGCCCTGGCTCTGGTTCTGGATCAAAAACGTCGGGCTCGTATTCGTTCTGACGCCGTTTGCTTTCTTTGCTGTTTCTAAGGAACAGCGCGCGGCGTTCTCCGGCGCGGTATTTATTTTCGTTGTGTGCGAGCTGCTCGTATTTCAGCCGAACGAATACGATAACAACAAGCTCCTGTACGTTGCCTATGCATTCGGATGCTTTGTGTGCGCCGACGCGCTGGCCGGTTGGCTCGGACAGCTCCGGAGCCCGGCAGCGCAGGGCGTGCTTCTCGCTCTCACACTCTTTATCAGCACCAATGCCGCCGTGTTTACCCTTGGACGTGAGGTTGCATCCGGTATCCCGAAATACGGTTATGAGCTTTTCTCCCGCGATGAGGCCGCCGCGGCGGAGTACATTATTGAGAACACTGAGCCGGACGCTCTTTTCCTGACAAGGGATAACCACGACAACACTGTAGCAACCCTCACCGGGCGGAACATCGTCTGCGGAAGCGGCTCCTATCTCTACTTGCACGGCCTGAATTATCAGGGGCAGCAGCGGCTTGCCGAACAGATGCTCACTAACGCGGAGGTGTTTGAAGCAAACCGCGAAAGCGAAGGACTGGACTATGTGTACATCGGCTACCACGAGCGCGCGCTTACCGGTGTTATCACCGATTATCTGACGGAAAATTATCCCATTGCGTTCTCTGCCGGAGCGATCACGATCTATGATCTCCACGCGGACGCGGTAGGCTGAATAGCCATACGGCAGCAAAATATTTGTACCTTTTTCGCATATACAAAAACCGCCCGCGGTACCTGCCGCGGGCGGTTTGATACATTTCAGAGAACGAAGCTCTCCAGCTGTGCCTTCGGCACAAAGCCGACGGAGGTTTTGACGGCTTCGCCGTTTTTGAAGAGGATGAGCGTTGGGATGCTCGATACGCCGAAGCGCATGGCAAGATCCATTTCCTCATCCACATTGACCTTGCCGACCTTCACTTCGGCATGCTCGTCCGCAAACTCGTGCAGCACGGGTGCGAGCATTTTGCAGGGTCCGCACCAGCTCGCCCAGAAGTCCACGAGGACAGGTTTATCGGCGTGCAGAACCTCTTCTTCAAAGTTGGCTTTTGTAATGGTAATTTCCGACATGGTAGATCGCTCCTTTCGATGAAGTATTAATAGTTTTCGGCGTGGATCTCAAAATAGCTCTGCGGATGGGCGCACGTTGGGCAGATCTCCGGCGCGCTCGTGCCGACAACAATGTGTCCGCAGTTGCGGCATTCCCAGACCTTTACCTCGCTCTTGGCAAACACTTCGGCAGCTTCCACGTTGTGCAGCAGTGCGCGGTAGCGCTCCTCATGGTGCTTTTCGATCGCGCCGACAAGACGGAATTTCTGCGCAAGCTCGCGGAAGCCCTCTTCCTCGGCGGTTTTGGCGAAGCCTTCGTACATATCCGTCCACTCGTAGTTTTCGCCCTCGGCGGCGTTCAGAAGATTCTCCGCCGTATCGCCGATGCCGTTGAGCTCCTTGAACCAGAGCTTCGCATGCTCCTTTTCGTTGTCCGCGGTTTTCAGGAAGAGAGCGGCGATCTGCTCATAGCCCTCCTTCTTTGCTTTGCTGGCGAAAAACGTATACTTGTTGCGGGCTTCCGATTCCCCGGAGAATGCGGCGCGGAGGTTCTGCTCGGTTTTTGTTCCGGAATACTTGTTCTTTTCCGACATTTTTTCTACTCCTTTACAAAGCGTATTTTCCGTTTCGTATTATGCCCAGATATGGCCAAAGAACCGCCGAAAGGCAGTTCTTTGGCTTATTTTTTTATTCCGCTTTTTTCAGCTCGCAAAGCGCCGCGGCAATGCGCGCAGCGCAGCGCGCATTATTCAGCGCAAGCTGCACGTTCGTTTCAAAGCTCTCGCCGCCGGTCAGCTCCTTGACCTTGGCAAGAAGAAACGGCGTGATGTTCTTGCCATGGACATTCGCCTCGTCCGCGGCCTGCAGCGCCACGGTGATGATACGCTCCATATACTCATGGTCGAGCGCGTATTCTTCCGGGACCGGATTGCCGACGAGAATGCCGCCGGTGAAGCCGATGCCGCGCTGGGCGTGGATGATCGAAGCAATTTCCGCTTCGCTCTGCGCCGCGTAGTCCACGCCGAAGCCGCTCTTGCGGCAGAAGAACGCCGGAAAATCGGCGGTCTGGTTGCCGATGACGGGAACGCCCATCGTCTCAAGATACTCGAGCGTGCGTCCGATGTCGAGGATCTGCTTGGCGCCGGCGCAGACGACCGTAACAGGCGTGTGAGCAAGCTCCTGCAGGTCGGCGGAAATATCCATGGAATCCTGACCGCCGCGGTGCACACCGCCGATGCCGCCGGTAGCAAACACGGGGATGCCCGCCATGGCCGCGATGATCATCGTAGAAGCGACGGTCGTCGCGCCGGTGCGTCCGAGAGCAACATACACCGCCACGTCGCGGCGGCTGACTTTGCCGATGTTCTCGGCGCGGCACATGATCTCCAGCTCCTCCGCCGTGAGACCGACCTTCAGGCGGCCCTTGACGATCGCGCAGGTCGCCGGAATGCCGCCGAGCGAGCGGATGACCTCTTCCACGCGGTGCGCAAAATCCAGATTTTCCGGATACGGCATGCCATGGCTGAGGATCGTGCTCTCGAGCGCGACGACGGGCTTATTCTCATCCAGCGCCTGCTGGATCTCGGGAAGAACGTCCAGATACTTTTCAAAGCTGTTCATAATTCATTTTCCTCCAGAATTTTATTGACGAGCTCCGCGCTCATCCCCGGACTGACGGTACCGGCGCTGGTGACGGCGATGATGCCCGCCGCGAGAGCCCAGCGAGCCGCCCGTTCGGGGGGAAAGCGGTGCAGGTAAGCATATAAAAGTCCGGCCATAAAGGCATCTCCCGCGCCGGTGGCATCCACCATCTGGCTCACGGGACGGAGAGCGGCATGGAATTTTGCGCCGCTGCGGTCGGCCCAGTAGCAGCCGCGCTGTCCCATGCTGACGACGATGCAGTGCGTACCGCGCTCGAGAAGCACATCCGCAGCGCGCTCCATATCGGCGTCGCCGGTGATCTCGCAGCCGGTCATAGCCGCGAGCTCCAGCACATTGGGCTTCAGGCAGTGGAGCTTTCCGGCAAACGGGGCAAGACGACGGGCATACGTTGTGGAAACCGGGTCGGAAAAAATCGGCACGCCCGCGAGCGCGTCGGAGGTGATCCATTCCAGAGCCTCCGGCGTCAGGCAGGGGTCGCAGACGATCACGTCCGCTTTCCGCAGCGCATTCTTTTGCCCTTCGAGCCAGTCGGGGGTGATGTGCTCCAGAATACGCATATCGGACATGCCGATGAACATGTCGCCCTCGGGGTCGATGAGCGCCATATAGCTGGAGCTGCCGCAGTCCGGGCAGCGCAGCATGTGCGACATATCCATGCCGACCGCCTCGCCGGAGGCGAGGATCTCGCGGCCATATAGATCGTTGCCGATGGCGGAGAACAGAGCCGTCCTCTCGCCCATGCGGGAGAGATTTTCGAGAATGTTCCGCGTGACGCCGCCGGGCGACGTGTGGAGAAAGCCGGGGTTGGAATCATGCAGGATCAGCGCGGCACGACTGCGGCCGTGCAGATCCATGTTGGCCGCGCCGATGCCCGCGGTAAAGCGTTTTTCTGCCATTATTTCAAAATCACTCGCTTGAAGTTTTTCTTGCCGCGGCGCAGGACAACGCCCTTGCGCAGTTCCTCACCGTAAAACGCTTTGGCGATGTCGGTGACCTTTTCCTCTCCGCACAGGACGCCGCCCTGCTGGATGTTGCGCCGCGCGTCGCTGCGGGAAGCGCAGAGACCGCCCAGCACGAGGAGGCTCATAATGTCGGACTTGCCGTCTACGAGGTCACTCTCGGAAATGACGGCTTCCGGCACATGCTCGGTGCTGCCGCCGCCGAAAATAGCGCGCGCTTTTTCCTGCGCGGCGCCGGCCTCGTCCTCACCGTGGACCATTTTGGTAAGCTCGTAGGCCAGAGTTTCCTTGGCGGTGTTGAGCTGCGCGTCCTTCCACGTCGCCATTTCGTCGATCTGCTCGAGCGGGAGGAACGTGAGCATACGGATGCACTTCATAACGTCCGCGTCGTCCACGTTGCGCCAGTACTGGTAGAAATCGAACGGAGAGGTCTTGTTCGCGTCAAGCCAGACGGCGTTGCCCGCCGTTTTGCCCATCTTCTTGCCCTGCGAGTCGGTCAGGAGCATAATGGTCATGGCGTAGGCGTCCTTGCCGAGCTTCTTGCGGATGAGCTCCGTGCCGCCAAGCATGTTGCTCCACTGGTCGTCGCCGCCAAACTGCATGTTGCAGCCATATTCCTTGAAAAGATGGTAGAAATCGTAGCTCTGCATGATCATGTAGTTGAACTCAAAGAAGCTCAGACCCTTTTCCATGCGCTGCTTGTAGCACTCGGCACGGAGCATGTTGTTCACGCTGAAGTATGTGCCGACCTCGCGCAGAAGCTCAATATAATTGAGATCGAGCAGCCAGTCGGCGTTGTTGACCATGATGGCCTTGTTCTCGCCGAATTCGATGAAGCGTTCCATCTGGCGGCGGAAGCAC
>OLQD01003015.1_pt1 | contig 11537 bp, 9 predicted proteins | sample 1672841 | NCBI WGS metagenome assembly OLQD01 (sample SAMEA3136729, study PRJEB25190) | human gut metagenome | biome: human gut; feature: human-associated habitat; material: faeces | place: Austria | collected 2013 | reverse complement strand
CCCAGTCCAGCAGATGGCGGAACTTCATATATTTATTGCAGTCGATGCAGGGGTTCGGCGTGCCGCCCGCCTCATACACGCGGACGAATTTTTCAATGATCTGTTCCCGGAAGTCGGCCGTGAAATCCAGCACCTCGTACGGGATATCCATGGCATACGCCACCTCTGCCGCGTCCTCGATGTCCTTTTCCGAGCAGCAGGTGTGAAAGCCGGACTGTCCCAGCGTTTCGTTGCGGGTGAGCCGCATGGTGATGCCGGTGCAGTCATAGCCTGCCTGCTGCATGAGCCATGCCGCCACCGAGCTGTCCACGCCGCCGCTCATGGCAATGAGGGCACGCGGCTTTGAATCAGGGGTCTGTGTGGTCATAAGTTCTCCTTTGGTGCATTCAACACACTAAAACAGTAGTATAATAGTAACTCTGAAAAAAGAGCTTGTCAAGACGCAGCGAGCTGCTGCACTGCGGCCAGCAGGGCTTGCCGCTCGTTGGGATATTCTTCCCGGATCACACCGTCCAGCAGCGCTTCCAGCACTTTGCGGATGCCCGGCCCCGCCGGGACGCCTGCCGCCATCAGGTCGCGGCCATTCACAGCCAGCTGGCTGACGCGGCAGCACACGCCGTCCGCATCCAATCGTTCGGCCAATTCGGAAAGTGCAGCAAAATCAGCCGCGTGTTCCGGCTGCAGGGCTGTGCCCAGTGCTGCCAAACGCTGCACGGTACACAAGTTATATTTGCCCAGTAGTCGGCGGGCGTAGATAGTAAAGTCGGGTGTGACGGTAGTTTCTCTGAGGACCGTCCGCTGGGGTGGGACCCTGTTGCCGAAGGCAATAGGGCGGGCGATGGAATGGCCTGCAACGGCAACGACTGCCGCCTGCGGCGGAAACAAGGAGTTGCTGTTGGGGCAGCGGCCAGCAGGATGCGAGTGTTGCTCAAGGCACAAAGCATCCGCTGGGTGCCGCAACCCGTACTCGTGTCCGAAGAGAAAGCTACCGTCACGCCTTCTGGCTTCCCGCACCAGCACCGCCGTTTCCTCAATACAGGCATTGGAGCAGCGCAGGCGCTTGAGGGTGCGGCGGATGCCGTCCTCGCCAAGGCTCAGCAGCAGCGCCGCCAGCCGGATGGGCAGGTTTTCTGCACCCGCCGGGCAGGCATCCACCACCGGCTTTGCCGCCGCCAGTGCCTCCGATGTAAGCTCGGGCAAAACAACACCGAGTATTTTTTCGTTAAGATATGCCGCAGGGGCGGGTGCGCTCAGCAGTTTTGCAAGCTCTTCCTCGATGCGCTCCACCGATACGCAGTCCAGATGGGCACACAGCTCCTGTGCCGCCTGCGCCGTGGGCGGGTCGATGGCAAAGCCAAACCGGGCTGCGAAGCGGTACAGCCGCAGGATGCGCAGCGCGTCCTCGGTGAACCGCTGGCGGGGCACACCCACCGCCCGTACGATGCCGCTTTGCAGGTCGGCCTGCCCGCCAAAGGGGTCCACAAGGCCCTCTTTTTCATTGTAGGCCATGGCGTTGATGGTAAGATCCCGCCGGGCCAGATCCTCCCGCACATCCGGCACAAAGTGCACCTCGTCCGGGTGGCGGCCATCTGTGTAGGTGCCTTCTGTACGGAAGGTGGTGATCTCGTAAAGGGCACCGCTCTGCTTCACCGTTACCGTGCCGTGCTGCAGGCCGGTGGGGATGCACCGCTGCGCGCCGAACAGCTCCATCACCTGCTGCGGCAGAGCACTGGTGCACAGGTCCCAGTCGTGCGGTGTAAGGCCCAGCAGACTGTCCCGCACGCAGCCGCCCACCACGTAGGCTGCATAGCCCGCCCTGTGCAGGGTGTCCAGCAGCTCTGCCGCACCCTCGTCCATCCGGATGGTCATGGCTGTGCCTCCTCGTACTGCAGGGTGATGCTTTTGCCGTCAAAGCCGCACTCCGCCGCCGGGAAGATGCTCTGTGCCTGCGCGGCATACTCCTCCGGGTCGGTGATCATGGGGGAATAATGGGTCAGCCAAAGCCGCTTTGCCCTCGCCTGCGCGGCAAGGGATGCGCTCTGCTCAAAGGTGCTGTGCCCCCACTGACGGGCCTGGTCTTCCTGCTCCGGAAGGGCATAGGTGGCATCGCATATCAGCAGGTCTGCGTCATGCGCCGCCTGCAAATAATACGGGCAGGGGGCCGTATCGCCGGAAAATACCACGCTCAACCCCTTGCGCGGTGCGCCCAGCACCTGCGCAGGCTGCACCGTTCTGCCCTCCACGGCAACGCTCTGCCCTTTCTGCAGCAGCTTCCATTGCTGCACCGGCACCCCCAGCGCCCGGGCCTGCTCCGGCGAAAATTTGCCTGCACGGGGCAGCTCCAGCCGGTAGCCAAAGCTTTTTACCCGGTGCTTTGTGGCAAACGGCACCAGCCGCGCACCGGCAGGCCAGCCCTCGCTCAGCGCATCCAGCGCCAGCGGCTGGCCCGGCATAAGCACCTGCGGCTTCACCGGATAGGGCAGCGGGCCGGTCAGTGCCCGCACCGCCGCCCAGATATCCGGCAGGCCCTCCGGACCCAGCAGCGCAAGCGGCCTTGTGCGGCCCTGCGCCCCCAGAGTCTGCAAAAGGCCCGGCAGACCAAAGATGTGGTCGCCATGGTAGTGGGTCAGGCAGATGGCATCTGCCCGCATCAGGTTCACGCCCGCACGGCGCGCTGCCGCCTGCGTGCCCTCGCCGCAGTCCCACAGCAGGCCGTGGCCGCCGCAGGCAGCAAACGCCGCCGAGAGTGCCCGGTCCGGCAGTGGCATGGTAGCCGCAGTGCCCAGCAGTGTAATGGTCAGCATAAAATCGTTCTCCCTGCACAGTAGATTTCGATATTTTATTGTACCACAGCCGGGCCGGTTGCACAATCAGTGCCTGCGGCGCATAGGATGGCCCAGCACAGCAAAAAGGGGGCAGCGGGATGAGACGCAAAAAAGGGGATCCTTTTTCCGGCAGGCCGCACAGCGGCCTTGGATGGGTGCTGCTGCTCGCCGCACTAGCCCTGTTTCTGCTGGCCGGTGCGCCCGGCTGCATGGCCCAGCGGATGGCGTGGTCTGCCCGGGGAACGATGATCTTTCTGCCCAGCGGGTTTTGAAAAAATGGGAGCATCCTGCTGCACAGAACGCTCCCATTTTTCTTTTTACTTTCCATCCGAATAGGGCAGCTGGCCGGTCAGGGTCAGCGTTTCGGTAAGTTCGTCCTCCGAGCGGAACCGCCACGCCGCCGCTCCCACGGCCACATAGCAGGCATCGGCACGACCCTCCGGTGTAACGGCAAGGATCATCGTTTCACCGTCGCCCACCGCCGTTACCATGCCATCCGCACTCACAGTTGCCACGCCCGGATTGCTGCTGATCCATGTCATCGTTCCGTTTTTGGCGCCTGCAGCCTGCGCGGTCAGCTTCTGACTGGCTCCCACTGCCTGCAGCAGCATGGCGTTTTTGCTCATCTGCACCCGTCCGATCTCCGATGTGACCGTTACCGTGCAGCGCAGCACCTGCCCGGCTGTGGTCAGTGCGCTGATGACGGCCTTGCCGGACCCCTGCGCCTTTACGGTACCGTTTGTGCTTACCGATGCCACCGCCGGGTTGCTGCTGACCCACTGCCGCACATAGGTAAACCCGCCTTTGTTCTGTTCCAGCTTCAGCTGTTTCGTCGGGACAGGCTCCTGCTCTGTAATGGTAAGCGTCAGATCGCTGGTGTTCAGCACCAAGCGGCTGGCTGTGCTTTTGCGCACCGTGATGGTACAGGTGGTCTTTTCGCCGCGCTCATTGCGGGCCGTGACGGCCGCAGTGCCCTCGGCATGGCCGGTCACCTTGCCAGTGCCGTCCACCGATGCCACTGCCGGATCACTGGAAGTCCAGATCAGAAAGAAGTAGTCGTTGGGTGCCTGCACATTCAGGTAGGCCACCGGGGCCGGGTCTCCTTCGGTGATATCCAGCGTCAGTTCGGCAGTGTCCAATGTCATGCCGCTGTCCGGCAGCGGCTGCTCCTGCGCAGCATAGGCCGACAAGGCCCCGGCTGCAAACAGTTCTGCGCACAGCACCACTGCACAAACACACGCTTTGAACCCCTGCTTCATGGGCTTTGCCCTCCCCGCCTGCTTTGCTGCAAGATCCTTTAAATATTCCTGTCTCCGTATTATTTTACACGCAGTGCAAAACCGGGTCAAGTTTTTTGCCCATTCTGCCGGGCAGCTGAGCCTTATTTTGTGGAGAATAATAAAATCCGCTTTTCAATTTTGTACAAAACGCCGCCGCACCCGGCAAACCGGATGCGGCGGCGCTGTTCTGCTTTTGAATTTTCAGCTTAGTAGTTGATCTTTTTCAGCTCAAAGTAGCTCTGCGGATGTGCGCACACCGGGCACTTGAGCGGTGCGGACTTGCCGATATAGGTGTAGCCGCAGTTCCGGCACTGCCATACCTGCTGCTCCTCGCGGGCAAAGACCTTGTTGTTTTTCAGGTTTTCGGCCAGCGCACGGTAGCGCTCCTCGTGCTCCTTCTCGATCTGTGCCACCATGGTGAACAGTGCTGCGATCTGAGGGAAGCCCTCTTCTTTGGCCTCCTTGGCCATGCGGGGGTACATCTCGGTCCACTCATCGTGCTCACCGCCTGCTGCCATGTCCAGACAAGTCAGGGTATCGGGGATCGCGCCGCCGCACAGCAGCTTGAACCAGATCTTTGCGTGCTCCTTCTCATTGCCGGCGGTCTCCTCAAAGATGGCGGCCAGCTGCTCGTAGCCTTCTTTTTTTGCCATGCTGGCAAAGAAGGTGTACTTGTTGCGTGCCTGGCTCTCGCCTGCAAACGCTTCCATCAGATTTTTCTCGGTTTTGGTACCCTTCAGTTCCATGATGCTCTCCTTTCAAAAACGGATCTTCTGTCAGGATCGACCGATCCCGGCTCTATCATTCAGCCCGGCGGTAATTTTTTCGCCTGCGGCTCAGGTTCTGAACAGAGTATACCATATTATTTGATGGAAATCAAGAATAATTCCTATTTATTATGAGAATTTTTCTCAGTTATGCTGTTTCAGTGCACACACAGCAATGCTCAGGGCGCTCCACGCTGCCTGATACATCAGCACCGTTGCCACCGAAAGCTCCCAGATGCTGCCTGCACTGGTGAGCAGCGCTGCAATGATAATGGAGAATAGCACCGAGACCATCTGTACCGTGGTGGCGCTGCTCTCGGCGTTCTGGGCCTGATCCGCAGCCTGCAGGCCGCCGGTCAGGCTGGCAAACGCCTTGAGATGGATCATGCAGCAGGTGTCCTCCGGGTCTTCCGGTGCGGCCTTGATGGCGTTGCACTGCTCCTGATCCAGCACGGTGATCATGCCTTCCGGCAGGCGGTATGCTTCGGTAATGTGGTGTGCAGTCAGACTGGGGTCCTGACATGTGACCAGCAGGCGGATGTTCTCCTTTTGCAGCACGGCAAGGCCGCGGGCCACATTGCGCCCGCCCACATATTTCAGCACGAACATAGCGTGCAGATTGCCGGACACAGCCAGATACAAAATTTGCAGCTCGCCGTTCTTCGAGTGCTGCATCTCGTATTCCTCGTCCGGCAGTGGCACGCCCTCCTGCTCCAGATAGCGGCGGGTACCAATGAGGATGCGGTTGTTATCGCACCAGGCGGAAAAGCCCAGCCCATGGTGCTGCTCCAGATCCTTGACCGGGAACAGGATGTCTGTGCGTTCCTCAACGATCTGGCGGAACAGCCCCTTCAGGGTGCCGTGGCTCTCGTTCAACACGCTGGCCGCGTACAGGATGGCGCGGTCGATGCGGCCGCCCTTGAAGATGCGGATATCCTCCAGCTGTGCGCTGTCGGCGGTGAACAGGTCGTCTGCATCGATCTGCAGCGTATCAATGCCGCCCAGCTGCTCAATGGCCTGCCAACCGGGCACGACTGCGCCCACAGCCGCAGCCGCACGCTGCAGCCGTAGCGAGGCAACGCCCGCGATCAGGGTAGAAGAAAGCGGTGCGCCCATGCACAGCACAGCTGCCATGGCAGCCGCAGCTTTGTTCCAGCCGGCACCTGCCAGCAGGAACAGCACGCCGCTGAGTAGGGCAACGCCCAGCAGGATGTACGAAACTTTGCGTGCACGGCGCTCGCTTGCGCGCTCGCTCAAGCTCTGCTCCACAAAGCCGTCAGCTTCCTTCATTGGGCGGCTCAGCAGCACCCAGGGGTCCTTCTGTTCCAGATCCCGTGCAAGGGCACGCAACAGGTCTTTATCCTTGGCGCGGTAGGCGCCCTCGAACTCCACACCATTGGTCACCAGCTCATAGCCGCCCTTGACAGCAGCCAGCATCACCCGGCTGCCCAGCAGCGCAAGGAACAGCCCCAGCGCAGCCATGCCGCTGAGCAGCGAGATGCCGGTGGTGCCGCGGTAAACATTTGCGTTCAGCATGGCTGTGACCGCCTGCACCAGCGCTGCTACTGCGGCCAGCGCCGGCATCGTCTCGGAAGAAGACCGTCCGCGCAGGCCGTTCAGGCCGTCGCGCAGCACCGGGAAGCCCACGCACAGGCTTGCTGCCAGCAGCAGCAGGTTTGCAGCATAGAATGCCGCCGGGGCAGCATCCGGGTCCAGCGCCGCCATGGCGGGCAGCAGCCCATCCGACACCAAACCAAAATGCAGCAGCACCACAGTCAGAATGCCGCCCAGCACGCAGCGCAGCGTCAGCTCTGCGCTCATGCGGTGCAGCTTATCCGCCGTGGCCTCCGGCTCGGGCAGCTCCGTTTCAGCATGTTCCTCCGGAGACACCGCGTCCTCCGCCTCAGCTTTCAGTTCCGGCTGTGGCGCAGCGGGTGCCTTCTCCGGTGCCTGCTGCGGCTCTTCACCGTCCAGCGGCAGCAGCGGCAGGCTCATGGTGTCCTCTTTTGCGGCAGGCTCCTCTGCCGGGGCCAAAGGTGCCTGCGGTGCGTCCTCGCTCTGCGCCTTGCCAAAGAAATCGGTCACCGGCTGCTTTTCCGGCTGCGGCACAGGTTCCGGTTGCAGCTCCGGTGCCGTCTCCTTTACCGCTGCAAACACAGCCGCGGGCAGCGGTGCACCGGACGGTTTCTTTTTGCTTTCAGCCGGTTCAGTTTCTGCTGCCGGGGCTGCTTCGTCCCTCGGTGCAGGCTTTTCCGGCTTCTGGTCGCTCAGGCCGTTGATCATCGCCTTGAGCTGTGCCATCTCCTGCTGCTCCTGCTCTTCCTGCGGCAGCAGCACCTCCGGCGCATTCTTGGGGTGCCGGAGAGGCTTTTCCGTGCTGTGCTGCTCTGCGGGTCTAGCCGCCGGGACAGCGCTTTGCCGGGGTGTTTCCGGCTTCACTGCCACCGGGGGTTCCGCCGTTTGCGGTGCAGATTTTTCCTCCGGCTTTTTAGTGGGTGCTTCCGGCTGTGCATCCTCTGCTTCCTTCTCCAGAAAAGGCCACAGGGCCAGTTCCTGTTCCGGGTCTGCCTCCGGCTTCAGCATCAGTTCCAGATCCGCTTCCGGTTCCGGCTGCGCATCCTCACCCAGCCGCACCTCACCGGTGGGCATTTCCTGCGGCTGCTCTGCTGCAGCTTCGTCAGTCTCCTGCTTTTCCTTACCACGGCCAAACAGGCCAAACCGTTTCTGCGGCTTTTCCTCCGGCTGGTTTTCGTCTCTCCGGGTCATCTCCTCCGGGATATCCACCGCCGTGGTGCTGAAAAAGGAGCGGAACTTTTCATCCGGGGTCATTTCCCGGCCATTATTTTTATCTTTCGGCATTCTTGTCCCTCCTGTAATTCAAATTGAGGTTCCGGCCCGAATGCCGGATCATGCCTGCTGTGCTGCGCGCTGGGACTGGATCTCGTACAGAATAATGCCCGCAGCCACCGACACGTTGTAGCTGTCCACACCGGTGCCCGGCGCTGCCATATCCAGCCGCACCACGCCGTCGCACAGCTTTTTCACCAGCTGCGACACGCCGCTGCCCTCGCTGCCCAGCACCAGTGCGATGGGGCCGGTGAGGTTGTTTTTGCGCAGGGAAACGCCGTCCATGTCCGCACAATAGACGAAGACGCCCTGCTCTTTCAGGCGGCGGATGGTCTCGCCGATGTTGGCCACACGGGCCACCGGCAGCCGCTCGGCCGCACCGGCGCTGGACTTGATGACGGTGGGCGTCACCGATGCGCCGCCGCGCTTGGGGATCACGATGCCGTGGGCACCGCACAACAGTGCGCTGCGCATCACCGCGCCCAGGTTGTGGGGATCCTCGATGCCGTCGCTCAGCACCAGGAAGGGCGCTTCGCCCTTGGCCTTGGCTGCCGCCATCAGGTCGTCCACCGTTACATATTCGATCTCGCTGGCAAAGGCAGCCACGCCCTGGTGGCTCTCGGTGCCGGTCATCAGGCGCAGCTTGTTGGGGTGCACCCGCTTCACGGTAGCACCGGCCTCCTTGGCCAGCGCGGTGTAATAAGCCGCCACGGCCGGGGCCATACCCTCCGCGATGAGCACCGTGTCCACGCCGGAGCCGCTCTTGAGCAGCTCGGTCACCGGGTTCTTGCCGTAGACGAGGCTCTCGCTTTTCTGCTGCGGTTCCTCCGGGCTGCGGCGCGGGCGGCGCGGCTGATTCTTTTCTTCCATGCTGTTGTTCTCCTTCCGTTGTATGCAGGCGTGTGCAGCACGCCCAAAGCGCAGGACCGTTCCGGCCCCTGCGCAGGATTCCGTTTGTTTATGATGATCCAAAGTAAAGTATAACATAAGCGCGCCCTGTTTGCCAGAGAATTGCCGTTTTTTGTCCTTTCGTGCGCAAAGTTTTCACAGCCCGTCCGCCGCCACCTGACGGTTTTGCCGGGGCAGAAAGTTTTCCACAAAAGTGTGGTATACATTCCGTAAAAGGCCGTCTATTTTTCCACATGTTGAAAACTCTGTGGAGAGTGTGAAAAATTCCAGCTTCAAAGCCCATTTTGGCTGTGGAATTCCACACTTTCCACTGTTTTTTCCACAATCGGTTTCGACGCTCCGGTCCGGCTTGCGTACAATTTGTAAATTTCAAGTCGGAAATCTGACAGTTTTTTGAAGCGGAAACAGGCACCTTTTGCAATTTTCACCAACATCATTTTGACGAATGTGGATTCGTGTTGAAAACCGCTGCCCCCTGCTGGGCCGTGTCGAAAGTGCTCATGTTGCCAGCATCATGGATTTTTGTCGCATCACGTCCGTTTTTGGGGTCCCACTGCCGGACCGCTTCGGCCGGTTCGGTAACATATCAGCATTCCTCGCCGCCTGCAGGGCAGAAAATGCGCTTGTTTGGATTGATTTTAGGCGCTGTTTGGGGTATACTAACTCTGTAGGTTCGTTAAGCCATGCACAATGTGGGCGTGGCGCGGCCAAAACCCCAATGATTTTGTGGAGGTAATGAATAATGTTGGTAAATGCAACCGAAATGCTGCTCAAAGCGCGTGATGGCCACTACGGTGTGCCTCAGTTCAACATCAATAACCTGGAGTGGACCAAGTCCGTTCTGACCGCCTGCGAGGAGACCAAGAGCCCCGTCATCCTGGGCGTTTCCGAGGGTGCCGGCAAGTACATGACCGGCTTCAAGACCGTCGCTGCCATGGTCAGCGCCATGGTCGATTCCATGGGCATCACCGTCCCCGTTGCCCTGCACCTGGACCACGGCACCTATGAAGGCTGCAAGGCCTGCATCGAGGCCGGCTTCTCCTCCATCATGTTCGATGGCAGCCACTACTCCATCGAGGAGAACGTGGAGAAGACCAAGGAGCTGGTCGCCCTGGCACACGCCAAGGGCCTGAGCATTGAGGCCGAGGTCGGTTCCATCGGCGGCGTCGAGGACGGCGTTGTGGGCGCTGGCGAGATCGCAGACCCCGAGGAGTGCGCAAAGATCACCGCTCTGGGCATCGACTTCCTGGCTGCCGGCATCGGCAACATCCACGGCGTCTACCCCGCAAACTGGAAGGGCCTGGACTTCGAGGCTCTGGACCGCATCCACAAGGCCACCAACAACATTCCTCTGGTCCTGCACGGCGGCACCGGCATCCCCGACGAGATGATCGCAAAGGCCATCAGCCTGGGCGTCTCCAAGATCAACATCAACACCGAGTGCCAGCTGGTCTTTGCTGAGGCCACCCGTAAGTACATCGAGGCCGGCAAGGATCTGCAGGGCAAGGGCTTCGACCCCCGCAAGCTGCTGGCTCCTGGTGCAAAGGCCATCGAGGACAAGTGCAAGGAGAAGATCGAGCTGTTCGGCTGCGCCGGCAAGGGCTAAGCAGAAGCTCGTATCCTGACCGGTACACCACCCAATAAAGTATGCGCCCCCGCTGCACCGTTATGCACAGTGCAGCGGGGGCGCTTTTTACTTTATATGCGAGCACTCAGACGCGGGTCTTTTCCATATCTCCAAAAATGTATTGCATACAGTCCTGCACCCAGAAGCAGGCAAAAAATCGAATAGCTAAGGATCGGAAGCCGCAGCAGTACGATCTTACCTGCGATCTGGGTAAAGAACCAGCCCGTTCCATACAGGGTCACGATATAAAGCACCAGCCATGTAGCATATTTCAGCCAATGCTCTTTCGGCGGAAAGCCTACCTGCTCCATCATCCGGCGGAACAGTGCACAAAAAGCCGTCACTGCAACAACAAGCTGCATCAGGTAGCCTACAGAAAGTTCAAAAACCCAATCGCCAATTACCGGGTAAAGCAGCAGCCCTTCCACGCCCCACCCAAAGAAGAAATACAGCGGTGCAACAAACCAGAAGTAATCCGCAGCTCTCAGTGTTTTCAAACTTGGCTTGACCTCCTCTACAAAGGTTTTTGCATCCGAAATCGAATCGAACAGTTCCTGATTTTCCGCATTGGCTTGGATGGAAATATCAAGCAGATCGTTGCGCACAAGTTCAATGCCGCAGAAGTCCCAGCTGACCCGACGAAGATAGCGGATCACTTCCTTAAGCTGCTCCTGACTTTTTTCTGTCAGCAGTCTGGTACGCATCCGGTTTGTTTTTCGCAATGCAAAATACTTATTCATCTGGCTCCTCCTTAAAAATTTTTTTCACCAGCTGGCAGAGCTGGCTCCAATCCTGCCGGAACTCAAGAAGCGCCTGCCGCCCTTCTTCCGTTACAATGTAGTATTTTCGGCTCGGTCCCTTGGGAGAAGGTCTGCGTTCTACCGTAACCTTTCCCTGCTGCTCCAAGCGCAATAGCAGCGGATAGAGTGTACTTTCACTCAAGTCAGAAAATCCAACCTGTTTCAGATGCATCACGATCTCATAGCCATAGGTCGGCTCTTGCGCAATCAATTTCAGGACACAATATTCCAGAACACCCTTTAAAAGTTGTGCATTGTTTTCCATAAGTCCTCCTCTCTGCTAGTATGTAATGCGTAGTAGCTTATCTACATTGTATTACATAGTAGTGTTTCTGTCAAGTCCTGACCTATTGGCATTACAACCAAAAATCATGCCATATTTTTATGCAACAAAAAAGCCCCGAGACTTTCATCTCAGAGCTCTTTATTAAGTCGGCGACTACCTATTTTCACAAGCCGTTTCCAGCTAACTATCTTCGGCA
>OLQD01003009.1_pt1 | contig 11561 bp, 12 predicted proteins | sample 1672841 | NCBI WGS metagenome assembly OLQD01 (sample SAMEA3136729, study PRJEB25190) | human gut metagenome | biome: human gut; feature: human-associated habitat; material: faeces | place: Austria | collected 2013 | reverse complement strand
CGCATAAAGAAATCTCATTATTCGCCGAGCGTACGGCTAGGATGTTTAATATGGTGAAAGAATTATTCTACGAGAAGAATGAGGAGACCTTCCTCAAGACTTATAGCCGCATCGAGAAATACGAGAATATCAGCGACCGCATGGAGATCGAGATCGCAAATTACTTGACTGAAGTATCGGAAGGCCGTTTGAGTTCTGAAAGTAAGGAAGAAATCCGTATCATGCTACGTGCCGTCTCGGAAATCGAGAGTATAGCGGATTCTTGTAATAACCTTGCCCGAAGTATCAAACGCAGAAACGAGTTCAAATCCGAATTCACGGAGGAGCAAAACAGCACTTTCGTAAAAGCTCTTTTCAATACTCTGCAATGCACCGTCCATAATCGTTATCATAAATGGAAGTGCCAGCCAGAGGTTTACGGTGGTACAGCATAAAAATGCCATACCATCGCTGCCCAGCCATTTTACCGGCCCGATGTTGTACTTTGCCAGCCACTGATTGAGCAAGCCAAACTGGGAGTTAAACATTCCTGTTTTCCACAGAAGAATGGATACATAGCCCGGCATTGCCCAGGGGAAAATCAGCAGCGTCTTATATAGATTTCTCAGGCGGAGCCGCTTTAGGTTCAGCAGATTTGCCAGCAAGAATGCTATGATAAGCTGCAACACCATATTTACAATTGTCCATAAAATCGTTACCAGAAATGCCTGTATAAAGCCATTATCCAGCACCAGCAGGGCATCCTTATAATTTTTCAGTCCAATCAGCTCATAATTATTCCAGTGATACACATTCATATTGGACAGTGAAATGTAACCGGTATACAGGATTGGAAAGATTACGATGAGCAAAATCAGTATCAGGGATGGTGCCGACCAGGAATAGGCAAACAGGATTTCTTTTTTCTTATTTTTCTTCAATTTGTTACCTCATACTTTCAATCAACTGCAACGCCTCCTGCTACGCCGCCTCTGCACTTTCTGTCACATCTTTTCCACTCATGTTGACATCGGTTAAAAGATTACCAACCACCGTCCACATTACATCCATTTCATAGCAGCTTTCCATCGCCGGTGCACAGCCGCTTGCTTTTGCAAGATCCACCTCTACTTCCGGATCCATCAGGGCACGAAGTACTTTTTCTACCGCATCCTTCTTATTTTCTGCAGCATTTTTCAGCACATGAATTCCCTGCACTCCCATATATGGAGAAATCGGATTTCCGGTCTCGTCAATTACCGGCATTGCTGCCACACCAACGTCCATTCCGCTTTCTCTTACGGTTGGCACCAGCCAAGGCCCTGCAATGGTAGAATGTGCCATACCTTCTTTAAACAGGGTATTTACCGTTGCATACTCCGTCTCGCCCGGCATCAAATCCACAAATTTCTTGTGATATTCCAGGGCTGCAATGGTTTCTTTGGAATCCAGCCCCGGTGTGCCATCAGCTGAGAGAATCGTACCGTTAAAGCCATTGATCCAGCCTGCTGCATAGTATGGCGTACTGTGCTGTTCCACAAAGCCATAATGTCCGCCGGCAGTGTTATCCTGCATATATTGATACAGTTCTTCCGTAGTCTGCGGCACTTCATCATCCTTCATATAAAGCCGGTTATACATGAATAACAAAGTCTCGTAATAGACAGGAAGCTGATAGATTTCTCCCTTGTAGGTTGCTGCCTCTAAGGTATTATCCATATATACATCCAGCTCCTCTTCCGGGATAATGTCTGTAATCGGTGCAAGAATATCCATCTCTGCATATACTCCAATTTTATCATGGGCAAAGAAATACATATCCGGTGCTGCTTTCGGGTCACTTCCCACCATCTTAAGGCTTTCTGTCAAATCACTTTTCTTCTCCAGCACAACATGTACATCCGGTTCCAGTTCCTCCAGTTTCTTCTGAAGGACTTCCGCCACTGCATCTTCTTTATCATGCCAGATTGTTATGGTAGTCTTATCCGTCTCTGACACGCTGTTTCCACCACAGCCGCTTAACAATCCTGCTGCCATGGTAAGTGTAAGTGCCATTGACATCAATTTACTTCTAACTCTTCTTCTCACTTCTGTCCTCCTGTCTTTTACTTGTGACTTTTTCTTGTTTCTTATTTATTTAATCTTTATTTATTTTTTGCATTTTTCTTCGCTACAACTATTATAATCACAACTGCTGCCGCAATAACTACAATACCGATTACGATTGGAGCAGTATTGTTGCTTCCTGTTTCTGCTGTCTCTGCCGGAGCTTCGGTTGCCGGTTCTGCTGCCGCATCTACCTGTGGCTCTTCATAGCTTACTTCAAAGTTATCGGCATCTTTTACCACAAGCCAGATATCCTTTCCTGTATCCACAGAAATATCACTGGTCTGAACACTTCCTTCATTTCCATTGACAATAATGGAATTTACCCAGCCCGGTACTTCTTTTATGAGCCATCCATTTTCGCCTTCTTCTAAGGCTTCGCCCGGCCAGGATGCAAATGCATTGGTTCCGTCCGGTGCCGACCATGCCCAAAGGCAAGGTGCATCCCAGTCAGACGGTGTGATTACATGTACGGTTATATTTGCCACCTCTGCTTTATCCGGGTCTGTATAACTAAAATCTGCTTTTCCGTCTGCATCTACTGTAACCCAGACTTCTGCGGCATCAATAGAAATGTCATCGGTCTGAACACTTCCTTCGTTGGCATTGATAATGATAGAATTTACCCAGATTGGAGCTTTGGCGGTATACCAGCCGTTGTCATCCTGCTTCATTTCCATGCCCGGCCATGCTTCAAATGCGTTAGTTCCATCCGGTGCTGACCATGCCCAGAGGCAAGGATTTTCCCAGCCTGCATCTACTTTTGCATGGATTGCAAATTTCTCCACATATTCCGGTGTCTCACCGGTGGTCTGCTTGTCATAGGTTACTTCTGCATTATCTGCATCTGTTACGGTAATCCAGCAGTCTTTTTCTCCATCCAGTACCTGCTCTGCAGTCTGGACATTTCCATCATTGGCATTTACAATCACATGATTTACCCAGGTTGGAACCCAGATGTAATACCAGCCTTCATTTGCGCTGTCTGCTTCCATCTCTTCGCCCGGCCACGCCTCAAATGCATTATTTCCATCATCATCCCATGCCCAGACACATGGATTTTCCCAGTCCTGCGGCACCTGTACATATACTGCTTTCTTTGCATCCGTTGCTTCGTCTGCTTTTATTGTCTGCGGTATCATGGCTATCGTCAATACTGCCATAAAGCAAAATGCAATTATTTTTTTCATCACTTTACTCATAAACATTCCTCCTATACATCCTTCATCAGTATCTTCCAAAACAATCTGCGCGCTTTTTGTTTGATAAGCTGATTATATTTCACCCGAAATTGTCGGTCAATTCTTATTTAGGTAATCGTTTTCCCTTATTTTATGGTGATTTTTACTAATTTGTTTTGGATTTTTTGTAGATGTTTCACAGTGATTTCTTATCAATGTGCACAAAGAGGAAATTTTTGTGAATTATTAACGAAACAGTTTCCCTGTGGTTTCCTTACCAGATACCGGAAAATGTAAGAAATACGCTTTGCGAATTTCTCGCAAAAAAGGTATACCGGCAGCAGCCGATATACCTTTCTTATTTATAATAACTTATGCCATACAATACCAGAAACTGCAGCGGATATGCCGCATAAAACAGCCATTTAAGGCTTTTGCCACGCTTTCCGTTGCACGCCAGCATAATTGGCAATGCGCCTATCATCATCCATTGATAGAACTCCGTAAGTAAGGATAAATCCGATGTTCCAAGAGGAATACCCACAAACGAACTGCCAAAATATATGACATCCGCTAATTTATGATAGCCCCAAAAAGAAAACCTGCTCATAATCCGATACAGAATATCTCCCTGACACATAAACATATATGCCCCACAGAACAGGATATAATGCAGCGCAAGCTTCCCCTTTTTCTCTACTGCACAATACAGCCATATTCCCAGCACAATAAAGAACACGCCGCCTTCCGCATCCCAGATTCCACCCAGTAGTGGGAAAATATAATTTGTCCGCAAGACTGTTTGCAACAGCGCATTACCGCGCCATACGTAATCAAACGCCTCTGCCAAAATTGCAAGTCCCATTACCATAGCCTGCCAGAAGATATATATTCCAATGTATGTAAAAAACTTTTTCTTCTCTTTCCGGCTTTCCCATATACAGATAAGCACTCCCGCGCAAAACAGGGTTGTAAATATATTATGATTTTTCGGTTGATACGCCACATAGTCCAGTTTTCTCTGCAGCATACACATAATCTGATTAAAAAATACCATTCCAACATTTGCCAGATATAGGCGCAACAGATATTTCTTTCGATTTCTTGTATGTTGGAACCCCACCGCCAGTGCATAGAAAAACAGCGGTGCCGCTAATCTTCCCAGCCATTGAAACCATATAGGCGAGTCCGGAAAGAACTCGCCTATATGGTCCATCAGCATTAGGATTAATGCTATGATTTTGATTGTGAATATGTTCATTTTTACATACCATAAATATATCCGTCAAAATCACTTTTTGGATAGAATTTCAAAGCGTATTCTGCACCTGCATCCATATCCAAAACGGACAAGCTTCTTGTTGCATATGCTGGTACATAAATTGTTTTCTTCACAAAAAAACGTGTTCTAAATTCTACCTTTAATTCCTCATCTCTGTTATTATTTATTGAAATCCAATATTTTGTTGAGCCAGTTACCCCTTTATTTAAGTACAAGTCACTGCCCTCTGCTTTTCCGGAAAAAGTTTTAGGATTCGATGCACTAGTAACCTCAAATTCTTTCGGCCAATATAACCCTCTTTCTTTTTGGCTTACTGCCACAAGATTCTCTAGTCTAGTTACATCTGCACCTTCTGTTGCAAACGCTGTTGTACACATCATGTATAATGCAAAAACCAATACCCCAATACCACTTACTATTTTTTTCATCCCTTTACCTCTCCTTAATTTTTTCTTTTCTATAAAAAAATAACTTTCTCCCTTTACTGCTAATAGGTGACTGTACTGCTATATGTTGTTATTGTTTCACCATTCACAGTATAAACTGCACGTACACGATAATTTCCTCTTGTGCCAGCGACATAATTCTTAGTCAAATCCAATCTATAGCCTGTTGTAGAATCAAACCAGCTTGTTACATCCGACCAGCTCTTACCTGACTGTCTCTGCAATGTCATAGTAGTTGATATAGATGCTTTTACTTTGGCATTAACCAATGCACGTGCTGCAAATGTAGAACCATTCAGCTTTAGCCCTGTACTATAGGCTGCAATATTGGCATATCTTGCTTCTACTATTCTGTCCACACAACTATCAACACCTGCGCCATACACTACGGTGCTACCACCAGTCATACACATGCAAAGACATAATGTACAAACAATACTCAGGATTTTCTTTTTTAATATTTTTCTTTTCATTACAAAACCTCCTTTCCACCTGTTCTACTTATGTAACAACCGAAAAAGAGGTTTTATGACAATTTTTTCCAATTTTTTAATATTATTTTATTTCACTTACTATTTTATTGTTTCTGCCATCCTGATTAATTCTTCTTTTGTTAAATCTCCTGCAATCATGTAAAGATACTTTCCATCTTCCAAAACGAAATTTCCTCTTTCTTCATCCAATGTATCATCCGAAATAAAATATCCTTTAAGATTCTCAATCATAACTTCCTGCTGTTCACTTCCATTAGAACTGATTCCTAGATTATCTACTATATCGTTGCGCATCTGCCAATACATCATGCCTTGTTCCTTATCGTTTGTATAACATTGTTCATATGTTCCCCATTCTTCTTTATGAACCTCTTGCTCCAGTGTATACCCTTCCGGCACCCACTGCGGTTTCTTGCAGACAAATTCAAAATCTTCCTCTGAATCCAGTTCAGCACCAGTCTCCATTGTGTTCTTCTCGTTGTCCTCTATTGCCACCATTTCCAGATTCTCCGGTTCGCCCAGATTCAGTTGCACATGGTCGGTATACCCGGTCAGAATATATTTTCCGAGCGGACTCTGGAAAAAGCCTCTGCCCATTACGGTTGTTCCGAGAATCAATATAAGTACTGCCACAACCATAATGACACGCCGTCTGCCATGCACCGGATAAAGTGCCGGTATCATATGTTTTCCCATGCCCAGTTGCAGCAGCACTTTTATTTTCTTTCGAAATGTCCTTGAAAAGTGATGCTTTGGTGCAGCCATTGCGTGCTTATAATCTGCCTCACACGCCGATGTGATGGCATCCTTCAGTTCCTGTTCTGTCATAATGAATTCCCCTTCTCTAGCTTTTCCTGCAGTTTCTTCCTTGCCCTGCTGGAAATGTGTCTTGCATTGTCAACTGTTGTGTCAAGAGCAGTTGCAATTTCTTCATAGCTCAATTCATTATAATATCGTAAATATAATACGTCCTTATATGGATATTTCATTCTGCCGATAAGTTCTGACATGCTACTGCCATCCGGAAGTTCAAAGATTTCTCCGTCCCCCTGAGACTCCTGCAGCAGCTTTTCAATCGTATCCTCGTCCATTTTGCTTTCGCGGTTCCGCCTACGATATACATTAATTGCTCTGCTCCTAACTATAGTAACAATATAGTTCCACGCTTTATGACAGTTTTCACGAGAAATTTTATCCAAATTATTTATAATTGCAATATAGCTTTCCTGCACAGCATCTTCCGCATCTGCAGAATTCTTTAAAATTCCATATGCCACATGGTACATTGCAGAGTCAAACTGCTCACTCAACTTTCTGCAAAATTCCCTGTCCTCTTAATTTTAGATTAGTTCAAGTAACTGAAACATAACACGCTCCCATTTCCTCTGCTGTTCTTTTCCGACGCTTATGCCGTCTTATTTGCTAAAGTTTCTGCCTACTATTACTCCTCCTTGCAGACATTAACCCATTCTGAATATCCGGAGCACTGCTCCAGTTCCGGGATTGTCAGCTCAATGGCACTGTTTCCACTGCCACATGCCGGAAATACTGTTTCAAATTTTTTCAGGCTTTCATCGAGATATACTTTTATACCCTCTTTGATTCCAAAAGGGCAGACTCCGCCAACGGCGTGTCCGATATAGTCTTCCACTGCCGCTGCCGGAATCATTTTTGCTTTGGTTCCGAAGGTTGTCTTATATTTGTGGTTGTCGATTCTTGCATCTCCTGCAGCTACAATCAGAATCGGCTGTTCTCCCACCAGAAAAGAAAGCGTCTTTGCAATACGCTCCGGCTCACAATGAAGCGCTTCTGCTGCCAGTTCCACTGTCGCACTGGATTCTGCCAGCTCCATAATCCGCTCCTCCATTCCAAATTCTTTTAAATATGCTCTCGCGCGTTCGATTGACATAGTTACGCTTCCTTTCCATCATTTCTAATAGCTGATTTTATCAAGAATTCCAGACAGATATGCAATGGCAACACCATAGTTGCTCATTGGAACTTTCTGTTCTTTTGCACGTTCAATTCTCGTCATGACATATTTTTTATTAAACATACAGGCTCCGCACTGAATTATTAAATCATAATTAGATAAGTCTTTTGGGAAATCTGTTCCGCTGACGATATCCACTGTCAGTCCTGCTCCGATACGTTTTCTCAGCATATCCGGAATTTTCTCCCTGCCGATATCCTCTTTCAGTGGTGCATGGGTGCAGCATTCTGCAATCAGTACCTTTGATTCTTCCGTAAGACTACTAATGGCTGCTGCGCTCTCTTTGTAGTAAGCGAAATCTCCCTTGTACTCTGCAAACAATACGGAAAATGAGGTCAGAAGACTTTCCTGCGGCTTCTTATCATATACTGTACGGAAAACCTGGGAGTCAGTAATAATAAGCTTCGGTGGTCGCGCCAGCGCCGCCAGCGTATCCTCTAACTTATCCGTTGTGCAGCTCATTACCAGACATTTATGATCCAGCAAATCACGGATGGTCTGTACCTGTGGCAGAATCAGTCTGCCCTTTGGTGCCTGGATATCCTGCGGCATAACAAGAAGGACCAAATCTCCTTCTTCTACCAGTGCTCCGGTTATGGTTTCTTCACCATAATCATCCGGCACAAGTCTTATTAATTCTTCTTTAAATTTTTCTATATCTTCCTTGTTTTTCGAGCTGATAACAAGAATTTCCTGTTTTGTCTCTTCCTTAAGCTGTGCTGCTATGGAATCTGAATCTGTCAGTGTATCCGCTTTGCTCAGTACACATAAGGTCGGTGTATGCTTTTCTTTAAAATAGTGGAACCATTCTAACTCTGCCTGATATTCCTCCCCGGAAAACAACAGCACCGCAATATCCGTTTTCTCTGCGGCTTTTTCCGTCTTCTCTACACGCATTTTCCCCAGTTCGCCTACATCATCCACTCCTGCCGTGTCAATAAATACACATGGACCGATGCCATGCACTTCCATCGGCTTGTAGACGGGATCCGTTGTGGTTCCCGCTACATCCGATACAATTGCTACCTGCTGTCCGGTAAATGCATTAATCAGAGAAGATTTTCCACTGTTTCTTTTGCCATAAAAACCGATATGTATCCGGTTTGCACCTGGTGTTTCATTCAATGACATTGCTAAAGACCTCCTAGAATCTGAAATCGCGCTGTCCTTCCTCAATTTCTTTCAGATGACGTTTTGCAATTTCTCTTGTTTTTTCATTTGGTACTTTCTCTATCTCCTTAGCAATCAACGCTTCTCCGATTTTTCTGGTATCTTCAGAAGCATAATCAATCAAATATTCCTTCAATGTCATCAGTGCATTCGGATGACAGCAGTTTAAAATCTGCTGGTTCTTGCACAGACTCATGAAACGGTCTCCCGTTCTTCCCTCTCGATAGCATGCGGTACAGAAGCTTGGGATATAACCCATATCCATCAGCCAGTGTACTACCTCATCCAGAGTTCTGGTATCGCTGACATCAAACTGCTCGGAACGCTCGTCTTCCGGCTCCGGATGATCATAGCCACCTACGGAAGTCTTGGAACCACCACTAATCTGGGATACACCAAGGCGGATAACTTTCTCACGTACCGCCTGGCTCTCTCTGGTAGAAATAATCATTCCGGTATATGGAACTGCCACACGGATACATGCACAGATTTTTGCAAAAATATCATCACTGATGCCGTTGTCGAATACATCCGGATCAATGTCATCGGCACGTTTGATTCGTGGCACGCTGATGGTATGTGGTCCTACTCCATGCACCGCCTCCAAATGTTCTGCATGCATCAGAAGTCCTGCAAATTCATATTTGTAAAGTTCCAATCCAAAAAGTACGCCTAAGCCAACATCATCGATGCCACCTTCCATGGCACGGTCCATGGCTTCGGTATGATATGCATAATCATGCTTTGGTCCGGTTGGATGTAATTTTTCATAGCTTTCTTTATGATAAGTTTCCTGAAAAAGGATGTAAGTTCCGATTCCGGCCTCTTTTAATTTCCGGTAATTTTCTACGGTTGTTGCAGCAATATTTACATTAACACGACGAATTGCACCGTTTTTGTGCTTAATGCTGTAAATGGTCTTAATACACTCTAAGATATATTCGATTGGGTTATTCACCGGGTCTTCGCCTGCTTCAATTGCCAGACGCTTGTGTCCCATATCCTGTAATGCTGTTACTTCCTGACGTACTTCATCCTGTGTCAGTTTCTTCCGGGCAATATGCTTATTTTTTCCATGATACGGGCAATACACACATCCATTGATACAGTAATTGGACAGATATAATGGTGCAAACATTACAATACGATTTCCATAGAAATCTTTCTTAATCTGTTCTGCAAGGTCATATACTTCCTGGATTTTCTCTTCGTTCTCGCAGGCCAGCAATACTGATGCTTCTCTGTGAGTAAGCCCTTTCCGTAATTTTGCCTTTGCAATGATTTCGTCAATAAGGGCAAGATTGTCCTTATTTGCCTCAGCATATGCCAGAGTCTCTTCAATCTCTTCGCGGCAGATAAATTCTTCAGCCTTTAATGATGCTTTGTTATACATAATGTTTCCTTTCTTCCGGGTCAGAAGCTCTTTCCCGTTGGTTATTATATGGTGATTTAAGAAATACCTCTTGTATTTCCTTTATTTATATAAATGGCGAATCTCCTCTTGAGACCACCAGTTTATATCCAATGGATTCCATACGGTTGCCAAGACATCCATGGCATTCCGCTGCCTCTTCCCCGGTACAGATTTTATTATCGTAAAGGGCATACTTCTTCCGCACCTTTACCGGTGACAGATTCGGCATTACCACATTTCCTCCTGCTAAAATGCCAAGCTCCCTGCCCCTTGAATGGATAGTTCCCAATGCTGTAGTTGCCGGAAGCAATACCTTCGGCAGCATCAGGCGGATAATTGCCAGTAAAAACAGCGTCATCTCAAGACTTCCCGGCTCCATCTCTCCAAACGGCGTATCCTTTTGCGGAATAAACGGGCCGATTCCTACCATATGCGGATTGAATGTTTTCATAAAAGCAAGGTCTTCCACCAGATTATCTATGGTCTGATAAGGAGAACCTACCATAATGCCACACCCCACCTGATAACCGATTTCCTTTAAGGTATACAGGCACTGCTTGCGATTTTTAAGAGACATTTCTGCCGGATGGAGCTTCCCATAATGGGCTTCATTCGCAGTCTCATGACGTAATAAATAGCGGTCTGCTCCTGCCGTATAAAGTCTTTCATAGCTCTCCCGGCTCCGCTCTCCTAAGGACAGTGTAATGGCACAGTCCGGATATCCCTGTCTGATGGACTGGATGATGTCCACCATTCGATCATCATTAAACCATGGATCTTCTCCTCCCTGCAGCACAAATGTCCGAAAGCCCAGCTCATGCCCGTTTTCACAGCACATAAGGATTTCTTCTTTTGTAAGGCGGTAACGGCTGACATTCTTGTTTGAACGGCGGATTCCGCAGTAATAGCAGTCATTCTTACAATAATTGGTATATTCGATCAGCCCTCTGGTAAATAAATTTTTCCCATAATAAATCTCCCGGATACGGACTGCTTCCTCTTTCAGTCTCCGGACTGCCTCCGGATCTTCTGCGCATTTTATCAATTCGACAAAATCCGGTTTCGTAAAATCCGGATTTTCGATGAATCTTTCGTAAACTGGTTTCATTTTCTATATTCTCCCTGCCTGGTTTTCTGTATCTTTTCTGAATTTATGGGCATTTGTCCATGAAATTATAAAATTTATTCTATCACACTTCGTCAGCCGCGGCAATCACTCCATCAATGTCTACGATTTCATCAAGCGGAATCCGGTCTCCACTCTGCAGTACGATTTCATTCAGATAGGGGTCAATCCTCCGGATACATCCGGACTTTTTCTGGTAGGAGCCACCTTCCTTTTTCTGATCCGGTACAAAATATTCAAAATCCACTTCCCGTGGTTCCTGACTCTGGCATACTTCCCGTAAATACAGATCCAATATCTGTCTGCAATCCTCACTGAGTCTGCGTTTCCGCTCGGTCAGTCTTTCGGTCTCCCTGATTGCATCTTTATG
>OLQD01003008.1_pt1 | contig 11564 bp, 3 predicted proteins | sample 1672841 | NCBI WGS metagenome assembly OLQD01 (sample SAMEA3136729, study PRJEB25190) | human gut metagenome | biome: human gut; feature: human-associated habitat; material: faeces | place: Austria | collected 2013 | reverse complement strand
GAGCGCATTTTTCGCATAACGGGCCTGCGAGTCCGACGCGGCGTCCCACCACCAGTAGGAGGTGATCTTGTAGACCGAGACGAGCACCTCTTCCCTGCCGGGCAGGGGACGTCCCTGCGCATCGAGCATGACGATGCGCAGCAGGTGCTCCTTTTTGCTGTCGAGGTATTCGTCGCCCCAGTCGCTCGTCTGGGGCGTCACTCCGATTCCGAAATAGGCGTCGTAGGGCGACACGGGGATGATCTGCTGATCGACGCTGAAATCGCCGCTCTTTTCGAAGACCTTCACCGTGAATTTGCCGCTCAGCATGCCGGGGCTGAGCCCCTCCAGCGAAGCGAGTCCGCCGGTCGTCAGCTGCAGCGTTCCCTGCTGGTCCGTGGTGCCGGAGACGATCTCCCGCTCCTCGGTTTCGAAATATTTCGTCGCGTCGTCGAACGAGTACTTCTCATAACCCTTGAAACGCGTCGGAATCTGCCTGAGCTGCGCCTGAAGCGTCACTTTTGCGCCGTCCGCCGGAGCGCCGTGCAGCCATTTGGCCGTCAGGCTGCCCGTGAACTTTCGGGCGTCGATCCGCTTGCCGTCACCGAGCCGCATGTCGATTTTCATTCGGTTGGGCTTGATGGCGTCCACGCGGATCGCTTTTTCGAATACCGCGCCGCCCAGACTTACGCGCGCCAGCCACTGTCCGGTAGGCGCCGCCGGCGTCGTTCCGAGTTTGAACGTGTAGATGCCGTCCGAGGAGCCGTTGCTGACCAGCGTCTGCACCAGCTGCCCGTTGGGGTTGAAGAACTCCACGGACGCCGGATGGTTTTCCGGCAGCGGATTGTCGGACGTGACGATGAAGGTGAGGAAGATGTCGTCTCCGGGCCGCCATACGCCGCGCTCGCCGAACAGAAAACCCTTCGTGCCTTTGGGGTTGGTGGTGCCCCCGACGTCGAAATTGCTCAGTGACAGCGCCGCGCCCCGCTCCACCTTGACGAAGGCGAGCTGTCCGTCGGCTTCGGCCGCTACGATGGAGGGTTCCTCCCTGCATTTCAGCACGGCGCGGCCTTCGGAATCGGTGGACGCTTCCGCCAAGGTCTGGTTCTGCTTGTCGTAAGCCCGTACCTTGCAGCCTCCTTTGGGCCGGGCCGACAGCAGGTCGGTGGTGTAGACGACGTACTCCTCTTCGCCGCTGCTTTTGCAGATGATGCCGATGTCGGACTGCAGAACCAGTTTCGACCGCTCCCGGTAAGTCCGGTAATCTCCGAAATAGTAGTCGTAATCATACTCGTCGGTGGGAACCAGCGGTTCGACGCCCTTGATCTCCAGCAGGTACATCGACTTCCGGCCGTCGGTTATCAGGCGGCTGAGATCCAGCGAATAGGTGTTGGAGAGGTCGAGCTTGGTCGATGCCTTGGCCGAGAGATCGACGGTCGTATCGCGGACGATGCGCGACACGTAGTCCATATCCGAATAGTAGTCGCCGCCGTAGTAGTTCTGCTGGAAGAACTGCAGCAGGTTGTTGGCGAATATTTTCCGCACGCGCACCCGCGCCTTGCGGTAGTTCACCGCTTCGAACAGCAGGGACATGTCGTTCGACGAGGGCAGGACGGAGCCTTTGCCCGCGAAGCGGATCGCCGGTACCCGCGACGGCAGGTTGGCCGTGAACGTATAGCTCTCCTTGAGCCGCTGCCCGCCCTTGCTGAGCACGTTCCGGCTTATTTCGATGTCGAAATTCCCCGTGACGTGCGATTCGGGATAGATGTAGAGCCGGTTCTTGTCGACCGAGGTGCGGAATTTCGTGTCGAAGCGGATCAGGTCCTTCAGGTTCTGGCTCTGTTTGAGCGGTTCGGAGAAGGTCACCACCACCGCGAGCGGTTCCGCCGCGACGCTGTGGTCCAGCACCACATATTCGTCCTTCTTGGGCACTTCGACGGTCAGGGTCTTGCTGTCGCCGTAGCCGAAATCGAGCGTCAGCGTGTAACCCGCTCCCTCGCCGGGGGCGATGTTGCCGACGGTATACTGGTGCGTGGTGCCGTTCGCGGAGTGCACCCACGCGACGTCCGGATTCTTCAGTCCGCTTATCTTGAGGTTCTTCTCCACGTAGCCGCTCTCCGCGTAATCGGACGAGACCACTTCGCCGACCAGTACGTAGGAGGTCATGTCGTCGCTTTGCTGCAGCCAGTAGTCGCTGTAGGCGAACCGCAGTTTCGGCGTGGCGAATTCGAATTCCGCGACGCCTTTGAGCTGCCGTCCGGTGAGTTTCGCGGCGTCGATGGTCACCTTGTAGCGGGTGTCGTATTTCAGGGGCGACCGGGGGATGATCCGCAGCATCCGCATTCCCGAAAGGTAGACGTCGAAATCGACGGAGGGCGAGATCGATACGGCTTCCCGGATTCTGTCCTCCTTCGGCTCGACGTTCTCCTTGAACGTCACGAGAATCGGCATTTTGACGCCCGTCACTCCGTTCGGCGACGATTCGATGATATCGGACGGCTGCCTGCCGCATGAGGCGAAGAGCAGGAGAGCCGTTGCAAACAATACGTAGCTGATTGCTTTCATAGTGGTTTTTTTGGTAACTTTGTCAAAGATACATAAAATATGACTGAAAAGCTCAAGCGGAAAACAATATATTTCCTGCTGCTGCCGCTCCTTGCCGCGGCTGCGGTGGGGTATTGTTTATGCCTGCCCCGGACGCTTTTCGACGAGCCTTTCTCCGCGACCGTCTGGAGCCGCGACGGCCGTCTGATGTCGGCCAAGGTCGCTTCCGACGGACAGTGGCGCTTTTTCCCTACGGACAGCGTGCCTTACAAATTCCGTGTCGCTATTACTACTTACGAGGACAAACGTTTCTACCGCCATTTCGGGGTCGATCCGCTGGCGCTCGGCCGCGCCGTGCGGCAGAACCTCGCTTCGGGAAGGGTGGCCAGCGGCGCCAGCACGCTTACGATGCAGACGATCCGCCTGAGCCGCGGCCGGAAAGCGAGGACCTTCCGGGAAAAGATCGTCGAGGCGGTGCTGGCGACCCGGCTGGAATTCAAATGCGGCAAGGAGGAGATACTCGCCCTGTACGCCTCCCACGCCCCCTTCGGCGGCAATGTGATCGGACTGGAGAGCGCCGCATGGTACTATTTCGGCCGCAGCGCCGGCAGCCTCTCGTGGGGCGAGAGCGCCATGCTCGCCGTACTGCCGAACTCGCCCGCGCTCATCCATATCAGGCGCAACCGGGAACGGTTGCGGCGCAAGCGGGACGACCTGCTGGAACGGATATGGCGCGGCGGGCATATCGACTCCCTGACGTGCGCTCTGGCCCGGCAGGAACCGCTGCCCGACGCTCCCGAACCGATGCCGATGCAGGCGATGCACCTGCTGGGGCGGATGCGCGGGGGATCGCTCCGCTCGACGCTCGACTATGACCTGCAGCGCAGGGTCAACGAGCTGGCGCTGCGGCACAACCGGCGCAACAGGGGCAATAAGATAAACAACCTCGCCGTCGTGGTGATGGATGTGAAAAGCGGCGAAGTGCTGGCCTATGTGGGAAATGTCTACGATCCCGCGGACAGGAGCGAGGGCACCAGCGTCGATGTCGTCCGGGCGCCCCGCAGTAGCGGAAGCGTGCTCAAACCCCTGCTTTACGCCGCGATGCTGGACAACGGGACGGCCCTGCCCACGATGCTGTTTCCGGATGTTCCGACTTATTACAAGGACTTTACGCCCCAGAACTTCAACCACGACTTCAGCGGCGCGGTGCCTGCCAACCGGGTGATCGAACGTTCGCTGAACGTTCCTTCGGTGAAGATGCTCGACAAATACGGGCGCGAGAATTTTCTGGCGCTGGTGCGGAATCTGGGATTCGGGACGATTGACAGGAGCGCCGACCATTACGGGCTGATTCTGGGCGGTGCCGAGATCACGCTCGGGGACCTGACGTCGGTCTATGCGATGCTGGCCGCCAAGCTCGGCGGCGGGCCGGTCCGCATCCCGCACTGCGATCCGGAGGCCGTAAAGACGGTCAGCGCGGACGACATTCCGCTGTCGAGGGGTGCGATATGGCTTATGTTCAATTCGATAAGCCATGTGGCCCGTCCTGAGGAGGAGGGCGAGTGGCAGTATTTCTCCTCGTCGAAGAAGATCGGCTGGAAAACGGGCACCAGCTACGGCAACCGCGATGCGTGGGCCGTCGGGGCGACGCCCGACTATGCCGTCGGCGTCTGGGTGGGCAACTGTTCGGGCGAAGGCCGTCCGCTGATGACCGGGGTGGGGTATGCCGCGCCGCTGCTCTTCGACGTATTCGGGCTGCTGCCCGGCGGGGAGTGGTTCGCGGAGCCTCACGGCGATCTGGAAGCGGCCGTCGTCTGCCGGCAGAGCGGCTGTCTGGCTTCGCACATATGTCCCGACCGCGATACGCTGATGATTCCCCGCGCGGCTGCCGCCGGCGAAGTCTGCCCCTACCACCGGATCGTGAATCTGAGCCGCGACCTCCGCTACCGGGTGACCGCGGACTGTTACGACCCGGCGCAGATCGTCCGGATGCCGATGTTTATCCTGCCGCCCGCGCAGGAGTGGTATTACAGGAAGCAGCATCCCGACTACCGTCCGCTGCCGCCTTTGCATCCGGGACTTTCGGGCAGCGGGGCGGGCGGCAATCCGATCGACATCGTCTATCCCCAGCCGGGGCGCGTGCTGGTGGCGCCCAAATCGCTCGAAGGCGAGGCGCAGAGTCTGGTCTTCACGGCCATACACCGCGACCGCAACGCCGTGTTATACTGGCATATCGACGACAATTATATCGGTGCGACGACCCTCGAACACAAGATATCCGTCCGTCCCGCTCCCGGTGCGCACCGGCTGACCGTTATCGACGAACACGGGGCGCGGCAAAGCGTCTCGTTCAGCTGCCGCTGACCGCAGCCTGTGGCTTCTTGCGGGTGCGGAGGGGCTTTGCGCTGGGTGCCGCTCAGTGCTTTCCGGGGGGGGCAGAAGCCGGTCTTCCCGGAGGAGGGCTTTCCCGAATGGGAGTTTTTGGGGGAACGGGGCTTTTCCGGAGTTTTGGTACTGGCTTTTCCGGACTGTCTTCCTTTCTCTGAGTTTTTCTTCAGAGCGAGGGCCTGTTTCGGGTCCTCCCGGAGGGGTTGTACTTCGGCGGACGGTAATGGGAGGGCCGGTTGTTATTGCGGGGATCGCTTGGGAATGGATCGAGGCCGTTTGCGAATTTGATGTGGTGTCGGTTAAACAAGAAGCCGGACTTTTTTAAGTCCGGCTTCCTTATGTCTGCAATTCCCGTCAGCGGATCACACGGTATGCGGGCCGTGCGCTGACCGTGCGGCGGCGCTTGGCGGCCGAGTTCAGGTCGGGCTGGTCCACCGTTCCTTTGGTGTGGACCTCGACGATCTCCGGCTCGGTCGTGATTCTGCCGTCGGCGGAGCATCCGTAGGCGAAGACGATGTAGGCCGATGCGGCTTTCAGGCTTACGACGTTATAAGCCGCGTCGCCCGTGTAGAAGCAGTCGTCGTCCCCGATCGTCTGTCCCGCTTCCAGTCCCTGCATGCGCCAGTAGAGGTCGTAGGGCGGATATTGCCGCGGCGTGGCGAAATTGTCGCGGTAGGTGTCGCGCTCGTCGATGAACGTGATGTAGCTCGTGTTTTTGTCCGACGGGGTCACCTTGATCGCGAGGTCCTGCTGGTCGACGGTTACGTCGATGGTGAAGGTGCACGCTTCGGTCGGCGTGAAGGCTTTGGTATGGAAAAGCTTGCGCGAGACGCGGCTGTTCGAGAATTCGCCGTTTTCGTTGCAGCCGAACGCCACGGCGTAATAATCGGTATTGGCTTCCAGCGGGTAAATGTCCTCCGAGATATAGAGCGGATCGCGCCGCATGAATCCCGGCGAGGAGAATGCGAGGTCGCCCGTTGCGGTGAAGTCGCTCCAGAGCAGGATGCCGTCGCTCAGCTCGCCGTAATAGGGCCACAGGTAGCGGTCGTCGATATAGGTCTGTGCGAAATCGGCGTCGTCATAGGCCATGTCGAAAGTCGATTTCTTGACGAACGTGCAGAAGTAGGGCAGGTCGTCCGAAGGATGGACGGCGCACTTCGCCCCGTACCACGAAATGTCGGAGAGGGTCATCAGATAGGCGGTGTTGATGATTTCGGGGGCTTTGGTGCTGAAGGGAACCCGCATGAGCGGCGTGACGATGTCGAGCGTCTTGGCCGTCAGGTCGTATTTTACGCCGACCACCGAGAGGTCGTAGCTCTCGCCGGGCGTCAGGCCGCTGTATCTGTAGTCGGTTTTGGCGCCTTTGAAGAAGTAATCCACATATTCCGGTCCGTCGACGATGTCGGCTTTGAAACGCTTCTGGAGCTGGGTGATACATGCCTCGTCGCTCTTGGCCGGATCGTAGGGATAGACGTAATAGGACATTTCGGGATCTTTCGGCGTGATGGCGGCCCTGACGCGGGTGTCCCCGACTTCGGTGATTTCGAGCGTGAAGTTGTCGCCTTCGGTTACGCCCGTGTAATCCTTGTCGATCTTGACCTTCATCTTTACCAGCGAGCTGCGGTCGTTGTCGCCGAAGTAGATGACGGCGATTTCGCCTTCCGTTTCGCAGACGGCCTCTTCGGCGGGGGCTTTGATCGTAAGCACCTCGTCGGCGTACGAAACGACCCAGCCGGTGGGCTTGGTCAGCACGACGTCGTTCACGCCCACGCTTTCGGTCTCATAGGTTTTGGTCTCGCCGTAGGCGTAGGTGCCAAGCGCCGGGGCCATTTTGACGAGCAGGTAGAAATCCGAACGCATGGCTACGGTGATCGTCGTGCCGTCCATGAGCGTGAAATAGGCGTATGCGCCGTCCTGCGTCACCTCCTTGAAGAACGAGTCGCTCACGCCGCCCTGACCCAGCGCCGAAACCGGCTGGTCCTTGTCGTCGGTGATGTAGTTCCACGTCGCGCCCTTGTCGCAGCTGATGATCCAGAATCCCTTGTCGTCGATCTTCAACAGGGGCACGACGGCGGCGGCCGTGACGGGGATTTTTTTGCCGTCGGCCAGCAGCCATTCAGGCTCTCCCTCTCCCGATGTCAGGGTCCAGTAGTAGATCTCGTCCGTATCCTTCGCAACGCCGATTACGGGTGCCGCGGCGCCGTCTTTTCCGTCGGTGATCGTGATTTTGGTGTTTTCGGGGTCGGTGAAGTAGATCGTGTAGGAGCCGTCGGCGTTGGTTTCGACCTTCGAGACGTAGACCTTTTCGTTGAGTTTTTCGATCAGCGTCTGCATGGCCGAAACGTCGGAGTTGAGTTTGGCGACGGCGGTTTCGAGCGCTTCGACGCGTTTTTTGATGTCGTTCACGCTGTTCCACAGGTCGGTGTCGTCGTAGTCGCTGCATGCGGCGGCGAACGTCAGCAGGAGCGCGAGGCTCCAAAGGGCGAATTTTTTCATCATGATTTTGAGGTTAGGATAAATAAGTGACGGCCCTGCATTGTCGGTTGCAGGGACGCGGGAATTGCATGAGGGGCGCGGCAGGAATTTGCAGCCGGAGACCGCAGCCGCCGTTCCGCGGGCGGACGGGATTCATCGATGGACGGGACTTTCGGAGTTAGGTGACTTAACAAAGGTAGCAAAAAATCCGTACATTGTACGAATCGGCCGATTTTTGATCTTTTTTACACCCGATACTTTTGCCGGATCTCCGGTGGTATTGACATTACGCCCGGCCGAATTTCGGCCGGGCGTAATGAATGTTCCGTGACTTTCTGCCGCTCGTGTCTGGACGGCGGAAATTGCAGGGACTTATTGGTTCCTGAACAGGCTGCGGCCGTTGCGTATCGTTTCGGCTTCGCCGTTGCAGGGGATGATCGTGAACCGGCAGGCGTAGTGTTTCTCCAGCAGCCGGTACTGATCCGAAGGCCGGGCCTTGAGACTCCAAGTGTCCGTGCCGCCGACACCGGTCTGCGTACGGTCGATATTGACGGTCAGAGCATCGGCCAAAGGTTCGACTTCGTTGCTGTGGCGCGCCTTGTCCAGACTCTCCTGCGTGCAATTCCATACCGATACGCTCAGCGGTTCGGCCCCGACGAACTGAACGCCCCGGCCGTCGGAAGCTGTCAGCGAGAGCCAGCGGACGTCGCAGCGGTTGCCGTTTTCCTGAGGGGTGATGTAACTGTGCATGAATTTTTCGGGCGTGCTGCGGTAAAGTCCCAGAAAGGCGCCTTCGCAGCGGTCCGAATAGTTTTCCTGCGGACCTTTTCCGAAATAGGCGATTCGCTCCAGCGTGTTGGGGACGCAGGTTTGCAGTCCGACGCGCAGCGGCTCCGGCATCCGGTCGGAGATGTCGAGCTTGTAATCCACGGCCAAGGCCCCTGCGCCGTCGAGGGTATAGGTCAGCGTCAGCCGGACGCTGTCGGGTATCGCCTTCTCGACGGTGACCGAACCCGCCGATTCGTCGATTCGTACGGAGACGGTCTGCAATCTTTCGGGGGCTTCTTTCCAGCATCCTGCGATTTTCCCGACGCGCCAGCCGCGCCAGTCGTTGTCGGTGGAGGCGCGCCAGAAATTGGGGCGCAGCGGGGCGCTTATCAGTTTGCATCCGCGCACCGAGTGCGAGACGACGTACCCGCTGCGGCGGTCGATCTCGGTGCGGGAGCCGGCGGCGCTCAGCACGATGAACTCGTCATCCTGCGCGACGCTTGCCCTGCCTTTGGGCGCACTCCGGACCGGCTCTTTGTAAACGGGCAGTGCAAACTGCTCCTCGGCGGCTGCGTATCCGGCTTCGGCGTACGGCGTACGGCGCTTTTCGCGGGCCTGCACCCGGAGCAGGTATTCGGCGCCGGGTTCCGGTTTGAAGAGCCGGAATGCGATCGCGGCTTCTGAGCGGCAGCCGGCGGCGGTCGGCGGCACCTCGAAACTGCCGTGCTGGAGCACGCCCTTGTCGGTCGAGATTTCCCATGTGAAGTCATAGCGTTCGGTCCCGGCGAAGAAATTGCGGTTGCGGACTGCGATCTTTCCGGCCGCAAGGTCCGAAGCCGTGAACTCGACGGGCTGGAAGACATATTTGCACTCCAGTGCGGCGGGTTTCAGCGTACGGTCGGGATTGACGATGCCGTTGCAGCAGAAAGCGGCGTCGTTATGTTCTCCGGCCGGTTCAAAATCGCCGCCGTAGGCCCAGTAGGTGCGTCCCTGCGCGTCTTTTTTCACCAGTCCCTGTTCCACCCAGTCCCAGATGTGTCCGCCCAGCAGTCCGGCGTGTGTCCGGATGAGTTTCCAGTAGTCGTTCAGTCCGCCGGTGGAGTTGCCCATCGAATGGGCGTATTCGCACATCATCACGGGGCGGTCGAGCATCGGGTTGAGGGCCATCTGTTCGAGCTGCGCGGCGGTCGGATACATGCGGCTGAGGACATCGACATAGGCAGGGTCGGTGGGGTTGCCGCCGTTTTGCGGCTTCTTGACCTGTCCGGCGGCGGGCTGGTTGTCCGCAGCCATTACGCTGGTAAAGGCTGCGGCCGAAGTCCGTTTCAGCGGAACGTAAAGCGGGTGCATAGGCTGTCCCTGCGCTCCTTCGTAATGGATCAGGCGGGTCGGGTCGTAATCTTTGGCCCAGCCTGCCGCAGCCGCGTGCGCCGGGCCGCAGCCGGATTCGTTGCCCAGCGACCACATGATGACCGACGGGTGGTTGCGGTCGCGGATGACCATCCGGCTTACGCGTTCGAGAAAAGGCGTAATCCATTGCGGATCGTTCGAGAGCAGGCCGCCTTTGCCGTGCGTTTCGATGTTGGCTTCATCGACGACATAAAGGCCGTAACGGTCGCAGAGTTCGTAGAAATAGGGGTCGTTGGGGTAGTGCGACGTGCGTACGGAGTTGATGTTGAGCCGTTTCATAAGGCGGACGTCCTCCTCCATCGATTCGCGCGAAACGGTTTTGCCGCCATATTGGTCGTGGTCGTGCCGGTTCACGCCGCAGAGCTTTACCGGCACGCCGTTGACGAGCATTTCGCGGCCGCGCAGGCGGACGTCGCGGAATCCGACCTTGCAGCTGCGGGCTTCGGCGAGTTTTCCGGCGGCGTCGCGGAGAGTCAGCACCAGCGTTTAGAGTGCGGGATTCTCGGCGCTCCACTTTTCGGGTGCGGTGATACGCTCTTCCAGCAGGGCGAAATAGACGTTGTCGCGCTGGGGATAGGCTTCCGCAAGAATCTCTTCGACGGGCAGCGTCAGTTCACGCCCGGAAGGGGTTCCTTCGGGTGCGTAAAGCCGTGCGCCGAGTTGCCAGCCTGCGGCGGAGGCCCCTTCGCGCAAATCTATTGCCGGACGGATTTGCAGCAGCGCGTCGCGCATGTCGGCGTCGAAGATCGTCCTGACGCCGAAATCGCCGATCGCGGCATCGGGCTTGGCCGAGAGGAAGACCTCCCGGTGAATGCCCGCCATGCGCCAGTGGTCGGCGTCTTCGAGGTAGCTTCCGTCGGTCCATTTGAATACTTGGACGGCCAGTCTGTTCTCTCCCGGCTGTAAAAGTCCGGTGATGTCGAATTCGCTGGGCAGGCAGCTGTCTTCCGCATATCCGGCCAAGGCGCCGTTTACCCAGACGTAGAATCCGGAATAGACTCCCCCGAAGTGCAGGGTCACACGGTTGCCGCTCCACGCTTCCGGCACCGAAAAGGTGCGGACGTAACAGCCCGTGGGATTGTCGCGCGTGATGTAGGGCGGCTTGAATTCGAAGGGATAGACGACGTTGGTATAGATCGGGTAGCCGTAGCCCTGCATCTCCCAGCACGAAGGGACGGGTATTTCGTCCCAGCCGGTCAGGTCGGCTCCGGGGCGCCAGAAATCCGCGGGGCTTCGGGAGACGTCTTCGGCGAAACGGAATTTCCACACGCCGTCGAGCGATTGGATGCGCGACAGCGTGCGGTCGCCCGCAAGGGCGTCCTGTTCGGAGCTGTAAGAGTAGGAGGTGGCTCGTGCGGGAAGCCTTCGCAGGGCGTTGACGAATTGGTCGGCCGGAGCGTTCCGTTCGGAAGCGGCTGCGGCGGTGCAGAGGGTCGTTCCGCAGAGGAGAATTGCCAGAAGTCGGTTCATCGGTGAGGTTTTAGAATACAAATTTAATAAGTTTTCGCATTGCGATGGTCGCCGTGCCGGTAATAAACGCTCCGTTTGAGCGGAATCTGCATGCCGCCGGTCGTTTCGAGCCAGTCGTAGAGGTCGTTGGCCAGCGAGCGGATCGTATCCTGCAGCTCCGGACGGTCGATCAGGTTCACCGTCTCGTAGGGGTCTTCCTGCAGGTCGAAGAACTCGTTGGTGTCCCAGATGCCGTGGTAACGGATGTATTTGTAGCGGTCGGTGCGCACTCCGAAAACGGTCGGAGTCTGGGGGAACGCATATTCCCAATAGTATTCGTAATAGATGCGCTTGCGCCAGTCGGCTGCCGTGCCGCCCTTGAGCAGCGGCAGGAACGACTCGCCGCACATCTGCGGCGCTTTGGCGAGTCCGCAGGCGGCCATGATCGTGGGGGCGACGTCGATGTTCTGCACCATCTCCTCCACCGTGCGGCCCGCCGGAATGAGTTCGGGACAGTAGGCCAGCATCGGCACGCGTACGGAGGGTTCGTA
>OLQD01003001.1_pt1 | contig 11591 bp, 8 predicted proteins | sample 1672841 | NCBI WGS metagenome assembly OLQD01 (sample SAMEA3136729, study PRJEB25190) | human gut metagenome | biome: human gut; feature: human-associated habitat; material: faeces | place: Austria | collected 2013 | reverse complement strand
TGTATCAGGGAAAGCGGCCTTAACTTTTTTAAGACAATTTATAACGTTCATAGAATGGCCGTGAGCAGAGTCAAGAACGAGGACGTCTACCTGAGCTTCAACGAGAGCGGCAACTCTTTCAAGAATATCGTTAGTCATGCCGATAGTAGCACCGCAAAGAAGTCTGCCCTTTTTATCTCTTGCGGAATTTGGATACTGAACAGCCTTTTCAATATCCTTGATAGTGATAAGACCCTTAAGAACGCCGTTTGCGTCAACAAGAGGAAGCTTCTCGATCTTATGCTTCATAAGTATCTTCTGAGCGCCTTCAAGATCCGTATCAACAGGAGCAGTAACGAGGTTTTCCTTAGTCATAACGTCACCAATCTTGATATTTTCAAAATCAGTGATAAATCTAAGATCTCTGTTAGTGAGGATACCCTCGAGCTTGCCATCCTTATCGACTATAGGCACGCCGGAGATCTTATACTTGCCCATGAGCTTATCAGCTTCAGCAACAGTTTTATCGGCTGTAAGAGAGAAAGGATTAACGATAACGCCGTTTTCAGAACGCTTTACCTTATCCACCTCTTCTGCCTGCTGAGCGATAGTCATATTCTTATGGATAATACCGATACCGCCCTCTCTTGCGATAGCGATAGCCATTTTTGACTCTGTGACTGTATCCATAGCAGATGTCATTATAGGTGTATTGAGGACTATATCCTTAGTAAGGTGTGTATGGATATCCACCATATCAGGTGTACAATCCGACTCGCCTGGGATAAGGAGAACGTCATCAAAGGTAAGACCCTCTTTACCAAACTTATTGTTTACATTAGTATCCAGCATAAATTAACCTCCCGCAAACATTTTGAATTCTTAATTTATTATTCTTATAATCATACAACATTTAATTAAACTTGTCAACATCATTATTGAGAACTTTTTTTTAATTTAGTCTTTGCTAATCGGAGTTACGTTGTTTTAGCCAAGGTTTGCAGTGCCGCAAAATCGCTGCGCTCTTTGCGGATTTTACTTTGTATAAGGATATAGTATAAGCGGTGCAGTTTTGTGCTTCGATATTAGCTTTGTATCAGATTGCAACTCTGCAATTTGTCTTTTTCTCTCTGCACCGCTTAGTAGGCTTGCGCCTATTGAGGCTCTGCCTCAAACTCCGACAGGGCTTTGCCCTGTACCCACAATGGGTTTCACCCCTTGACCCTGACCAGGGGCGTGCCCCTGGACCTTTTGCTCGCTTCGCTCGGTGGGTTCTTTTACTTTGTATTGGTGCTTAGCTCAGTTTGGCTTTGCCATTCCTCATTCCTCACTCCTCATTCCTCATTCAATTCGTTTTTCATCACTTTCACTCTCGCAAACACCACTGACAGCACTGTTGACACAAGCCAACCTATCGGCCATGACAGCCATATTCCCGTTGACCCATATGGTCTTGCCAACACGAACGCAAGCACTACTCTGAGTATCAGGTCCGTAAAAGTTGATATCATAAAATACTGCATTGCACCCTTACCTCTCAATGCTCCGTCTGACATTATTTTTATGCCCACAAACACATAGAAAGGCGATATTATTCTCAAAAATGTTGTGCCTATCTCAACGGCTTTTGTTCCGCCGTCGTCAAGAAACAGATTTATCATAGTTTTTGGCATACAGAAAAAGCAGAGTATAAAAGGCACTGCCACGATAGCCGAGATAACAAGTCCTGCTTTATATCCGCTTTTTATCCTATCGTTCCTGCCTGCACCGTAATTCTGTGCAACAAAGCTTGAAAGCCCGTTAGAAAGCGTTGTAAAGCTTGTTATAGCAAAGGTATTTAGCTTTATTGCAGAAGAATATCCTGCGATACAAGACGAGCCGAAGCTGTTTACAAGATACTGCACAAAGATATTTCCCACTGAGATAAAACTCTGCTGTAAAATACTAGGTATAGAATAAAGGGTTATCTTTTTAAGTATTTTTCCTGAAAACAGCGGTGGTTTATCCTCTGTTTTAATTTCTGCGGTTTTCTTCACCAAAATAAGCAGTGAGAACACGCAAGCCACTCCCTGAGCGATAAAAGTAGCCCATGCAACGCCTGCCACACCCCATTTAAAGAACTTCACGAACACATAGTCGAGAACAACGTTTCCAACTGATGAGCCGATAAGGAGATACAATGGTGTTTTCGAGTCGCCCATTGCGTTATAAATACCTGTACCAACGTTATAAAGAAACAGGAAGATAAGACCTGCGATATAGATCTTCAGATAAAGCTCACCGTCACGGAAGATGTTATCGGGCGTATTTATCATTCTCATAAGAGGAGTAGAAAACGCAAGTCCAAAAACTGTCAGCACTGTCGCAAGTATCGTACATGAAATTATAGTAGTAGTTGACGCAGTTTTTACCTTTGAGAACTCTTTTCCACCAAAGAATTGAGATATGACCACACAACAGCCAACATTGCTTCCCACTGCAAACGCCATAAATATCATTGTTATAGGATAAGACGCACCAACTGCCGCAAGAGCGTCTTCACCTGCGAATTTTCCTGCTATGATACTGTCGAAAATGGAATACATCTGCTGAAATATCACGCTCACGAACATAGGCAGGGAAAATTTCCACAACACTGTCCACGGTTTTCCCACCGTCAGGTCTGTCATAAAAACATCTCCATAATATAATAGTTACCATTTCATTATATCATAAAAAAACAAACTTTTTCAACGTCATTTCGCACAGACACTTTTGATATTTCTGAAGGTTTTTTTAGCATTTTACGCTATTTGCGATTTATTAATAAAATTTTCTAAATATTATTAGCTTACCCTCTTGCTGAAATTAACTGTAAAGAATAAAGTCACAATGGTTTTTTATTGACAAAAAAGTGCGGATATTTTATACTTGTATAAGAGGTGATAAAATGAGCAGTCAAGCAGACCACGGCGGTCACAGAGAGAGAATGAGGAAGCGTTTCAAAGAATCGGGAAATTTCAAAGGCTTTTCCGAGCATGAGATACTTGAAATGCTTTTATTTTACATTGTGCCGAGAAAGAACACCAATGATATTGCGCACGAGCTTATAAAAAAGTTCGGAAGCTTAAACAGCGTTCTTAACGCTTCTGTGGAGGAGCTTTCTTCGGTAAAGGACATGGGCGAAAGCTCTGCAAACTCACTTTTATTTTTCAGAGAGCTTATAAACTACTGTTCCACTGTCACAGACAGCAGGATAGACATTAGAAACATATCTGCGGCGCTGAGTTTTGTAAACAACTGTTTTAGAAACGAAAAGCAGGAGAAGTTCAAGGTAATTTGTATCGACTCTGGCTTTCACATAAAGAGCGTAACAGACATATCCGCTGGCGGTGCGAGATTTACCCCTGTTGATTTTCGTGAGCTTACAAAAGCCGTTCTCAACAGCGGCACTGATATTGTTATCCTTGCCCACAATCACCCTGACTCACCCAACACCCCCTCTCAGGAGGACGTTACTCTCACCCGTGAGGTCATGAGATATATGAGATGTTTAGGTGTGACAGTTCTTGACCATTATATAACAGGCAATAACGGAACTATCTCCATGCGAAACTGCGGACTTATCCATGATATGGAGTGTTAAAAATAGAATATCACATAAAAAAATGGACGATATGTTTAACATACCGTCCATAAAATTTTATCTTCTTGAAGCCTTTTTCTTTGCGCTGCCTGTTTTTGAACCTGAATGTGACTTCTTTGCCTGATGTTTTTTCCAATGTACCCACAGTGTAGGTGCTATACAGTTAGAAGAATAAACACCTGATATCATACCTATGATAAGTGGGAAAGCAAAGCTCAGGATAGATGTTACTCCGCAGATTATGCAGACGATACAAACTGTAGCCATAGCAAGAACTGTTGTAACAGTTGTATGGATAGAACGTCCCATCGTCTGTGTGATAGAGAGGTTTACAAGATCCTCAAGCTCCATTTTATTGCCGAGAAGATTTTCATTCTCTCTTATTCTGTCGTAAATGATGATAGTTGCGTTGATAGAATATCCAAGGATAGTCAGCAGAACTGCCATAAAGTTTGCATTGATGTCAAATCTGCATATTACAAAGCAGCCATAAACCATGCACATATCGTGTGCAAGGGCAACTACTGAGAACACACCTGCTGAGATACCGCCTATCTTTTTAAATCTGAAGCCGATATAAATGATAGTGATGACCATTGCCAGTGCGCAAGCAGCAAGGCACTTGAAGAAGAAGTTCATACCGCTTGAAGCTGCAACGTCGTTTGACTCGTAAACTTCTATGTTATTATCAGGAAAGTCCTTTTCAAGGGCTGTTTTCAGGGTATTCTGCTTATCATCGCTTATACCCTTTGTTGATGAGAATTTTATTTCTACTGTCTTTCCTGCGTTTCCTGTGTTTTCGCCAAGAGTTACTGTACATTTATCTCCGATACTGTCAGAAACGGTATTTGAAACGTCAGAAGTCTTTATATCGCCCTCATATGTATAAGTCAAAACTGTACCGCCTTTGAACTCGATAGCCACATTAAGACCTATAACGAATGTAAGAATGATAAAAATTGCGATAAGTGCGCATGATATGGAATAAAATAACTTGCTGTGACCCACAACATTCAGGGTCTTTCTTTCTTTACTCATTTATTTCAGCACCTCCGTAAAGCTTGCGTTTCTTAAAGCACTTGAACTTTGAGAGGGACGAAAGCATAAGTCTTGAACAGAAGATACCGAATACAAAGTTCAGGAGGATACCTACAAGGAGAGTATATCCAAGTGAATAGATAGTACCTGCTGTGCTTGCGCCGAATACTGAGAATACAGGGCTGAGAAGTGTTCCGAAAACGCTGTCTGTAGGTCCGAATGCACCCATAAGGATTATTGCAACGAATACTACTGTGATGTTTCCGTCGAATACTGCGCTCCATGCTCTCTTATAGCCAAGCTCGATAGCTCCGTTAAGAGTCTTGCCGTTGTTAAGCTCTTCCTTTATTCTCTCGGCAGTGATAACGTTAGCGTCAACGCCCATACCGATAGAAAGGATAATACCTGCGATACCAGGGATAGTCAGCGTAAAGCTGTCGATGTTTCCAAAGAAACCTGTGATGCAGGCGATAGAACCTATTACCTGACCTATAAGTGCGATAGAAGCAACAAAGCCCGGCAGCTTATAGATAACGATGATATACGCAGCGATAACGATAAATGCGATAAGTCCTGCGATGACCATTGCATTTTTTGCACCCTCGCCAAGTGTAGGTGAAATGATGTTTGTGCTTGTTGTTTTAAGGTCAAATGGGATAGAACCTGCATTTATCTTATCTGCAAGAGCTTTTGCAGAATCGTATGTGAAGCTGCCCTCGATAACGCACTCGCCGTCAGTGATAGCTGAATTTACGCTTGGGGCAGAAATGCACTTATCGTCCATCCAGATAGAGATAGCGCCTTTTCCAGCAAGCTCAGTTGTTGCGTCGGCAAAAGCTTTTTTACCGCTGTTATTGAGTGTCAGGCTTACAACATACTTGATATTTCCTGTTGTTTCGTCCTGAGTTTGTCTTACCTCAGCCTTTTTAACGTCATTTCCTGTAAGCACCTGCTCGCCTTTTTCTTCTTTACCCTTTCTGAATACAAGCTTTGCAGTTTCGCCAAGCTCAGAAACGGCAGCCTCAGGGTCAAAGCTTTCTTCGTTAGCCTGCCATGGGAATGAAACCATTACCTTATTTTTCTTATAGTCTACATAGACCTCGCTGTCTGTGATATTAAGGCTTACAAGTCTTTGCTCGATAACAGCCTTTGCAGCGTCCATTTCTTCCTTTGTGGCGTCGTAATTATCGGCAGGTTCAAACGTAGCATTTACGCCACCCTGAATATCGATACCCCAGCGGATATCTTCAACGCCCTTGATATAGCTTGTTTTTATATCTCCGTACTGAGTATGTATTCCTGCATAAGTAAGATATCCAAATGCAATTATACACAAAAGCACGATAAAAAACACGGGTTTTTTAACTTTTCGCACCTTTAATCCTCCTGATAAATTTATTAAGCCCAGAGGCTTTTCTGCCGTCAGGGCACAATACACCCATAACGAACACATTCACCTTATAATTATAAAACGTTTGATACAAAATGTCAATAGTTTTTATGAAATTCGCACTGTTACTTATATCTTGATAGTATTTCATCTATGAAATAAGTTCTCTCAAAACCTGTTTCAAAAGCCTGTTTTAAAGGGGCTTTGTCTTGACAAAATCTCCTTTTAGTGATATTATTAAAAGGATAAATATTGCGACGTAAGAAAATTTTTTTGCGTCAGCTAAAAGGAGTATGTAAAATGATAGATATTAAGCTTATCCGTACAAATCCTGAGCTTGTCAAGGAAAACATCAAAAAGAAGTTTCAGGACGAAAAGCTCGTTCTTGTTGACGAGGTAGCTCAGTTTGACGAGGAATACAGAGCAGCCAAGACAAAGGCTGACGAGCTGAGAAATAAAAGAAAGGTAATGAGCAAGCAGATAGGCGGTCTTATGGCTAAGGGTCAGAAGGACGAAGCTGAGAAAGTAAAGGCTGAGGTTTCCGCTATCGGTGCTGAGCTTGACGCTATGGCTGAAAAGGAAAAAGACCTTGAAGCTAAAATACGTGAGAGAATGCTCGTTATCCCTAACATAATCGACCCAAGCGTTCCTATAGGCAAGGACGACAGCGAGAACGTAGAGATTGAAAAATTCGGAGAGCCTGTTGTTCCTGATTATGAGATTCCATATCACGTTGACATTATGGAAAGCTTTAACGGCATCGATCTTGACAGTGCAAGAAGAACATCAGGAAACGGCTTCTATTATCTTATGGGCGACATTGCAAGACTTCATTCTGCAATTCTTTCATATGCCAGAGATTTCATGATAGACAGAGGTTTCACATATTTCATTCCTCCTTACATGATACGTTCAGACGTTGTTACAGGCGTTATGAGCTTTTCTGAAATGGAAGGCATGATGTACAAGATAGAGGGAGAGGATCTTTATCTCATCGGTACTTCTGAGCATTCAATGATAGGCAGATTTATCGACACTATCATTCCAGAGGGCGAGCTTCCAAAGACTCTCACAAGCTATTCACCATGCTTCAGAAAAGAAGTTGGCGCACACGGCATCGAAGAGAGAGGCGTTTACAGAATACACCAGTTTGAAAAGCAGGAAATGATAGTTGTCTGCAAACCTGAAGATAGCATGGCATGGTATGACAAGCTGTGGCAGAATTCTGTTGATTTCTTCCGTTCACTCGATATCCCTGTAAGAACACTTGAGTGTTGCTCAGGCGACCTTGCAGACCTTAAGGTAAAGAGCTGTGACGTTGAGGCATGGAGCCCAAGACAGAAGAAATATTTTGAAGTTGGTTCTTGCTCAAATCTTGGCGATGCACAGGCAAGACGTCTTGGCATAAGAATAAAGGCAGAGCACGGCACGAAGTATTTTGCTCACACTCTTAACAACACAGTTGTTGCACCTCCAAGAATGCTTATCGCATTCCTCGAGAACAATCTCAATGCTGACGGAACAGTTAATATTCCTGAGCCACTGAGAATGTACATGGGCGGCAAAGACAAGATAACAAAGTAATTTTGATATGCAAAAAGGTGAACGGTCATGTGCCGCTCACCTTTTTTTGTTGTCTGAAAATCATATAGATACAAAAACGGACGGTTTTTAGCCGTCCGTTAATTTTTTAGTCAATGTAGGTGCGAACAGTGTTCGCCCGTTTATATTGTCTTTACTTGATTTTTATATTATTCTTCCGTGTTCTCAGAATCCTCATTCTCAACGCTTTCGGTATTATCTTCAATGACCTCAGCATTTTCCTCAGCCTGAGCCTCAGCTATCTCTTCGGCAGTAGCCTTTTCTACCTCTGCCGTTTCAACATCATCGTCATGCTCAGTTCTTGTGAATGAAACCACTCTGCCGTCCTCGCCGACTCTCATAAGTCTTACGCCACGGGAGTATCTGCTCATCATACTGATATCGCAGGCTCTTATTCTGATAACAATGCCGTCTGTGGATATCATGATGATATCATCTTCATCATCAACGACCTTTATTCCGCATACTCCGCCGCTCTTATAGTTCATAAGACCGTAGCCGCCTCTGTTCTGTACCTTATAAGACTCCAGCGGAACACGTCTGCCAAGACCATTTTCAGCAACAGTGAGAACGCTTGCACCATCTCTTACTCTTGCCATTGATACAACATAGTCGCTGCCCCTGAGTTTAATAGCCTTTACGCCATGTGCAACTCTTGACATCTCTCTTATGTCAGTTTCTCTTATCCTGATAGCATAACCATTATGCGTTGCAACGATAACCTCATTGTCACCAAAGGTCATTCTTACTCCTGCTATCTCATCGCCCTCATCAAGACCGATTGCAATAAGACCGTTCTTTCTTACATTTCTGTAGGAAGTCAGCGGAGTTCTCTTTATCTTGCCGTTCTTTGTTACCATGACGATATACTTGCCCTCGTCAAAGTCGGCAGTTTTTATCATTGCGGCTATCTTCTCGCCCTCGCCAAGTTCAAGAAGATTTACTATATTTGTGCCTCTTGAAGCCTTTGAGCCTTCCGGAAGCTCATAGCATTTGAGCTTATACATTATGCCCTTATTGGAGATAAAGAGTATATTGTCATGTGAAGAACAGGTCTGAAGCTCGTCGATATAATCGTCCTCACGCTGTTTCATACCCGTTACACCACGTCCGCCACGCTTCTGAGCCTTATACTCTGAAACAGGCATTCTCTTTATATATCCTGCATTTGTATAAGTAACAACGCTTTCCTCAACAGGGATAAGGTCTTCAATATCAACTTCACCGCTGACATTTTCTATCTGAGTTCTTCTCTCGTCACCGAACTTATCCTGAATAGCCTCGACCTCTTCAATGATTATATCAAGTATTCTCTGATGATTTGCAAGGATATCTTCAAGGTCAGCTATCTTAACTTCGATCTCAGCCAACTCGTCTATTATCTTCTGTCTTTCCATACCGGTCAGACGTCCGAGGGTCATATTTGCGATATGGTCAGCCTGAATATCTGTAAGACCAAAACGCTGATTAAGTCTTTGCTTAGCCTCAGGGATATTCTTAGAAGTTTTCATTATCTCGATAACTTCGTCGATATTGTCAAGTGCGATAACAAGACCCTTTAAGACATGCTCTCTTTCCTTAGCCTTGTTAAGGTCGAACTTAGTTCTTCTTGTGATAACATCGACCTGAAAGTCTATATACTGCTCAAGCATTTCCTTGAGGGTCAGCACCTTAGGGATACCGTTCACAAGAGCAAGCATTATAACGCCCACAGTATCCTGAAGCTGTGTATAGCTGAACAGCTTTTTGAGAACTACCTGCGGATTAGCGTCCTTTTTAAGCTCGATAACGATCCTCATTCCGTCCTTGCCGGATTCATCGTTGATATAATGTATTCCGTCGATACGCTTTTCCTTAACAAGGTCAGCGATAGACTCAACAAGTCTTGCCTTGTTTACCATGTAAGGTATCTCAGTGACGATAATGCAGTTTCTGCCCTTTATCTCCTCGATAGAGGTCTTTGAACGCAGTGTTATCTTGCCTCGGCCAGTACCGTAAGCCGCTCTGATACCGGACCTGCCCATGATGATGCCCTTGGTGGGGAAGTCCGGTCCCTTGATGTGCTCCATCAGGTGTGCAATCAGGGTTTTTCATGACAGTTTTCATGCCCTCGATAACTTCATGAAGGTTATGAGGAGGGATATTCGTTGCCATGCCGACAGCGATACCTACTGAGCCGTTACAAAGAAGATTTGGAAATCTTGACGGCAGCACAACAGGCTCTTTCAGTCTGTCATCATAGTTTGACTGAAAATCAACAGTTGTTTTGTTTATATCTGTCAGCATATTTACTGACATCTTAGCCATTTTAGCCTCAGTATAACGGTAGGCAGCCGGAGGGTCGCCGTCAACGGAACCAAAGTTTCCGTGACCGTCAACAAGAGGATATCTCATTGAGAACTTCTGAGCAAGTCTTACAAGTGCGTCATAAACTGATGCGTCACCGTGTGGGTGATATTTACCAAGCACAGAACCTACTGTGTCAGCACATTTTCTGTAAGCTTGATCAGGTGTAAGACCATTTTCATACATGGTATATAAAATTCTTCTGTGAACAGGTTTAAGTCCGTCCCTTACATCAGGTAAGGCTCTGGATACAATTACCGCCATTGAATATTGAATGAAAGATTCTTTCATTATCGCTTCAACATCAGTGTCAATAACGTTATAATCGCTCACTTTATCCACTCCTTTTTAACCTTTCGGTTTACTTTGAAAAGAACATATCCTGTTCTTATTTATTATCTATCATTTCATAATCGTTATCAAGCAGCTCTGAAAAAGTTTTTCTCAGTGTTTCCTGCTGCTGCTCGTTCATAACTCTTTTTGCAAGCACATAAATAGTTTCTTTTTTGAGTATTATAATAAACATCTCGTCATTTTCCAAAACGTTCAGTGAGATATCCTCAAAACCAACTATCCTCGGTGGAACAGGAGTAAAGTCCTCCTCCTGCTTTTCCTCCTCTGTCGGCAGCGTTTCTATTTTGAAACTGTCATCATAGAGGGTGAAAACATACTTGTCGTCCTCAAGAGGTTTAAGTGCCTGCATAAGATATTTTCTTATTCTTCTGGTGTTATACCATGTGAGAACGATTATTGCAAGGCATATGAACGCCAGCACCCAGTTAAGATATCCCGAAGGGTTTCTCACTATGGACACTATAAAAAGCACTGCAACAACGCCGAAAGCCGCTGTTATCTTCCAGTTATGCGCATAAACGAATTTCTTCTGAAAGGCTAAAAAAGCTCTTTCCTCTTCTTCGTTTTTCACATCATACTCAAAGCTCAAAACAGGCTCTTTTTCTATCTGTGCTTCTTCCACCTCATCAGCATTATCCACAGCTTTCTCAGCCGTTTCAACAGCTTCCTCTGTCTTTACCTCTTCAAGCTCTGTTTCCTGATTTTTATTTTCGTTGTTATCCAAAGCAGTATCCTTTCTTTAAACGTCAAGATCCTTTACATACTCTGCATTTTTCTCTATAAATTCTTTTCTCGGTGCGACCTTATCGCCCATAAGAATAGTGAATATCTCGTCCGCCTTAACAGCGTCCTCCATTGTCACCTTTATCATAGTTCTTCTTTCAGGATCCATGGTTGTTTCCCAAAGCTGTTCAGGGTCCATCTCACCAAGACCTTTATATCTCTGAACGTTTACCTTCAGGTTGTTTTCACCCGAAAGCTCAGAAATATACTGATCTCTCTCTGCGTCTGAGAAAGCATATCTGACCTGCTTGCCCCTTGCGACCTTGAAAAGCGGTGGCTGAGCAAGATAGATATGACCATCCTCGATAAGAGGACGCATAAATCTAAAGAAGAATGTAAGCAGAAGTGTTCTGATATGAGAACCGTCCACATCGGCATCGGCCATGATGATAACTTTGCCGTAACGGAGCTTTGAAATGTCAAAGTCCTCGCCAATCGAAGTTCCTAATGCTGTAACAACAGGCATAAGCTTTT
>OLQD01002999.1_pt1 | contig 11600 bp, 9 predicted proteins | sample 1672841 | NCBI WGS metagenome assembly OLQD01 (sample SAMEA3136729, study PRJEB25190) | human gut metagenome | biome: human gut; feature: human-associated habitat; material: faeces | place: Austria | collected 2013 | reverse complement strand
TGAATTACTTAACCACATAAATGATTGAATTTAAATTATTTAATTGTTAGAACTATAAATTCGCACTCGAAGGTCCAAATTATGATGCAAAATTAGAAGATTTATTGAGATAACGCAACAGATTATGGAAAAAATTCTGTAATCGGAGGTTGTGAGCCACACGCAAAAAAAACGCAAGTGCGTTTGAACCAAAACGTCGAAGAGTTTCAATTCAAACGCACTTGCGTTTCAGGTAAAACGTACTTGTTTTTTCGTCAAACGCAAGTACGTTTTCCGAAGCCTATCTTTTGGGGAAATTCATGCCGGGATCGCGCAGCAGTTCGATGGCCTTTTTCATGCTGTCGTTCAGCGTGTTAATCACCTGGAAGTATTCGTTCATGTCCCAGATGTCGCGGGCCAGCAGGGCTTTCAGCTGGGTCTTGACCAGCGGAAGTGCCGTGCGGAACTGGGCCTCGTTGTAGGTGATGCCCATTGAGGTGCCTTGTGCCACCAGCTCATCGAGCATGGCCTGGCTCACCTCAAACTCGCAGTTGAAGCGGTCGAACGTCTTGTACTGCTGGAGCCATTCTTTCCGGTGGCGGTCAATCAGCTTGATGTTCAGCTGCACCATGGCGCCCTTGTCGCGCAATGACAGATAATAGTCGGTGTACATTGTGGTGTCGATGGGCACGAAATAGTCGGGCATGATGCCTCCGCCGCCGTACACGGTGCGTCCCAGTTTCAGGGTCTTGGCCTTGAGCGAGTCGGGGAAGTGGATACTGTCGGCACTCATCATCTCGCCCCGGTTATAGCGGTCTATTAAGTCCTTATTATATTGTTCGATGCTTTCGTAAGGTTTCTGGATACAACGGCCCGAAGGAGTGTAGTAACGGGCGATGGTCAGACGGATCATGGAACCGTCGGGCAAATCGATGGGGCGCTGTACGAGTCCTTTTCCGAAGGTACGGCGGCCTACTACGATACCTCTGTCCCAGTCCTGAATGGCTCCGGTGACAATCTCACTGGCGGAAGCCGAGAATTCATCGACGAGCACCACCAGACGGCCTTTCTGGAAATCGCCGTCGCCCTTGGCTTCAAATTCTGAACGGGGGTTGCGGCGGCCTTCGGTATAGACGATGAGTTCTTTCTTACCCAAAATCTGGTCGCACAGGCTGATGGCGGCATTCAGGTAACCGCCTCCGTTGCCTTGCAAATCAAGAATCAGGTCTTTCATGCCTTGTTTCTGCAACTTGTGGAGGGCATCGGTAAACTCCTGTCCGGTGGTAGCAGCAAAGCGGTTCACACGGATGTAGCCGATTTTTCCTTCTACCATGTACGAAGCATCCAAACTGTATACGGGAATCTTGTCGCGCTTGATGGTGAAGGGCAGCAACTCTTTCACACCGGCACGCAGCACTTTTACCGTCACCGTGGAGCCTTTCGGTCCACGCAAGCGGCGCATCACTTCGTCGGTGTTCATCTTCACACCGGCAATGACCGTGTCGTTCACTTCGATGATGCGGTCGCCGGCCAGGATGCCGACTTTCTCGGAAGGTCCTCCCGATACGGGCTGGATGACAAAGAGGGTATCGGTGGCCATATTAAACTGAATACCGATGCCGTCGAAGTTTCCCTGAAGGGGTTCGTTGAGCCGCTTCACTTCTTCCGGATCGGAATAGGTGGAGTGCGGGTCGAGCTCTTCCAGCATGCTGACAATGGCGGTTTCCACCAGTTTGTCTTCGTCTACCTTATCTACATAGAGATTGGAGATGGCGAACTCGGCCAGCTGCAATTTGCGCGAAGGCGAATCGAGCAGCTTGTTCTGGGCAGGCAGGGCAGTCCACGCCGCACATCCTGCCAATAAAGCGAATAGGTATTTTCTGATTTTCATGTGCATTCTTTCATTTTATTCCACTTCCATGCCTTCGGGCAGAAAGTCGGATACATCCTTGCCATACTGCAGGAGTTCACGGACGATGGTGGAACTGATGGAGGTCAGTTCGGGCTCCGTAAAGAGCAGGATGGTTTCTACGCCGGCCAGCTTGCGGTTGATGTCGGCAATAGTTTCTTCGTATTCAAAGTCATGTACGGTACGGATGCCGCGGATAATGAATCCAGCCTCACGTTCGCGGGCAAAATCAACGGTAAGGTTGTCGTATGCCTCGACCTTGATGCGCGGCTCGTCGGCATAAAGTTTGCGAATCATCTCTACGCGCTTCTCGGTGGGGAACCAGGTTTTCTTTTTGTCGTTCACCCCAATGCCGATGATGATTTCGTCCATAAAGGTCAGGGCACGCTTCACCACGGAATAGTGCCCGATAGTAAACGGGTCGAATGTGCCCGGAAATATCGCTCTTTTCATCACTGATGACTGGCAGTTATTAGTTATTAATTCTTCATTCCTCATTTTTAATCAGATCTTCCTCTACCACCAGGTTGTCGATGATGAAGTTCTGGCGTTCCATGGTGTTCTTGCCCATGTAGAACTCCAGCAGCTCCTTCACAGCGTCGGTCTTGCGAAGGGTGACCTGCTCCAGACGCATGTCCTTGCCGATGAAATGGCGGAACTCGTCGGGCGAGATTTCTCCCAATCCTTTGAATCGGGTGATTTCGGGGTTGGGACTCAGCTTCTCGATGGCAGCCACGCGCTCTTCTTCCGAATAACAGTAGATGGTTTCGTACACCCCTTTCTTGCGGTTACGCACGCGGAACAGGGGGGTCTGCAGGATGTACACATGACCTTTCTTTATCAGGTCGGGGAAGAACTGCAGGAAGAAGGTAATCATCAGCAGACGGATGTGCATACCGTCCACATCGGCATCGGTGGCCACGATTACCTTATTATATCGGAGTCCGTCGAGCCCTTCTTCAATGTTCAGGGCAGCCTGCAGGAGGTTGAACTCTTCGTTCTCGTAGACCACCTTCTTGGTGAGTCCGAAAGAATTCAGCGGCTTACCGCGCAAGCTGAATACGGCCTGCGTATTGACATCACGGCTTTTCGTGATGGAACCACTGGCGGAGTCTCCCTCGGTGATAAAGATGGAACTTTCTAGACGGGGATCGTCTTCTTCTTTCTTTCCGCCTTTCTGATCGTTCAGGTGGATGCGGCAGTCGCGCAACTTACGGTTGTGCAAGTTAGCTTTCTTGGCACGCTCACGGGCTATCTTTGTGACGCCGGCAATGGCCTTACGTTCTTTTTCGGATTCCTGGATTTTCTGCAGCAGGACTTCGGCCACATCGGGATGCTTGTGGAGGTAGTTGTCTACCTGCTCTTTTACGAAGTCGCCCACAAACTTGTTGACGCTGACGCCCGACAAAGGATAGGGGTTGCCTTCGGAATCTTTCTCCGGTGCCATGGACAGTGAGCCCAACTTGATTTTGGTCTGGCTCTCGAACGTAGGTTCAATTACGTTGATGGCAATGGCAGCCACCAGTCCGTTACGGATGTCCTGAAACTCCAGGTTCTTTCCATAGAACTCCTTGATGGCACGGGCAATGTGTTCCTTGAACGCGCTCTGGTGGGTTCCTCCCTGCGTGGTGTGCTGACCGTTGACAAAGGAATAGTATTCCTCGCCATACTGCGCACTGTGGGTAAAGGCTATCTCAATGTCTTCGCCCGTCAGGTGCACAATGGGATACAGTCCCGGCGCAGTCATGTTGTCGTTCAGCAGGTCTTCCAGTCCGTTACGGCTCACAATGCGGTGACCGTTATAATAGATGGAAAGACCCGTATTTAAATAGGTATAGTTGCGGAGCATGGTCTCAATGAACTCCGGACGGAAGTGGTAGTTCTGGAACAGGGTATCGTCGGGCTCAAAGAAGATGTAGGTTCCGTTTTCTTCGTCGGTGGCGCAGGTCTCGTCGCTGACCAGTTCTCCACGTTCGAACACGGCCTTGCGCATCTGTCCGTCGCGGGCACTCCAGGCCACGAAACGGCTGCTCAATGCATTGACCGCCTTGGCTCCCACTCCGTTCAGACCGACACTTTTCTTGAAGGCCTTGGTATCGTATTTACCTCCGGTGTTCAGCATGGAAACGGCATCGACCAGACTTCCCAAAGGAATACCTCGTCCATAGTCGCGCACAGACACCCGCAGGTTGTCTTCCATCTGGATTTCAATGCGTTTTCCGGCTCCCATCTTGAACTCGTCGATACTGTTGTCGACGACTTCTTTCAACAGCACATAAATTCCGTCTTCCACCTGCGAACCGTCGCCCAGGCGACCGATGTACATACCGGGACGGGTACGTACGTGCTCCATGTCGCTCAGGTGGCGAATGTTCTCTTCGGTATAAGCTACAGAGGAAACGGTTTGTTCATTGAGTTCTTCCATATCTATTCCCCCTCTGTTTTTTTAAATCATTTTCTTATAAGCACGGCGGCGTTTGTGTTGCACAGATTCAAATGCGCTCCACTGTGCCTGCACTTTCTTGTTAAGCTCAAGCTCCGGATTACTTTCTCCATACTCAAATCCCATCTGCTGGAAAATGGGCACGAGGTCGTAGAACAGGAGGGCATTGACTCCCTTGCTCTGGTATTCGGGTTTCACTCCTACCAGCAGCAAATCGAGCACACGCGGACGCTTGATGAACAGGGCCTTCAACAGGTGGTACCAGCCGAAAGGAAGCATCTTTCCCTTGGCTTTCTGCAAGGCTTTCGACAAGGACGGCATGGCGATTCCCACTGCCACCAGGTTGCCTTCCGCATCTTCTACCAACGACACCATGCGCAGGTCGATGAGCGGCAGATACATCTTTATATATTGGTTAATCTGTCCCTGCGTCATCTGCGAATATCCGTAAAGAGGCGCATAGGCTTCGTTAATCAAATCGAAAATTTTCTGCCCGTAGTTCTGCTTCTTGATTTCACTCCGCTTGAGCTTCTTAATTTTCAGGTTGTACTTCTGAAGAATGATTTCGGAGATGCGCACAAACTTGTCCGGAAGCTGGTGGGGCACGCTCAATTTGTATTCCACCCAGTCGGCTTCTTTCTCAAAGCCTAACTGCTCCATGTGTTCCGGATAATAGGAATAGTTATAGATGGTGGCCATCGTACTCAACTGGTCGAATCCTTCAACCAGCATTCCTTCGGCATCCATATCCGTAAATCCCAACGGACCGACAATGGCTTCCATACCTTTTTCTTTTCCCCATTGCTCTACGGCTTTCAGCAAGGCTGAAGACACTTCTTCTTCGTCAATGAAGTCCAGCCAGCCAAAACGGACTTCTTTCTTGTTCCAGGTGTCATTTGCACGGTGGTTGATGATGGCGGCCACACGCCCCACTATCTCCTCGCCTTTGTATGCCAGGAAATATTCTGCCTCGCAGAATTCAAATGCCGGATTCTTCTTGGGATTGAAGGTATTCAGCATGTCATCGTACAAATCGGGAACGGAATAGGGATTATCTTTATAAAGTTCGTAATTAAAACGAATGAACTTCTTCAGTTCTTTTTTCGTAGTGACTTTTTTAATCGTGATAGTCATTGTGGTATAATTTTCTTTCGTTCGCTTTGAGTTTAGAAAAATTAAGGCTGTAAAGATAGTGTTTTTTCTCCTAAAAAGCGGGCTATTCACTGATTTTCACACTTTAAGGATTTTTTACGCAAGAAGCAAACGGCATACGAAAATTAGAAATTTGATGGGATTTTAAGGTATCTTTTCATTTCATTTCCAGAATGAAGAAAGTAGAAATCCCTGCAAACTACTGGTTGACAACAAAATAAGCATTCTTTCCCTCTTGAGAATCGAAAAATCAGTCTCTCCCCGACGGGATGGACGGGATTTTCAGATTCTCGCGGCGTTTATTTCCACCAGTCGCCGGGCAAGGCAAGAATCATGGCCACCACTTCGGCATAGTTTTTCTGTCCGGAAGGAATCTGGTTGCCTTTGAGGTAATACTCATACATCAGTTCCTGCACTCGTCCTACCCACGGATTGTAGCGTGCCTGCCAGTAGGCTTGCTTTTCACGAAGGGTCTGCAAAATCTCTGGACGGATGGAGGCAAGCAGTTGCCGGTAGTCTTCTTCTTCCAACAATGTAGCGGCATTGGAGAGCACATAGGGTAACAGCCCGAAATAGCCGGAGTAGCGGACGGCTGGTGAAACGGAGCGGATGCAAATCTGATAGGCCCAGAAGTTGGCTTCGGCCTCGCTGCTTATTCCCAACAGATGGGAATATTCATGGGCATAGGTGAACGGCCATTGCAAGGGAGGCAGCTCGCGGTTGAGCTGTGACTCGGCAAAAAAAGGGCCCATGTAGCCCAACACGCCGACACCGGAATAGAGTGCGTTGAACATGACTTGCTTGGGATGCTGGTAGCTTCTCGGTGAAGAAAGACCGAAACGGGAGGGCACCTGGGCAAAGAGTTGCTTCACCTCTTTTTCGATGACCTCGTACGAAGGGAAAGGCGACTGCGTGTAGGCTTGATTCAAGCGGCGGGTATAGTCGGCCAGAAAATGCTGAAAGGTGGAATCCTGATAGGCCACATATTCTACAGAGGAACGCGTAAAGAAGTCTTTCCGGAAATAGTTGATTCCCCAGCCTACATAGAACCAGAGGTACACTCCTACCAGCAGCTCGGCTTCTGCACGCAAGGTCCACTTCCACCCTTTCTTTTTCTTCCAGCCCCACAGCGGTAGTCCGGCAAGGAGTACACACGCGGCTACAAAAAACCATTCTTCCATGGAGAAGGGTATCCAGGAAACCAGGGCCGACAACAGTGCGGACAAAGCGGGATAAAAGTGACGGGCATACATCTCGCCCCAATCGGGCAAGAGGCGGCAAAGGAAGATGAAGCACACCCCCAAGGCCTCTGCGGTCCAACGTACGTAACGTAAGGGAAAACTTTTCATACACACAAAGTTATATGTTTTCAGACAAGGTGAAGGAAGTGACAAAGAAATTATATATTTTTGTAACACAGATTAATCATGAATTATACTTAGATAGAAATGGCTTTAAACTACATCTGGATTGCATTTTTCCTTCTGGCCTTCGTGGTGGCACTGGTCAAGCTCGTATTTTTAGGCGACACGGCCGTATTTCCGGAGATTATCAATTCTACTTTCGCTTCTTCCAAAACGGCGTTCGAAATCTCATTGGGACTGACGGGGGTGTTGTCGCTCTGGCTAGGCATCATGAAGATTGGAGAAAAAGGGGGTGTTATCCAGCTTTTCGCCCGCCTGCTGAGTCCGCTGTTTTCGAAACTGTTTCCGGAGATTCCCAAAGGGCATCCGGTGACGGGAAGTATTTTCATGAACTTAGCAGCTAACATGCTGGGACTGGACAATGCCGCCACGCCGCTCGGCCTGAAAGCCATGGAGGGACTACAGGAGCTGAACCCGCGAAAGGATACGGCCAGCAACCCGATGATCATGTTTCTGGTGCTGAACACGTCGGGACTGACACTGATTCCCATCAGCATCATGGTATACCGGGCACAAATGGGAGCCGCACAACCCACGGACGTGTTTGTTCCGATTCTGCTGGCGACTTTCTTTTCGACGATGGCCGGCATCATTGCGGTCAGCCTGTACCAGCGCATCAACCTGCTGAACCGGACCATCCTGTTGTTTCTCGGTGGAGCCAGCCTGCTCATTGCGGGCATCATCTGGCTATTCCTTCAGCTTAGCCGGGAACAGATTGACCTCTACTCTACCACCTTTGCCAATGTGTTTCTCTTTCTCGTCATCATCGGCTTTATCGTGTCGGGCATGCGGAAAAGAATCAATGTGTACGATGCCTTCGTGGAAGGAGCCAAAGAGGGATTTTCTACTGCCGTGCGCATCATTCCTTACTTGGTGGCCATCCTGGTTTCCATCGGTGTGTTCCGTGCTTCGGGCGCCATGGATTTTCTGATTCAGGGCATCGCCGGGGTGGTTCGGAGTTGCGGTATAGACGACCAGTTTGTCGGCGCACTGCCCACGGCACTGATGAAGCCGCTGAGCGGTAGCGGGGCCCGCGGACTGATGGTGGATGCCATGAGCACCTACGGAGCTGACTCGTTTGTCGGCCGTCTGGCCTGCATCTTCCAGGGGTCAACGGATACTACATTTTATATTCTGGCGGTGTATTTCGGAAGCGTCAGCGTGACACGCACAAGGCATGCGTTAAGTTGCGGACTGATTGCCGACTTTGCCGGAATATTAGCTGCCATTTTCATCGGATATTTATTTTTCAATTGACATAAGCTATGATTAGTTATCAGACAGAAGGCGTGGAAATGCCCGCCATCAAGAAGCGCGAAACGACCGCATGGATCAAAGCCGTGGCCGAAACTTACGGCAAGAAGGTAGGCGAAATCGCATACATCTTTTGCTCGGACGAGAAGATTCTGGAAGTAAACCGCCAGTATCTGCAGCATGATTATTACACGGACATCATTACATTTGACTACTGCGAAGGCAAGAAACTGTCGGGCGATTTGTTCATCAGTCTGGACACGGTACGCACCAACGCCGAACAGTTCGATGCCGCGTATGAAACGGAACTCTACCGCGTAATCATACACGGCATACTGCATCTTTGCGGCATCAATGACAAAGGGCCGGGAGAACGCGAAATCATGGAAGCCGCAGAAAACAAAGCGCTGGAAATGCGGAAAGATTTCATGTAATTCGTATTTTTGCAAAGGATTAAAAACATAAAAGCTAATGGATTTCAAGTATGATGTAATCGTAATCGGAGCCGGTCATGCCGGATGTGAAGCGGCAGCTGCGGCTGCCAATCTGGGCTCAAAGACCTGCCTGATTACAATGGACATGAACAAAATCGGGCAGATGAGCTGTAACCCGGCCGTAGGGGGTATTGCCAAGGGACAAATCGTCAGAGAGATTGACGCCTTGGGAGGATACATGGGGCTGGTGACAGACAAGACCGCCATCCAGTTCCGTATGCTGAACCGTTCCAAGGGACCGGCCATGTGGAGTCCGCGTGCCCAGTGCGACCGCGGGAAATTTATCTGGGCCTGGAGAGAAATTCTGGAGAACCTGCCCAACCTGCATATCTGGCAAGATACGGTGGAAGAGTTGTTGGTGGAGAACGGCGAAGTGACCGGCGTGGTGACTTGCTGGGGAGTGACGTTTCATGCCAAATGCGTGGTGCTGACTGCCGGTACTTTCCTGAACGGTCTGATGCACATCGGACACAAGATGCTGGCAGGAGGACGCTGTGCGGAACCGGCATCGTATCACCTGACTGAATCCATCACCCGCCACGGCATTACGGCCGGACGCATGAAGACGGGTACCCCGGTGCGCATCGACGGAAAGAGCGTACACTTTGACCTGATGGACACACAGGACGGCGAGAATGATTTCCACCGCTTCTCATTTATCAGCGAACCGCGCCACCTGAAACAGCTGCAATGCTGGACCTGCTTTACCAACGAAGAGGTGCACGACACGCTACGGAAAGGACTGGCCGACTCTCCCCTTTTCAACGGACAAATCCAGAGCATCGGTCCACGTTACTGTCCGAGCATCGAAACCAAGATTCTTGCTTTCCCGGATATTATAGATTTCCTTGGCCGTAAGTTCAGCCATCTTGGCGGTAGAACCGGCCATGAGGATCTCTTCCGTCATGTATTTCCGTGCATTTTCATGTGCGGCAGGTTTCTCCAGCTGATAGCCTTCATTTTCTTCTTTGGGAGCCGTGGTGTTGATGGCTTTGACGATACCGTTTTCGGTCAGTTCCACATTCGAAGCCACGTTCTTATCCTTTAGCTTCATGATGTAGGCTTTGGTGGAGTCGGGCACACCGATGGAACGGACATCAATCTGCTTGATTTCCCAATGAACGCTGGGCTGTGATGAAACATCGTTCAAGCGCAGATAACGGTTGGCATATTGGCAGAATTCTCCCGGCTGTTGAGTTACTTTGGTTGCAATGATATTCACCTGAAGAGCGGTTTTAGGCAGGAAATATACGATTCCTTCACCTTCTCCCGGCTTGTAAATGTCCTGGGCGGCAGCAAAAGTGGACGCCATGAGCCCCAGAGCGATGATTCCTTTTTTCATAGGCGTGCTATTTGGATGTGGTTAATTTTTTCCAGGCTTCCGGAAGTGCATTGACGATGTCTCCGGCAGTCATGCTGATTTCTCCCATACGCATGCAGGCAATGTCTCCCGCCAGTCCGTGTATATAAACACCCAGACGGCAGGCTTCTTCCTGTGTATATCCTTGTGCCAGCAGGGAAAGAAGGATTCCTGTCAATACGTCTCCGCTGCCGCCCGTAGCCATACCCGGGTTTCCGGTAGGATTGAAGTAGCAGTTGCCTTCGGGAGTGATGACAGTGGTCCAAGCACCTTTCAGGATGATGTATACTTGCAGTTCCCCTGCCAGTTCCTTGGCTTTTGAAAGGCGTTCGAAGCTGTTGCTGCAGCGTCCGACCAGCCGTTCCAGTTCCTTTACGTGCGGAGTGAGGATGGAATGCTTGGGAAGCCGGTTCAGATAGCTCCGGTAGGCACTGAATATATTAAGTGCATCTGCATCCAGCACCAGAGGAATAAAGCAGTTGCTTACCTGGTCGAGTGCAGCCTGTGCGGTGATTTCTTCCTGGCTTAATCCCGGGCCGATTGCCATGGCCTGGTAATTGTCCAGATCGGTAGGTTCTGCAAAGAAACGTTCATGCACGTCGTCCTGCACCATGGCTTCGGGCACGATTGTCTGCAGCAGCTGGTGATTGCAGATCGGAGAGTGTACGGTCAGCAGTCCGATTCCGGAACGCATGCAGGCCCGTGCAGCAAGTACGGCTGCACCTCCCATGCCGTATGATCCGGCGATCAGCAGTCCGTGACCGAAATTCCCTTTATGGGCAAATGTCCGGCGGGGACGGATCAGCTGGCGCATTTCCTGTTCTTCAGTGATGAAGTAACGGGTTTCGGCCTGTGCAATGTATTCGCGGCTGATACCGATGTCCAGCAGTTCCCAATGGCCGGTGAACTCTTCGTTCTCGGGGAAGAGGAAGGAGAGTTTGGGCATTTGGATGCTCAGTGTCAGATCGGCCTGGATGATGTTCTGACGGACATTGTATGAATTGTCTTCTCCCATCAGTCCGGAAGGAACATCAATGGAAACCACGGTAGCCGGGCTGGCATTGATGAACTTGACGACAGCGGCAAAGCCTCCGTTCAGGGGACGGTTCAGGCCGGAGCCGAACAGACCGTCTACCACGATATCATGTTCCGTAAGCTTGGGAGCCTGGAATTGTGAACTTACTTCCGTATAGTTGGGGAATCCGGATTCTTTCAGACGTCGTATGTTGGTCAGGCATTCTTCGGAGAGTTGTCCCGTAACATTGAACAGGAAAACTTCCACCTGATAATTTTTCAGGAACAGCATGCGGGCAACGGCAAGTGCGTCTCCTCCGTTATTTCCGGGTCCGGCAAAGACAACGATGCGATGTGATTTGTCCCATCGTCTGGTAATAGCTTCGGTCAGCATGCCTGCTGCTTTTTCCATCAGATTGATGGAAAGGATACCTTCGTGTTCGATGGTATATGCATCAGCTTCTTTCTGTTGTTTGCAATTTAGGATCTTCATTACTTTTTAAGTCTAACTAGCTAATTATGCGGTAAAATTACGAAAAAAGGATGTAACGGCACGCAAGTTATACGGATA
>OLQD01002996.1_pt1 | contig 11609 bp, 13 predicted proteins | sample 1672841 | NCBI WGS metagenome assembly OLQD01 (sample SAMEA3136729, study PRJEB25190) | human gut metagenome | biome: human gut; feature: human-associated habitat; material: faeces | place: Austria | collected 2013 | reverse complement strand
GGGAAAGCACCGCGTTCGGGTGCAGATAAAACGTCATCACAAGGTGGTCGCCGCGTTCGCGGAACAGCAGCAGTGCGCCGTCTGCCTCGTGGATGTACAGTCCGTTCGCGATTTCGCGCGTGTAGTCGTCACCGCGCAGAAAGTTGTTGGTAATGACACCTTTCTTGAGCTGTGCGTTCAGCAGATCGGAAATCTGTGCGAAATTCTCAATCTTCCGCATGGATAAATTGCTCCTTCAGCTTGACGCGGTCGATCTTGCCGTTGGCGTTGTAGGGCAGGGTCTCGAGCTTTTCATAGAGGTTCGGCAGCATGTATTTGGGCAGCAGCTTCCGCAGGTCCTTGGCCAGTGCGTCCGGCTCCATGCCACCCGCGTAGACGCAGAGAATGCGGTCGCGCGCCGCGTCATAGAGGCAGGCAGCTGCCTGCATCCCGGCGAGGCTGTGCAGGGCGACCTCGATCTCGCCCAGCTCGATGCGGTAGCCCATGTGCTTGATCTGCCCGTCGCGGCGGGCAAGAAAATAGAAATTCCCGTCCTCGCGCTGCACGGCCATATCACCCGTGCGGTAGAGAATGTCGCGGTAATCGGGGCAGAGCGGGTTCTGGATGAAGGCCGCGTCCGTCTTGGCGGGGTATGCAAAGTAGCCCGCGGCGACGCCGGAGCCGCGCACGCAGATCTCGCCCGGCTCGCCGGGCTGCGCCTCGGTCAGATCGTCCTTCAGGAGAAGGATCTGTTTGTTGCGGCAGGCTCTGCCGATGGGGATCGCCTCGTCGTCGCGGTATTCGCGCGTCAGGTGCATGGCGGCGCAGTCGATGGTCGTCTCGGTCGGGCCGTACATGTTGACGACCTGCAGGCCGGGGACGGCAGCCTTCCACAGGTTCACGTACCGCGCCTGCAGCGCTTCGCCGCCGAGGGCGGCCTTTTTCAGGTGCGTGGGCGCGTATTTTGTGAGCGCGCCGGAGGCCGCGACCAGATGGAACGCCGAGGTCGCCCAGTTGATGGCGGTGACGCCGGCCTTCTCCATCTCCTGAAGCAGGAGCATGGGGAAGGTGAAATATTTCTTCTCAAAGATATGGCAGCTCGCGCCGAGCGAGAGCGTCTGATACACATCCTTGCCGGAAAGATCGAAGTAGAACGGCGCCTGATTGCCGAAGATCTCATGCTCGGTATAGCCGCAGAAGTCGGTCATCCACGCGGTAAAGTCCAGAATGGCGCGGTGGGAGATGACGATGCCCTTCGGCGTTCCGGTCGAGCCGGAGGTAAAGAGCAGGTACACGGGATCCAGATCGATGATCTGCTCGCGCCGGGCTTGCAGGAGCGCATCGTCCGGCGCGGTTTTCTCCGCTTCCTCCAGGCAGACAAGCGGCGCGCAGTCCGTAAGCCGCTCCGCCTGCGGGCGGCTCGATTCCGAAAAGACGATCGCGCGGGCATGCACCTGCGTGAGAATGCGGCGCATGCGCGCTTCGGGCATCTGCTCGTCGATGGGAACATAATAATTCCCGCTCTGCAAAACGCCTTGCAGGGCCGCAACGCTCTGTACTGTCCGGCCTGTGAGCACGGCCACGGGCGCGTTTTTGCAGCCCGGAAGTCCGGCCAGCACGGTTCCCAGCGCCCGTGCACGCGTCAGCAGCTGCCCGAAGGTCAGACTGCCGGAGGCGTCGGAAAAGGCAATCTTGTCCGGGACGCGCGCGGCGGTGCGCTCCAGATATTCAGCGGCGTTTGTCATCGGCATGAGCGCATCCTCCTTTAACTCGGCTGCACATACTTTTGAGAATTTTACCACATACGCGCGCAAATGTAAAGGCGGAACGCGGCGCGCATTTTTTCGCCCGCAACGGTTGAGTCCGGGCTGGTTTCATGGTAGAATGCGGATAGAAAAAAACAGGGGAGTGCATGGTATATGGAAAAACGAACGATCCTGATTGCAAACGACGATGGAATCGGCGCGGAGGGCATCGCGCGGCTGGCCGCGGCGGCGCTGCCGCTGACCCAGTCCAGCGCCATGCAGGCGGCCCACGCCACAACAAGCCAGCCCAGCCAGCCGAACGCTGCCGTGAACGCCCCGCACACCGCCGCCACAACGGCCTTGCCGCTGACAAACAGATTTCGTTTCTCCATTAAGCATCCTTCCATTCACTTCTGTACAGTCCGGCATCCACCAGCCCGCGGGCCCGGCAGACTTCCAAAACCGCGTCCGCATCGCCCTGGGTGACCGGCCCCACTGTGATGACCTGCATCCGTCCCGCCGCGCCGTACACGCCGACAGCGTTCTCGCACCCCGCATACACCGTCGGGTCCAGCCCGACGCCGCCCGCTACGGCGCGCACCTCCAGGTGGCAGTGCCTGTACGGCGGGTCGGCCAGCGCCGCATTGCCGGTATTGCCCATGACAGCCAGCGCGTCCCCGCTTGCCACGCGCTGCCCGGCCTTGACCAGAAGCGACGCACAGTGGGCAAAATACAAAAAGTTTACGGCGTCGGGCGTCTGCCCGCGGTCCAGCTGAACACACACATAATAGCCCCACTCCCAGGTCTTGTCGCGCCTGTCCGTGACGATACGCGCCCGGGTCACGCGGCCCGTGATGCGCTTGCCTTTATAGTAGGGCATTCGGATCGTCGCGTCGTCCAGCCCGGCCAGGTCAAGCCCGCCGTGCCAGACCTTGCCACCGCCGCGGGTCCAGCCCCAGCGGGCGTAGGGGCAGCGCACCTCGGTGCGGCCTGCAAAAATTCCTGTCTGCTGCATCTTCAGCCTCCTCTGCGCAGGGTGTAGATGACCTTCATCGTCTTGTCGGCGGTCTTTTCCACCGACTTCGGCAGGTCGTTGATCGTCGCCAGATAGTTTGCCCGCAGCACACGCTCGGTACGGATGCGGCTGTCGCCGTAGTAGCGGCGCAGCGGCGTCAGCGGCTCGCCCAGCACCGGCACTGTTGTGGAAAAGCCCGACGTCGTGTTGTCGTAGCCCGCCGCCTCGCAGGAGAACAGCTCGTTCTTCCCGGTGTTCAGCACCACGGCGCGGGTGCGGTAGTAGCAGTACAGCCGCCCGTCGTGGGCGTCGGACAGGTAGGCCATGTCGTCGCCGTGCATCGTCACGGCCTGCACATCGGTGGGGTCAGCCAGCGGAAAGCGATAGATCTGCTCAGCCTGGTCCTGGACCATGTAAAGGCTGCCGCCGTAGACCGTGCCGTTCAGCGGCGTGCCGCGGTTCTCACTGATGAAGGACTGCAGGTCAACGCCGGTGTTGTTCGGCACGGTGTAGTCCTTTGCCGCCAGCGTTTTTCTGTCGTACTCACGTATTTTTACAACGCCCATTGCGTCAATGTAGTCAACCTCCGGCGCAGACACCAGATAGATTTTATCCGCCTCCGCGTCAAAGCAGATGCGGCAGTAGTCCTCCCCGGCGGAGGAATCCACCTGCAAAAAGCCCGCCACATCCAACGTGTCGGTGCTCCGCAGGCTGTCCCACAGGCCGGTGGGGTCGCGGCGGAACAGGTCCAGCGTTTTCAGCCCCAGCGCATGATGCCGCAGCTCCAGCACGCCCTCGTCGGCGTTCAGATACCCGGCCACGGCCTCATCCGCCTCGGGGTCGGCGTAGAGCAGCACCCCCTTCTCGTCGGTGGGGTAGGTCGTTTTGGCCAAAAGGCCCGTCAGCAGCTGGTCACCGCCCAGCGCCCCGCCAAAGCCGAGCCGGTCCGCGTTGCAGGAAGCCGCGTCCGGCGCGTCGATCATCTCGGAGTAGTACGCACCCATCGGGTGGGTCAGGCAGACCGAGCCGATGACGCCGTTGGCCTGGCTCGTCGCGAACTCATAGACGTAGGTCACGACGCCGCTCCACGGATTGATCTTCGTCTCGGTCAGGTTGGCGCTGCCGCGCACCGTGTTTTTGGTCGCGTTGACCTGCCCGGCCATCGCCGTGCCCACAACGCCCGCGCCCGCCGGGGCAAACAACGTGGCCGGGTCGCTGCCCAGCGGCGTGTCGTACAGCAGCAGGCCGCCGTAAAACATCGTCACCAGATCCTTCGGGGCATTCGTGTACCCCTGGTCGCCGCGCCACAGCAGCATGGCCTTGTTCAGGCTGCCGCCGTAGCCGTTAAAAATATCCGACACTGCGTTGGTGATAAGATTATCGCTTTCCACCACCTCCACCGCGCCGGTGTGCACATCGGTCAGTTCAATGCGCGTATGACCGTGCAGGGTCATTGCATCCGCTCCCTTCGTTTTATACATTGATGCTGCGTGCTTTTATTGCAATCGGCAGCAGTGTCTCCTCACATTCCAGCGTGCCGTCCCACGGCGTCTCGCTCGCCATGCCCTGCCCGGTCACGGTGGCCTTGATGCCGTAGGGCGCGATCTTCACCGTGCCGCCCGCGCAGACCAGCCGCACCGACAGCCGCGTGACCGTCCCGGCCTCCACCGACGCAAACGGGTAGAACAGCGCCAGCGTGTGTGCGCCCGTCTCCAGCCGCTGCTGTGGCGCAAAATTTTCCACAGGCACGTCGTTTATATAGTACCGCACGGTCAGCGTCAGTACCTTGCCGGTGTCGGGCGCTGCGTCCAGCAGCAGCTGCGCCAGGAACATAGCGCTCGTCTCCTCCACTGCCGTGAAGGCAATTGCCACGGCGGGCGTCTCCACGGTCTGCACCGCCAGCTCCGCCGGGTTCGTGAAGCTGTAATACACGATCCGCTTGCTCTCGGCGCTGTTCTGTAAGCGGCGCAGCGCTTTTTCCGTCGCACCGTCCGTTGTGCCGCCTAAGTAAGGGTTGCGGCCCACGCCCTTTAAGGTCTGCCGCCCGCGGTAGTGCCAGACGAAATGTGTCACGAGCATCTCGGGCGCAGTGCCGTCCTCCATCGGCAGCGCCACGCGGTCCCCCGGCTCAAACGCCGGGTCGCCGGGCATCGTTACGGTGGCCGGGACGTAGTCCAGCCTTTGCAGCGCCGCAAACAGGTTGTCGGTGATCTGCTGCCGTGTGGCGGGCAGACCCTTTTCGGCCAGCGTCATGTTGGAAATGCGCATCGTCAGGCCGGTATCCTGGCTGCGGCCCGCGGCAAAACTGCCGTCGTCGGTCTCGATGCTCAGCGCCGCGTAGTGGCAGGCAAAGTCCGAGACCGCCGCCTCGCTGCGCGCCGCCGCGGTCAGCGCGGCACAGGGCTTTTCGGCAAAGGTGCGCAGCACCAGCCGCCCCGCGCGGTCCGCCGCCGCAAAGCCGCCCACCAGCTGTGCCACGGCGGCGGCGCACTCCCGCCAGGTAGACAGGCCGTCCGCGCCGCTCAGCTGGCAGACGAGGGCAGCGTTCGGGTTCAGTGCGCCGATTTCGGCCTCGGTCTGGCCCAGCGTCAGCCCGCAGGCCGCCGCGATCTGCCCAAGCAACGCATAGGCCGTGCCCTGCATCGTCGTACCATCATATTTTTGCTGCAAGGCCAGAATGTTGTCATAGGCCTTGATGCTCACATACATCGCGCGCCGCTCGGCCTCGGCCACCGTGTAAACGCCAAGCGGCACGGTCTCCCACCGCCTGCCGGGCAGCTGCAGGCCGTAGTGCAGCACAAGCTTTGCGCCGTAAAACGCATGGCGGCTCAGGTCGGTGCGCAGGTTGAGCGCCGCCTGGCCGAGGTAGGCGCAGCCAAAGGCCAGTTCCTCCCCCGTGACGCACTGGTTGTCCAGCGTCAGCGACCCGCTCATGAGGTCTGCCGCGTCCAGATTCAGCACCGTGCCGTTTGTCAGCGTCAGCGTGCCCGTCACCCGGTCGGTCCGCGTCCGCGCGCGGATCGCGGTTTTGTAGGCATCCGATACGGAATAAATTGTCACTCACCTCGTTTCCACATCCAAGTAGGGGCGGGGCATGCCCCGCACGCAGCCATCCCATAGACGGCCTGTTGCGGTAAGGCCGCGGGCCGGACATGTCCGGCCCCTACCACCTGCATAATTTTGCATTAAAACTCGATCAGATTCACCGCCACCTCCCACACGGCCTGCCCGTCGCGGGCGGCCTTCAGGTCGGCGGTGCGGTCCCCGGCGTACATCTTCGCCGTGCGCACGCCGCCAAAAAAATACTGCACGGTCATGCTGTCCGGGGCTGTGGCGTTCAGCACCTTGGCGCAGTCCGCCGTCGAGAGCGCCGCCCAGCCGACGCTGATCTTTGCCACGCCGCCGCGCACCCGCTCCCGCACAAGAACGCCGTCCTCGGTGCGGCCCGTGCCGCTGCTGTCCAGATCGGAGAGTTGCACCTTGTACGCACTCGGCGCAGGCAGCGCCGTGCCGTCAATGTTCAGAATTTCCACGCTTCACCTCCCGCCGCTGCGCAGGGCGCGGCGATTCTGGCTGTTGGCGATGACGCTGTCCAGCAGCTCCTCGCCGATGTAAATGTTGATGGGCTGGCCGTCCGCGCTGCCCTGCCAGCCGGCCAGCGTCTCCGCCATGGCCTGCTTGATGGTCGCCAGCGGCGCTTCCACGTTCGTGCCGGTTGTCTGGTCACCGAGCATCGCCAAAAACTGCCGGTTCGGCGGTATGACCGCCCCCTGCGCCAGCGCCGGGACCGGCACCGATGCCGCGTAGCCCAGCCCGGGCAGCGCACTTTGGCTGCTGACCAGCTTGCCCGCGCCGCCCAGCACACTGCCTGCCATGCTTTTGGCATGTCCGATGGCCGACAGCAGCCCGTTGATGGCCGCCGCAATGGCCGCGACCATGCTGCGCACAACGCCCAGCACCGTGGAGACCGCCGTCTGCACAATGGAGACGATGCGCCCCCACACGGTAGAGACCGTCGCGGCCATCGCAGCCCAGGCAGCGTCCCACTCGCCCCGCAGCACGGCGGTCAAAAAGTCGGCCATACCGCGCAGCACCGCCAGCGCAATCGTGATGCCGTCTGCAATGATGCCCGCCGCACCGGTCACCGCCGTGCCCAGCGCCGCAAACACCTGCACGGCCACGGGGGCCAGCGCCGTGATGAGCCACTGCACAAACGGTGCCAGCACGGTGTTCCACAGCGTCAGCAGCAGCGTTGTCACCGCACCGAGGCACGTCGTCAGCTCGTTCCAGAGCGGCTGCAGGTGCGCGGTCCAAAGCGCACCCAGCAGGTCAAACAGCTGCACCAGCACAGGCTGCAGCACCTCGCTCCACAGCGCCGAAACGATGCCGACGACGTTCTGCCACCCCTGCGCAAGGCCGTCCAGAATCGGCTGGCCGTAGGCGGCCCACGCCTGCTCCATGCCCGCCCAAAGCCCCTGCCAGACCGTGTCCAGCAGCGCCAGCGCGGGCTGGACCACCGTAGAGAGCGCCGCGCAGAGCTGCTCCCATACGCCGGCTGCCGCCGCGGAAAGCCCCTGCCAAACCGTCTGCCACGCCGCGGCGAACGGCGCAAAAAATTCCTGCAGGTACGCCCAGAAATCCGCCCACGCGCTGCGCAGGCTCTCCAGCACGCTCTGCCAGACTGCCGTCAGGCCGCTCAGGTCGCTGCCCGCTGTACCGCTGCGGCGTGCCGCTGTGCCGGTGGTAGATCTTGCGGCCTTCTCGGCCTTCGCCGCGGCCTCGGCGGCCTTTTTCTGCTTTTCCGGCGCCGCCGTTTTGTCCTCCGCCGGGGCGGACAGGCGGTTGATCTCGTCAAATTTTGCCAGGCTGCGGGCCGATTTCACGCTCTGTGCCGCCGCAGCCCGCAGCGACACGCGCAGCTCGTCCACAACGCTGCGCGCCTGCTGCCCGGCGTCACCCACGCTCCCCAGCGCTGCAGAAATTTTATCCAGCGCCGTGCGCAGGGACGCCGAGGGCTGTTTCAGCGTTGACAGCTCGTCAAAGGTTATCTCCTGCATTTCTCATCCCCCCAGCAATTCCAGCAGCCGCCTTTTCTCCGCCTGTTCCTCGGCGCTCTCCACGCCCCGCAGCTCCACCACGGCGCGGTGGGTGCGGTAATAGTCCAGCTCCCAGTTTTCCAGCCGCTTGCCGCGGCGCAGCTTATCACGGATGGCCACCACCGTCGCAAAGCTCCCCTCGCCGATGGCATCGAACCACGCCAGAAAGCTCCACCAGTGCAGGTAGGGCAGCGTGCGCACATCCTGCCCCGCGGCCTTGCTGATGCCCGCGGCGATCAGCGGTGCGTCCTGCTGCCAGTCCATCAGCGCGGGGCCGGGGCGGGGCTGCTCGCGGCCCGCCGCCAAAAACTCCGTCAAAAACTGCGTGGCATCGGGCCAAAGCGGCTGCGGCAGCGCGGCAAACTCCGGGTAGAACAGCCGCATGGCCACGTACCAGCGCTCGCTCTGGTCCAGCGCCGGGTCTGCCTGGCCGTTCAGCCAGCGCAGCAGCTCCAGCACGTCGCGGTAATCGCTGCGGATGGCATACCGCACGCCGCCCAGCTCCGCCTGCATCGGCAGTCCCCACGCCCCGGTCATACCGCGCCCCGCTCGGCGCGGGCGGCATCGGCCCGGGCTGCGGCGGCATCGGCGGCAGCGGTCAGGCGGCGCTCGGCGCCCTCGCGCAGGATCGGCGTCAGCGCCTCCAAAAGGTTCTGCACCACACGCTTGCCGTTGGCCCCGACGCCCGCCAGGTTCACCCCGCCCAGGATCGCATCAAAGTCGTTCTCCGCGCCAAAGATGCCGGTCAGCAGCTTCTTGATTTTGCCGTCGTACTCGTTCAGCAGGGCCAACCCCGCCGCGGCGCGCTGCTGCTCGTCGCCGTCCAGCGCCGCCAGCGCCTTTGTCAGCGCGGCGTCGTAGCCGTCAAGCTCTGCCCCCGCCGCAAAAAAGCGGTGGTAGAGGTTCGGGTCTGCCGGGTTAAAGCGCAGCACCCCGCGCCCGTTGACGCGGAATTCCTCCACGCCGGTATCAATGTTCAGCTCCATCGTACTCTCCTTTCTTCAAAGCCTTCCCCCTCGGGGGAAGGTGGCGCCGCAGCGCCGGATGAGGGGCAGCCTTCCGGCAGCCGCTCTTTTGCCTGTCACGCCTGCGTAAACTTCTTGGTTGCCGGGTCAAACGTGCCCTTCGTCTTGACGCCGGTGTAATGCACGTTGAACGGGATCTGGTAGCCGGTGGTGTCGCCGCCGTAGCTGACGACCTCGATGTAGCATTCCTCGCGCACTGCGGGGTATGCCCCCGCCGTATCCTTGTCCCAGAGCTTGACCTCGACGATGTCGGTTTTCAGGTCATCCAGCACCAGATCGCCGTCGATGATGGCCTGCAGACGCTCAAACAGCGGGTCGCCCGGCTCGGCATAGTAGGGGCTTACCTCGCCCTGCTTCTGGTAGCCGTTGATCGTAACCGTCGTCTCACCGACGATATTCGACTTTTTCTCCACGTTCGCGGTCAGCTCGGGGGAGTATTCCTCCAGATCGCTGCCCAGGCGGGTGTAGCTGGCGTCGCCGCTGCCAAAGGCGGCGTTCAGGTAGTGGGCCATGTACTTGCGTTCAATTTTCATGTAGTTTCCTCCGTATAAACTTGTGTGTATTCCGCTTGTAAACGCACGGTGTAGACCGCCGTGCCGCCTGCGTCGGCGCGCTCCATACGGCCCTGCTCGGCGCGCAGGACCTCGCGTCCCGCGTTGCCCAGCACCGGCCCGCGGCCTGCGGCGCTCTCCGCTGCCGCCCAGGTCTGCAGATCCAGCAGCCGCGCGGCGTTGTCGGCATCGGTGCGCGGCAGGCAGAGCCGCAGCGTGAACTCCGCCCGGCAGCGCTGTGTCACGCGGCCCAGCAGGTTTTCCCGCCGGTCCAGCACCGTGATGCCCCGGCACCACAGCCCCGCCGTGTACGGCGCAGGGCCAACGTCCCCCACCGTCAAAGAAAGCCCCTGCAGGGCAGGGGCCCGGGCCAGAAAGGCCGTCATTTTTGTAAGCATGGTTTGCCTCCTTCTCTAAAGCCTTCCCCGAGGGGCTGCGCTCGCAAGCTCGCCCCTCATCAGCCGCCTGCGGGCGGCAGCTTCTTCCCTGGGGGAGAAGCCCAAAAAATTCTCACCTCGTCAGGCTCCTCACGCCCGTTCCGCTTCCGTTCCACCAGGCACCGGCCTCGACATGGTGCGGTTTACCGCGCAGCCGCATCGGCAGCACGTACTGCACCAGTGCCGCACCCTCCACCGCCGCAGGCACAAAGCCCGGCCAGTCGGCCCAGGTCAGCGCCGGGCCCTCGCCGGGGAACAGCCTGTCCCCCGGTGCCAGCGTATAGTCCGCGCCGTACCGGGCCGTCGTCTCCGGGATGACCACCAGCAGCGCCGCGCCCCGGCGTGTGCCGCCTGCGTCGGGCAGCTCCCGGCGGCCCTGCTGCCAGCAGACGCCCCGCAGTACGGTGCGCACCACGGTCTGTGCCGCCGTGTCGGCGTGGTAGAGCGTCACGGTATCGCGGTACAGCTTATTCATGGGGCAGCCACCGCCCGATCCGCAGATAGTAGCCCGCCTCGTGGCGGAAATGCGCCGCCCTGTCTGCCAGCGTGCGGGAGCACAGCTCGGGCGGCGCGGTGTAGGTCTCGCTCACGCTGCCGACGCTCACCTTCGCAATGCCCCGGGCTTCGTCCTCCTGCGCGAACTCGTACATTGCGTCGGCCACAGCGCAGAGCGCCATGCTCTCGGCCAGCTCCGGGTCCAGCCCCTGGCGCGGTGCCACGGCGTACATCTCCCGCATACGGCGCAGCTCGTCCCCGGCGCGTCTGATGAAGCGGGGGAACTCCTTCTCCGGGATGTCCTCGCCCAGGTAATCCTCTACGTAAAAGGTATAATCCGGCACGCGCACGCCCCCTTACGCCTTGAACTTTGCCAGCACGACCTTAGCCTCATTGGACAGCACAGCGACGTAAAATTCGTCCGCCGTGATTTCGGTGGTGCGGGTCTTGGGCTTGCGCTCGGTCTCAATGTTGACCTCGCGCTTGCGGTAGATGGTCAGCGCCGGGATCTCGTCGTCGACCTCGGGGTCGGCCTCCAGCTTGACGATGGGGCAGGCGTAGACGCCTTCGGCCAACGGGACCTTCTTGCTGGGCACAAGGCGGCAGCCCGCGATCATGCCGATCTCGCCGGTCAGGCTGACGCCGGGCGTGTACTTGTCGGCGCTCAGGAAGTCGGGATTCTTGCGCAGCTGGGTGACCTGCTTGGGGTGGATGAACAGCACCTTGTCGGAGCAGCCCATCTCCTCCTCAAACAGGTCAACGGCATCGACGATGGCGTTGTAGCTGATCTGGGCCTGGCTGCCGTCGTAGATCAGGCTTGCGCCCTGCAAAGCGTCCATGCAGTCATTGTCGACCTTGGCGGCAATGGCCTGCGCCAGCTGGGTGTTGGCCTCGCCCACCGGGTTGCCGTAGCCGGACAGTACGGCCTCGTCGGTCAGGCCGATGCCCTTCATGGCCTTTTTGATGGTGGCCTTGCGGGTGGAGGTCGTCATCTTTTCAATGGCGACCTCGCCGCCCTCGGCCACGTCGGAGGCGTCGCCGATGTAGGTGTAGGCGGGCACGGTGATGGTATCGCCGGGCACGCCCTGCAGCGTATCGTCAATTTTGGCAAACGGTGCCACGCGCAGCTTCTTCGGGATGCGTGCGGACACCATATCCCCCATGACCTCGGGGTCGATCAGTTCGGACAGCTTCGTGATGAAATCAGACATATAGTTTCTCCTTTTTTAGTGTTTTTACTTTTGTACGGTAGGGGCCGGGCATGCC
>OLQD01002994.1_pt1 | contig 11611 bp, 7 predicted proteins | sample 1672841 | NCBI WGS metagenome assembly OLQD01 (sample SAMEA3136729, study PRJEB25190) | human gut metagenome | biome: human gut; feature: human-associated habitat; material: faeces | place: Austria | collected 2013 | reverse complement strand
CGCCAGAATAACCAGTATTACTACCAGAATAAGAAAAAATACACAGGATTGCCAGAGCTTTGGGAGTAATGGATCATAGCCCAGATTATGTTTCCCATAGACGGCCTGGTTTAAAGGACTGATCCAGCAGATCAGTACGTTTATCTGATACATCTCATACTTTTCTTTATGTAAAACAGCTGCCAGTACATTGGGATCCAGAAGAAATCCATAGATACTGTAAAACAGACCAGCTATCATGCCTTTTGTTTTTCCTTTGTAGAGATTCCCCACCAGAATTACAAAACTTAAAGTCAGGGAATAGCAAAAAAGCAAAAGGAATACCTGCAGCATACAGCCATAAGGTGAAATGCTTTCCATAACACGTACTGTAGACGGCACCTGCAGATTCTTTCCAAGATCAGAGTATCCAAGCATTGCTGCTGTGTCACTCCACAGATTGCCTGGATAGCTGTCCTTCATGCACAGCACAGAAGTAAACAAAAGCATAAAACATGTATATAAAATCGTTACGAATGTAATATAGACAAACTGGCCTAAGAGCCATTTCTTCTTGGTGGTACGGATCAGCTGATAAGGAGTGACTGGTGTCATTTTCGGCAGGTCGGAGAACAGCAAAAGCAAAAGCATGGAACTTAGAAGCACTGCTGTTCCATCCCCGAAGGTCCACAGGAAAGGTTCAATTGCCTGTACAGGCGTATTGTAGTTATCCATAACAACCATGATCCTTCCTGTAAGCAGAAAACTGAGCACAAATTCCAGAAAGAGGGTAAAAATCACTTTGGGATTACGGAAAAAGCCGAAGAAATTGTAGCGTACAATTCCAAGTGTCTGCTTCATATCAGTATCCCAGACTACGGTCTATAATACTTCCGTCTACTGCATTGATGGTAAGAAAGCTCCAGGTAGGCCAATCTGTCGTATCTGAGTAGGTTTCGCCATCATATTCGGAGTCAATCTTGCGGGATCCGAAGAAATCCCAGACAGGAACCAGAAGACCGGTATGGGAATCTGTGGATGGCTCATAAATTCTGGCATAGCCAAGAACGATACGGTCAATATTGAATACCCTGGAATTTTCATAGGTAAGGTTGTCCGCGTTGGTGACGATCATCATTTTTTCGTAGATATTCATGATCTCGCTGAATGGAAGCAGGCTTAAATTCTCAGTCTTAGTTTCTCCGATGGTGTATGGATTACAATAAGTCATGCTGTCGATTCCGTCTGCATTTACATAAAAATAAAGGTTTTCGTAAGCCCAGGTTTCCATAGTACTGTCCATGTCTTCAAGCGCTCCACCTGCATCCATGGTATAGGTAAGCGGAGTTCCATTTATGGTACGGCTGTAGTAGATAACATAACCACTTCCGAGATAACTGGAGTTATCATCTGTTCCAATGGACGTCTGAATCGCATAATCCCATCCGCATTGGTTTAAATCGTCAAGGCCCATGGCATCTGCTTTTTCCTGGGCTAATTTCTTCGCGTCATCCAACGAAATTCCAATAGATTTTTCGGTAGGTTTTTCATATGGACTGCTGCTGGAATAATCGGACCAGACAGCGTCAGAAGGGATTTCTTTACCGTCTTTTTGGGCTATCTTCTGGATTCTTACTTCCAAAGAATAGGCTCCCCAGGAAGAGGTACGATAAGAATATTGGGAGCCGTCATCTAACTGGGCGATACCGGTAAAAGCATTGTCTTCCATAACTTCACCAGTATTGCTGTATGTCTGTACTCCCACGGCAGGTCTTCCTTCTACCAGATTTCTAGTCTCAGGTGCAGATTCATACTGGTTTTCCCAATAATCAATGTCATCGTAAATATCATATACGAGATTGCCATTATCATCGGTTCCCCAATTATTGGGATCCAGATTACCGTTGGCAACATCTTCTTTTAATTCGTCGATTTTTTTCTTGATCTCATCCTTTGTCTGTACATAATAGCTGTCTGCAGTGTAAATCTTCGCATTTGAGAAAAAGGCATCCGTGATACCATCAAGAAGATCCTGTGTGACTGCAGCTGGTGTAACAGAAATTGCAGATATCTTTTCCACATCTGGTATTTCTACTGCCGCATCCGTATTTACCACAAGCTTGGATGTGTCGTCTGTTACTTGACTTTTGTAAGTCTCAGGCGCATTGATCAGGTCGCGGATAGTGGTTCTGGCAGCTGAGGCATTATCCGGGTGAACGTCAGTGGAGGCAGCAGTATCACTTGTACCAGTACTTTCAGAAGCAGTTGTCTGATCAGCGGAGGAGGCATTTCCTGCCATATTGACATCCTTGTCATCCGCTTCTTTGTAAGAATCCAGTGCTTTATTTCCCTTCTGCCTTACAAGGGAAGATTCTGGTGTCTGTGCACATCCCGCTAACATTCCCATGCAGAGAGTAAGTCCAATCATTCTTTCTATATTCTTTCTCATTTGTTTGAAGTCTCCCTTTCGATGTTTGAACATAACCGGAGATTTAGGGGAACGGGTGTTTGATATTGCTCATAGTAATCACCGGTCATGTTCTGATATAGATTATAGTACTTGGAATTACACCAAATCTTCCGTAAATTGTAACTGAATTGTAATCTGGCAAGAATTTCTTTACCATTCAATGAATACACAGGTTCCCTTTCCTATTTCACTTTCAATTTTCATTTGAAATCCATGTATATCCGCGATTTTTTTACAAAGTGCAAGTCCCAGACCCACACTTCCATTCGCCCGGGAACGGGATTTGTCAACCATATAAAATGCCTCTGTCACTTTATCAAGATCTTCAGCTGGGATTCCTTTGCCAAAATCCTGGACCATCAGTTTCTCAGCCGTCGCTTCCAGTATGAGTCTGGAATTGTCCGCGGAGGCTTTTACTGCGTTGTCAATAAAATTGTTTACCAGACTTAACATAAGATCTTTGTCAAAGTTTTTCTTCAGATCAGCAGGTTCACACTGAAGTTCCAGACAGATATTCTTCTCTTTCAGACGGCAGAGGTTAAGCTGTCTGGAATCCTCCAGAAAAGATTTCACTGAATTTTCTGTTGGGGCAAAACGTGCCTCCCCAGTTTCATATAATCCGGTAAGTTCCAGCATTTTTACCGAAAGTCGGGACAGCCTGCGGCATTCACTGGAAATATAGGAGAGAGCTCTCTCCTGCTGCTGTCTTTGCAGGCGCACTGTGAGAAGGGTATCTGCATATCCCAGGATAGAGGTCATAGGTGTTTTCAGCTCATGGGCAAGACTTCCCATTAACTGTCGTTGTGTATGGTTTACAGTGGAAAGGCATTCAATCTGTTCTTTAACCTTGGAGGACATCTGATTAAAGCTTTTGCCAACCTGCGCCAGTTCCGTATCTCCTTCCGCAGGAACTTGTATATCATAGTTGCCTTCAGATACAGAAACCGCAGCTTCCCTTAATTTTGTAAGGGGTGCCATAATTTTCCGCAGGCTGAAAAAAAGAATTGTTCCGGTTAACAGAAGAAGAACCAGCGTCAACATACCCGCCTGATAAAAAAGGATCCTGTTACTCTCCAGAACATCAGAAACGTCTTTATAAGTGACAATCTGATAATTCAGATTTGTAGTTGACTCTGTGGAGGAATAAAAAAAAAGCAACAGTGTTTTACCGTCGGCTTTGCTGATAAGGGGATCACAGATATAAGTATCCGCGTCATACCATTTTCCGTGTAATTCCACTTCTCCCAGTTGTTTCTGGATTTCCTGAACATCGAAGTCATAGGCGGTACCGTTGTAAAGTTCTTCATCATTCTGATATAGAACAGCACTGTCATGGAAAATCTGTCGGAAAGCGTAGATAAGAATTCGGTTTCGGACTTTCTCATCGGAATTAGCGGACTGACTGCTTGTAAGTCTTAATTTCTCCTCAAATTGTAAAAGATTATTCTGAAATTTGGTATATTCATAGTTATTGATATACTGAATACTCTGATTCTTCCAGCGATATGAAGTATAGAAAAAAACAGCGGAGGATAAAATCAGGATCATGCAGGCCACCTGTAAAAAGATTTTTGTAAAAAGCTTCAAAATTCCACCTCCAGTCGGTATCCAATGCGGGGAATGGTTTTGATCCTGTTCTGCCAGCCCAGCTTCTTGCGGATACGTCCCACATGTGCATCTACTGTTCTTGTTTCTCCTTCGAATTCTACGCCCCAGAGACCGGCCAGAAGCTGCTCTCTTGTAAGAGCTTTATTGGGATTGCGGACGAACATCATAAGGCAGTTGTATTCCATTGGTTTCAGGTAAATTTCCTCTCCATTTCTGGTAACGGTATGGCTTATGGTGTCTATGGTAATATTGTTAATCTGTATCTGCTCCTGTAAATTTCCATGACGTTCCAGTACTTTCTCCAGGCGGACCATCACTTCCAGCATCTCGAAGGGCTTTACAATATAGTCTTCGGCACCTTCTTTAAGGCCTTTTACTTTGCTTGCGATGTCGGCTCTGGCGGTGAGAAAAATGACGGGAATGCCGTAGTGATTCAGTTCTGGTAAAAGGGTATATCCATCTTTTCCAGGGAGCATAATATCTACAAGGGCGCACTGGAACTCATGATCCCAGGCAATTCCTTCGCTGGCGTCATTGCCGTCCAGGTAGCTTACGGTCTGGTAGCCGGTGACTTCCAGGTTCATGCAAAGTAAGTTATTGATTGCTGGTTCATCTTCTATTACAAGTATTCTGGCTTTCATTTCGGGTCCTTTCTTGTATACTCTGAAAAATAATCCTTATTTGATGTACTGGTTCTATTATACATGTTTTGGTAGTGATAAATGTAACCATATTGTAAAAAGCAGATATAGGGAAAAGTTGTGTGCGTTATTGATGGAAATGTGGCAGACTTTAAAGCTTTGTAGATATGGAGGCAGTCCTTATACAATCGCCCCACCTGAGATGGGTGGGGCGATTAAAAAATTATAGTATTTATTCAGCAGGTATTATTTCGCGAAGTGGTAACTGAGAAGTACAGAACAGTTACAAATTATTTACATGGAAATCAGTCCAAATGCATTTGCTACAGAGCTAAGCAGGATAATTGCTGCAAATATCGGGCAGAGGTATTTGATCATAAAGTTAAAAATCTTTTTCCTGCGGAAAGTTCCGCCTTCAGCTACTACTTCCTCCTCAATCTTTTCCACTCCCACTTTTCTGGAAATTAAAAGACAGGTTGCAAGTGCGGCAATTGGCATCATTACAGAATTGGTGAGGAAATCAAAGAAATCCAGAAACTGCATTCCAATGATTTTTACAAAGCCAAGCGGTCCATATCCAAGGGAAGAAAGAGTTCCAAGAAGAATCATGATCACACCAACAATAACGGTTGCTTTCTTTCTGTGCCATCTCAGTTCGTCCTGGAAGGTAGATACAGCGCTCTCCGTCAGGGCAATAGAGCTGGTAAGAGCTGCGCACAGCACCAGTACAAAGAACAGAATCCCAATGGGAGTTCCCAACCCCATACTGGCAAATACCTTTGGAATGGTGATGAACATAAGCGCCGGTCCTGCCTGTAAAGTATCCGGATCTCCACCGGAGAATGCAAACACAGCCGGAATGATCATCAGACCTGCCATAATGGCAATTGCAGTGTCAAACACTTCTACATTCTTGGTGGAACCTTCGATAGATACGTCCTTTTTCATATAAGAGCCAAAGGTTACCAGAATTCCCATGGCAATAGACAGGGAATAAAACATCTGACCCATGGCGGCTACCACTGTCATCCAGGAGAAATTCTCAATATTTGGTACCAGGAAATATTTCACTCCTGCAAGGGCACCTGGTCTTGTAACAGAGTAAACAGTAATAAGCACAGATAAAAATACCAGAACCGGCATCATAAATTTAGACACACGCTCTACGCCATTTCGAACACCTGCATAGATGATCCCTACTGTAAATAATGCAAATACCAGGAAGCAGATCTCTGTGGATACTCCATTTGAAATAAATTCTGAGAAATAACCATCCGTTGCCAGATTCTGAGTATTTCCTTTTACATATTCAACCAGATATTTGATTACCCATCCGCCGATAACGGAATAGTATGGCACGATCAGGACTGGAATGATGGCATTGATCCAGCCACCAAAGGACAGCCATTTAGACTTGCCAAATTTTCCAAAAGCACCTACCGGACTTTTTCTTGTCATTCGGCCAAGGGCGGTTTCGGCGACAATCATGGAGTAGCCAAAAGTAAGTGCCAGAATAATGTAAATCAGTAAAAATATTCCACCGCCGTATTTTGCCGCAAGGTAAGGAAATCGCCATATATTTCCCAGTCCGACGGAAGCTCCGGCAGCAGACAGTACAAATCCCAGTTTACCGGAAAAAGTACTTCGTTCATGATGATGTTTTTCCATAAATTTTTCCTTCCAAATTCGTAAAATTTGTTTTTGCTTTTTATAAACTCCAACTCTTATGATGATAACATGGTTTTGTGTTAAAGGCAAACAATATATATAAAATAACAGCAATAACAAATAATACAAAAACGAGGGAGAAATTATTGATTTTAACAAAATAAGATCTTATAATTAAGATTATCAATTAACATATATATGTTATGGAGGGTGCGGATTATGAATGAAGAATTGTTTAACGAAGCAACGAAATCAAATGTTCTCACAAAGAAACTGATCGACCAGCTTCTGGAGAGCATGACCTACAGCAGCATTTCCTTTATCAACTGGACCATTGAAACCCTGTCCCTGATCAAGGCAAGGCTGCAGAGAGGCGATAGGATCACAGATGAAGTAAGCGGAGAAGTCTATACTCTGCACTCTTTCCAGGAATTTGTAGAGAAGCATTTTTCTTCCTACATTGCCAGCCAGGTATTTAAGGAGACCTCCCAGCCGGAGAAAATTTATTTTTCCTTGAAGCCCTGCGAGGGGGGTTACAGCCTGGTAGCCGCAGATTCTGACAGTAACAAGACTTATGCATGGATTTCCAGTCTCAGCAAACGCTTCTCTCTGGTGGAGATGATCGCTACGGGAATTGTGTATGTGAAGGATACCCGCACAGATACCTACCAGCCGTTTATTTCCAGCAATGGGAAGTACTGCCGCTATGATAAGGGGAAGGGAATTCTTGTAGAGATTTGATTTTGAATTACATAAAAGAAACAACAAGGCAGCCAGTGTATGTGATTCTGGCTGCCTTGTTGTTTATCCAAATTTATTCAAATAGATTGTCCCGTGTTATATTTTTTGCCCAGGTGCCCTTGAGGTAATGATGGAAAACCCAGGGCCATTTCACAAACTCGTCGGTGCACAAAAGGAAATATACCCACAACACAGGAAGCTTCAGGACAAATGCGGCGAAAAAGCCAAGGGGTACCGCGTACACCCACATATCTATCGTGTCACAGATCAGGCCGAACTTGGTATCCCCTCCTGCCCGGAACACACCTGCAATCAGTGCAGTATTGACCGCGGATCCCATAATGTAGTAAGTGTTGATAAGAAGCATGTATTTCAGGTAATGCATGGCTGTCTCATTCAGGGAGGCGAACTTCAGCACAAAAGGCGTGACGGCAAGAACGATCAGTCCACCGATAGCACCTGTGATCACAGTCAGGCGAAGCATTCTGGAAGCGTACCGTTTGGATTTTTCCAGGTCGCCCTGTCCCATGATCTGACCAAGCAAAATGGTTCCTGCGCTTGCGATGGCAAAGCAGAATACGGAGCCGATGTTTCGCACTACCGTTACCAGGGAATTGGCGGCTACTGCGTCTGTGCCAAGATGCCCTAAAATTACGGAGTACATGGAAAATGCCACGCTCCAGGACAGGTCATTTCCAAGTGCAGGAAGTGACAGTCGGATAAAATCGTTCAGCAGTACCTTGCTTCTGAGGAACATGTAAGCGAGATTCAGTTTCACATCCTTACTCAGAAAGGAAACGATCATACAGGCAATCAGCTGGATCAGTCTGGAAAGTGCGGTCGCAATGGCAACTCCGGTGGCACCGAGCTTCGGTGCGCCAAAAAGACCGAAGATAAATGTGGCATTGAGCAAAATATTCAGGATAAATGCCAGCATATTTAGTACCATGCTGACGGTAACGCGGCCGATGCTTCGAAGAACCGCCAGGTAAATTTCCGAAATTCCCCAGCAGATGTATGTGATTCCCATGATCCGCAGATAGGATGAGCCGATGGCAATCAGTTCCCTGTCAGATGTAAAAAGGGTCATCATCCGTTGGGGCATAGTAAAGGCCACCAATGCCACCAGAATGGATATTGCCACGGAAAAACGAAGGGCAATTCCTTCGACTGCATGGATGGCCTGGAAGTTCTTTTTGCCGGAATACTGGGAACACAAAAGGGACGCTCCTGTTCCCAGTCCGTAATAAACCATAAACAAAATATTGGAATAATTGGCGGCCAGAGATACTGCCGAGATAGCAGACTGACCTACGTAATTCAGCATGATCACGTCAGCTGAATTTACTGCCGCGCTGAGCAGATTCTGGATAATGATCGGAATTGCCAGCCGGAAAATCTGCGGGTAAAAGTTGTCTTTCCCCGTTGAAACCGTACTTTTCATAGTTCCCCCTTCGAGTCATTATAAATTTGTGTCATATCATTATAATGCTTCAGAGAGAAAAATACCACCCTTATTATGACTGATAATTACACTATTCTGATTTCTGGCATTTAAATACTTCGGAACCCTTTTCCGATAATTTCACTGCTGTTTACAATGGTGATAAATGCATGGGGGTCCAGATGGCGCAGGTAAATACGAAGACGGTTGGTTTCACTTCTGGTGAGAACGGTCATCAGCACCTTCTGCTCCGTTTTTGTGTAAATGCCGAAAGCCTTCTGCTCAGTAGCAGAACGGTGAAGATCATTGATAATGAAAGCCTCTACTTCGTCCGGATACTTACAGATTACGGTACAGACCTTTCGAAGGTTCAGGCTCTCAATGGCGCTGTCTACTACGGTGCATTTCAGGATCATGCCCAGGATACAGTAAAGTCCGGTCTGTGCGCCGTAAAGATAGGCTGCCACAAGCACGATTCCAAGGTCACTGACCAAAAGGGCGCGTCCGATCTCAAGGCTTGTGTATTTGTGCAGGATCATAGCCACAATATCGGTACCGCCTGTAGAGGCACCTACATTAAATACCATAGCAGCACCAACTGCGGGGAGAATAACGGCAAAGCACAGCTCCAAAAATACATCATGAGTCAGTGGTGCCTGTAATGGGTAAATAAATTCACAGGCACTGACAAAAAAGGACAAGGCAAAGGAGGAATAAATGGTCCAGCCCATGGAATGGATTCCCAGGAAGAAAAATCCCAGTACAACCAGCACTGCATTGACGATCCACATGAATACACCGACATTCCATTGTGGAAAAAGGGTGGACAGTATGATGGACAGACCGGAGGTTCCCCCAAATGCGAAATGGTTGGGTGTTTTAAAAATGGAAATTCCTACTGCCGTGAAAATCAGTCCCAGATTGAGGATCAGGAAAAAAATCAGGTTGTCTTTTGTAAATATTTTCTTTTTCATAAGTTTTACTCTCCTTCTTTGGATATCTTAAGTATAACGTAAAACGCAGTCTCTGTAAAGAAACTGCGCTCAAAGAATTGCGAATAATAATATTTTTAAAAGAAAATTATCTGGAAAATAGTGGTATTTTATGAAATTATCTTTTGGGATAAATTCCCACAAAGGAAATTAAAGGCGCAACACGATAATCAGAAAATACAATTTTAAGCTTCCTGGTGAAAGCTTCGGAAAGCTTCACGATTTTCTGATATCCTATAACGGTTCCTTCATAAACCGGAACCCACTTCTCTTCTTTTTGTGCGTAGACACAAAAGGCTTCCACTCTCTGGCTGTGCTGGATTGCCTCTTTTATTACCAGATAGCCCAGTGCCTTTTGGGTATGCAGATTGAAAATAAGTTCCGCTGGGAAAGCTCCGGTTTTGGCATCTGTCTCTGGCTGGTACCAGGTGGTTCTGGTGTCTGTGAGAACATTCTGAACCGGATGAGCGGCATCTTCGGAGGACGCAGTTATCTCTGCAAATTCTGCAAGATTGCCGGAAAATGCACTTCTCTTCCACTGTCCCAATTCTGCCAGCCTGGCAACATCATTTGGATGGAGCAGCCCGTTTGGCATAGGCGGAACATTAAGAAGAAAGGTAGCGTTTCCACCTACAGATCCGCAGTAAATAGAAATCAGCTCTTCAAGGCTTTTTACCTGATTATCTTCTTTTGTGTGATAAAACCAGCCCGGTCTTATGGAGGTATTGACCTCAGCAGGATACCAGATCAGGTCCTTTTCTCCCTGAAGAGCGGCTCTGCTTCCAAGATCCTCCATGTCACTTGTAATTTTTCGCTGACGGAATTCCTCATCATCTGCCTGCTGGCTTTTTTCCTGTATGCTCTCTGCCAGTGCAGTACGGGCAGGAACTACACTCCACTCGGATTTACGCACATCTCCGGCTTCATTGCCGCACCAGCGGATATCCGGGCCGCATACACAGATGCAGGCGTCTGGCTGATATTTGCGCACGCAGGCATAATAGCGTTCCCAGTCATAGACCTGTTTTTTCCCGTTAGGACCTTCACCATTTGCACCATCAAACCACACCTCGTGTACTTCTCCGTAGTTAGTAAGCAACTCCGTCAATTGTTGAATAAAAAACTGATTATATTTCGGAGAATCGCCATAACATGAAGCGTTTCTGTCCCATGGAGAGAGATAAACACCGAACTTCATTCCATATTTATCACAAGCATCACGAAGTTCTTTCACAACATCCCCTTTACCATTATTCCAGGAAGAAGAATATACGGAATGGGTTTTGGTAGGCCACAAACAGAAACCATCATGATGTTTAGCCGTTAAAAGGACCATTTTAAAACCAGCATCTTTCAGTGTACGTACCCACTGCTCTGCATCCAACTGTGAAGGATTAAACAAAGCCGGATCTTCTGTCCCGTCTCCCCATTCACGCCCGGTAAAAGTATTAATACCGAAATGCAGGAATGCTGTCAGTTCCATCTGTTGCCAGGCCAATTGCTGTGGAGTCGGCACTAACCTCGCCGCCATATCTACTTTCTCCTGAAGTGTGGCATTCTGTGGAAACTCCAAATGCTTCACATAATACCCTTTCTCATTTTGTGCCTGTCCACTACAAATCGAAGCGAACAGAATGACTAATAATAAAAGTTTTTTCATTGGTTGTATATTTACGTTTACTTCACTATATTCACCATAGAGCACACTACAGAGTACTATTGTTGAAACTAAAATAAATAAAACTCTGTGTGACTCTGTGTCCTCTGTGGTGAAATAAACTCAAAACAATATGAAGTCCTTATTTCTTCTTCAGTGCTTTGTAAACCAGGAAACCTACAATAAATACTCCTACAGCGATGAAAAAGTAACCCAGTTCGTGACTGTATTCACCAACGCGTGCTAACAATTGCTCTTCGCTTTCGATACCCGGAACGGAAGCCAGATGGTATCCGATAGCTGCCAGTATACCATTCCATAAACCAGCTCCAAGAGTGGTGTATAACAGGAAGGTGGAAAGTTTCATACGGGCAAGACCGGCAGGGATAGAGATTAACTGACGTACAGCAG
>OLQD01002992.1_pt1 | contig 11629 bp, 10 predicted proteins | sample 1672841 | NCBI WGS metagenome assembly OLQD01 (sample SAMEA3136729, study PRJEB25190) | human gut metagenome | biome: human gut; feature: human-associated habitat; material: faeces | place: Austria | collected 2013 | reverse complement strand
TGGACGGCGGAAAAGGCAGCGGCATGTACGATGCCGGAAGCACCGCCACGATCACTGCCGACGAGACGGATGCCTCAGGCGTTCCTTTTGCCAGATGGGAAGTGACGGAAGGTTCCGTGACTCTGGAAAATGCAGAGAGCAGAGAAACTTCCTTTACGATGCCTTCGGAAAAAGTTTCCGTCAAAGCCGTGTATGAGGCCGGAGACCGCTACAGCGTGATGGTCTTTGGCGGAACCGGCGCCGGAATCTATGAGGAAGGCGAGATCGTGACCGTCACGGCGACAGAGGAGCCCGGCAAAAAGTTCAACTGCTGGTATATCTCCGCAGACGGCAGCGAAACAGTAGAAAATGACAACGCCAGCTTCTCCTTTGAGATGCCGGCAACGGACCTGATTATCACAGCAATGTACGACCTGGAATAGTATGAATAGATATGATATGACACTGGATGGAACAGAAAATAATTTGGTTCAGGGACTGACCGTGGAGACAGATGGAAAAATAAAAGAGCTGGTAAAGCCAGGCACAGACAGTCTGGAAAAAAAGCTGGAAAAAGGTGTTGTTGTTGCACAATCCCAAAGCCCCAGGCAGGGCAGTGAGGTAACTGCATCGGAAGAAATTGCAAAAATGGAGCTTCCGAAAGCAATCCCGGAGGACATCAAACAGATTATTGGAAACTGGAAGGGAATCCTGTCCCAGCTTACCGGAATTACCAAAACATATCTGAATAAGGCAGTTCCAACACTTGGACCAAATAACTGTCTGCTTCTGGTATTTGAAGATCCGAATGCGTATGAGTACATTTCTGGTTTACATAACTTTATTACATTTATTTCAATCAAAATACGCTTCTGCGTTGCATATTTGATCTGATTGCTGAGTTCTGAAAAAATACGGATGTATCTCATTAAGATTTCCGGATCGACCATTTCCGCTTCTTCTTTTAACAATGCAAGGTTATCCGCAGAAATGTCAAGTACATCTTCCATATTATCTGAGCTCTGGACAAGAAGAAGATTTCGCAGATACCATGTAAAATCTGTGACAAACTGCCCCATCTCGCGTCCTTCAATGACCATCCCGTCAATCACCTGAATTGCCCCGGTCACGTTTTTATCCAAAATCTGTCTGAGCAAGCGGCTGAACACTTCCGTATCTACTGCGCCAAGCGTCTCAAGCACTTTTTCATATGTCAGTTCCTGCCCCAGATAGAATGCAATGCACTGATCCAAAAGGCTCAATGCATCCCGCATGGAACCATCTGCTGCCTTAGCAATGTAACGGATTGCCCGCTCCTCCACATTTACCTGCTCTTTTTCCATAAGATCCGTCAGGCGTCCTGCAATCGTATCAATGGAAATTCTCCGGAAATCATACCGCTGACATCTCGAAAGAATCGTAATCGGTATCTTATGGGCTTCCGTGGTTGCCAGTATAAAAATGACATAGGAAGGCGGCTCTTCCAGGGTCTTCAACAATGCGTTAAAGGCTCCGATGGAGAGCATGTGCACCTCGTCTATGATATAAACTTTGTATTTTCCTTCTGTCGGGCGGTATGCTACCTCTTCCCGGATTTCACGGATATTATCTACGCCGTTATTGGATGCCGCATCAATTTCGATAACATTCATGGAACTTCCTGCCGCAATTGCTTTACAGCTTGCACATTCTCCACAAGGGCTTCCATCTACGGGATGTTCGCAGTTGACTGCCTTGGCAAATATTTTTGCGATGGTTGTCTTACCGGTTCCTCTCGTTCCACAGAACAGATATGCATGGCCGATACGGTCTGCCTTTATCTGGTTCTTTAAGGTTGTTACTATATGCTCCTGTCCTTTGACATCCGCGAATTCCTGTGGGCGGAACTTACGGTAAAGTGCCATGTATGACATCTATTCCATCCTCGCTTCTCTTAATCTCCAAAGCTGATTCCAATGGTCTTTGCTTCTTTAATCATCTGACAATCCGGGTCAACAGTCTTTAACTTGCCAGCCACATCCTTCAGTGGAACACGCTTTGTCTTATCATTAACCATCGCAATCATGTATCCGTAATCTTCATCAATGATTGCCCGGGCTGCTGCTGCACCAAGTCGTGTACAGAGTGCACGGTCATATGGGCATGGGCTTCCGCCGCGCTGGGTATGGCCCGGTACGGTTACACGTACTTCGGTGCCACTGCGTTTCTCAATCTGGTCTGCAATCTCATAGGATACAGACGGATATTTATAATTCTTTAGCTTCTCTTTGTATTCTTTCTTGGAAAGTGCTGCATCTTCCTTGGAAATAGCACCCTCTGCTACCGCAAGAATGGTAAAGCCTTTTCCATCCCTGGTTCTCTTATCTATTGCTTCGATGACTTTATCAATATCATATGGGATTTCCGGCAGTAATATGATATCTGCTCCACTGGCAACACCTGCGTACAGGGTCAGCCAGCCCACTTTATGTCCCATGACTTCTACGATAAAGACACGATTATGGGATGCTGCTGTTGTGTGTATACAATCAATGGCTGCACACGCCACGTTGATTGCACTGTAAAAGCCAAAGGTAATATCTGTTCCATAGATATCGTTGTCGATGGTCTTCGGCAGATGGATGACATTTAATCCCTCTTCCCGAAGGAGATTGGCAGTCTTCTGTGTTCCGTTTCCGCCAAGGATTACCAGACAATCCAGTTTCAGTTTATGATAGGTCTGCTTCATTGCTTCCACCTTATCCAGCCCGTTCTCATCCGGCACACGCATCAGTTTAAATGGCTGTCTGGAAGAACCTAAGATGGTTCCGCCCTTGGTAAGGATTCCCGAAAAATCCTTTGATGTAAGCAGGCGGTAATCGCCATAAATCAATCCCTTGTAACCATTATAAAAACCGTAGATTTCCAACTCATCCACATTATGACTTAATCCTTTTACCACGCTGCGCATTGCTGCATTTAATGCCTGACAGTCTCCGCCGCTGGTCAACATACCTATTCTTTTCATTTGCTGCATCCCTTTCTTTGCTTATTGTTGTGCATACGCCCACACATCCAAAATATATTATAATATATTTTTTTTTAGGGTACAAGCTATAATGCCTGCTTAAGCAATTTATTTACAGGCAATTACTTTTAAGATATAATCCCATACTCTCTTTGTGGAAGAAATGCTTAATTTCTCCTCTGTGGTATGAATGGCAATCATATCCGGTCCGATGGAGACAGCATCCAGTCCGTCAATCTTACCTGCTAAAATGCCACACTCAAGTCCGGCATGAATTGCTTCTACGGTCGGCTCTTTTCCATACATTTCCTTGAAAATGCGGACCATATCATCCCGGAGTACAGAATCCCTGCGGTATTCCCACGCAGGATAATTACCGGTATTGGTGACTCTTCCGCCAAACTCTTCCACCAGCGCAGCAATACGTTTCAAAAGATATTCTTTTGCGGTTCCCACTGCACTTCTTACGGCATACTGCAGAGTCAGCTTGTCTTTTTCCAGAGTCAGAACGCCGAGGTTTAAAGAAGTCTCTACCAGTCCCTTGATGTCATCACTCATGCGAAGAATTCCATTTGGAAGCAGGTTGATTAAAAGCACTGTTTTTCTTGCCGCAGCTTCTGTTAATACTTCCTTCTCACAGTTTTCTTCTACTGCTACGGATATCTGGATATCCGGGTCACTGGTGGAAAATTCATGGGTGATTTTCTCTGCAATTTCTTCTATTTTATGGACAAGCTGTGTGGCATCTTCCTGTACCATAAGCTCTGCTGCACTTTCTCTTGGAATGGCATTCTGCTTATTTCCGCCGGATAATGCTGCTATCTGATAATGATATTCATCTTTTAATTCTAAAAGAATTCTTCCCAATAAAATGTTGGAGTTGGCTCTTCCTTTGTCAATTTCCACGCCGGAATGTCCGCCCTTTAAGCCTGCCACATGAATAGAAACAAGATTTCCTGCGCTCTTTTCCCATTCCGCCGGAAGTTCACATACGGTGCTGCATCCACCGGCACAGCTTACCAGCATGATTCCTTCATTTTCAGAATCCAGGTTCAGAAGCTTCTTGGCTTTTAAATGGGAAACATCCAGTGCTACGGCACCTTCCATACCAACTTCTTCCGACACGGTACAGATAAATTCGATACGCGGATGTGCAATACTGTCAGAGTCCAAGATTGCCAGTGCATATGCAACTGCAATTCCATCATCGCCGCCAAGGGTTGTTCCCTTTGCACTGATATAATCTCCATTTACTTCCAGCGTCAGTCCGTCATTTTCAAAATCGATGGTGCTGCCCGGTTCTTTCTCACACACCATGTCCATATGTCCCTGAATCATCAGTGGTGCAACGTCTTCATAGCCCGGTGCTGCTTCTTTGATGATAATGACATTTTTTACTTCATCCTGATAATATTCTAAGTTCCGTTCCTTTGCGAAGTTTACCAGATAATTGCTGATTTTCTCCTCTTTATAGGATGGACGGGGAATATTGCTGATTTCTTCAAAATAATGAAATACCTCTTTTGGTTCTAAGCCTGCTAATGCGCTCATTATGATTCCTTCTTTCTTAATTTATTCTCATATACGATAAAATGGTTGTTATGCAGAATCTTGATATACTGGGACAGTCTCTCGTAAAGAGGTTCTGCCTTGTCACCGAATCTTTCTTTTACCAGTGTACCAATCTCATAGATGGTTTTCTTTCCATCCATCTGCTCCCACACGAAGCTGCCGAATTCATCCAGCTCGATATAGCTGTATTTCGGTTTCTTAAATAACACCTGTGCGATTTTGTTAAACACACCTTTGTTATGCATTTTTATTTCTATTTTGCCATCTTTGTTCTTATTACATTCAAATAATGTATTCGGACGTGGGATATAATCTAAATAATTGTCTTTTTTCTTTGCCATATTGCCTCCTGTTATCTTCGCTAGCAGTATAAAACATCTGCCGCCTTTTCGCAAGACGGCAGATGTAAGAACTACTTTATTCTGTTTTTAATTTTCTTTTTTCTTCTTTCCACGGATGAAAAGGATTAAAGTTACGGCAAGTAATGCAAAGAATACCAGTCCGCCAATGTTTCCTAAGCTGAAACCGAATATTGCAGATAAGTTAAATGCATCTGCAAAGGTCTCTCCCTTGAATGGAATGACTGCACAGACTGCAAGGAGAATTCCTACCAGTCCCTCTCCGGCAATCAGACCGGATGAGTAAAGCACTCCATTTTCCACTTTGCGTTTCTTCTCTTCTTCGGATTCACCCTTCTTCTTATCAAAGTATAAGCGGATTAATCCACCAACAATCATCGGTGTGCTTAAGTAAATCGGAAGGTAAAGACCTACTGCAAATGGCAATACCGGAATTCCAAGGATTTCTACTACTACTGCAATACCAACGCCTGCAAATACCAGTACCCAAGGAAGGTTTCCGCCCATAACTCCTTCTACTACCATCTTCATCAAGGTTGCCTGCGGTGCAGGGATTGCTGAGGAACCATAGCTCCATGCTGCATTTAACAGATATAATACTCCACCGATTGCAATAGCAGATGCTGCTACACCGATGATTTCACCAACCTGCTGTTTCCAAGGTGTTGCTCCTACCAGATAACCGGTCTTTAAATCCTGTGATGTATCTCCGGCGATTGCTGCGATGATACAGATGACAGAACCGATTGCAATAGAAGCTACCATTCCAGGCATTCCGATGGTTCCGGTTGCTTTTAAAATCATCGTTGTGATAAGCAGTGTTGCAATTGCCATTCCGGATACCGGGTTATTGGAACTTCCTACAATACCAACCATTCTGGATGATACGGTTGCAAAGAAGAATCCGAAGATTACAATAATAATTGCTCCAAGAAGGCTTACCGGAACTGCCGGAACCAGCCACATAATAATAGCCATGATTCCAATCGTAAGAATTACGATATTCATTGGAATATCTTTATTGAGGCGGCTGTTGTCACCATTTCCTTTGCTTCCGTAGCTCTTTAATGCCTGACGGAAGGTCTTTGCGATAAGTGGCAGATTCTTTACCAGGCTGATGATTCCGCCTGCTGCAACTGCTCCTGCTCCAATGTAACGGATATAGTTTGACCAGATTCCTGATGCGCCAAGTTCAGATACCGGAACGCTTGCCGGGAAAATGGTAAGGTCTGCACCAAAGAGTGCGATTAACGGCATCAGTACGAACCAGCCGATTACTCCACCCGCAAAAATGTAGGAAGATACTCTGGCTCCACAGATATAACCAACTCCAAGAAGTGCCGGAAGTACATCCATTCCGACTCCGGAACCCTTGTAAGATTTGATTTCATAAGTCACTTCACTCGGGAATACTTTCAAACCATCTGTGATGAATTTGTATGCTGCTGCAATTCCCAGACCGGCAAATACGGTACTTGCTTTTGCTCCGCCTTCTTCTCCGGCTACCAGTACTTCTGCACAGGCTTTTCCTTCCGGATAAGGAAGCTTTCCATGCTCCTGTACGATTAATGCACTACGAAGCGGAATCATGAACATAACTCCGATGACACCACCGATTAATGCAATCAATGCGATTTCCACTAAAGATGGCATGCTTGTACCACCTTCCTCTGCCCACATAAACAGAGCCGGGAGTGTAAAGATTGCTCCTGCTGCAAGAGACTCTCCGGCAGAACCGATGGTCTGTACCATGTTATTCTCCAGAATGGAGTCCCTTCTTAAAATTACGCGGATAATTCCCATGGAAATTACCGCTGCCGGTATGGATGCCGACACTGTCATTCCTACTCTAAGTCCTAAGTATGCGTTTGCCCCACCGAAAACTACGGCAAGCAGAATACCCAGAATAATAGAGACTGGCGTAAGTTCCGGCAAAACTTTGTCTGCCGGAATATACGGCTTGAACTCTTTTTCATTATTCATTTGTCTAATCCTCCTAGTTATGGTCGCTATAACCAATATAAATATTATTATACGGGCATTTTCCAAGTCTGTCAATGAAATCTGCTTGCATCCGGCAGGAAAATATTGTATGATATATGTGCTATTGTGCAAAACACTTTACCACACGAATCCAACAAAGTGTATGCACTCTTTTTTATCTGGAGATGTATCGAAGTGGTCATAACGGGGCGCACTCGAAATGCGTTAGCCCTCCGGGGCACGCGGGTTCGAATCCCGCCATCTCCGTTTCATAAAAAGTGCCGGTGGAATATTCCATCGGCACTTTTTTATACACTCCGGCACCTGTGTCCGGTATTATTTTTATTCCGGCAAATCCGGTATCAGTTCTACATAAATCTGGTCAAAGTTTTTCTTTAATTCTTCCCGGATTCCATTTCTGATTCTGGTGAGGGACTGCATTGTAATAATATCGTTGGGGCTGTCTATGTATATTTCCACCCAGGTTTTTCGTCCGGTCTGGATGACATCCAAAAATTCTATCGTATAGGAACAGGTCTGCATATATTGTTCTGCAATGGAACGTATCTGGTCCATCACTTCCTGCTCCGGTGCAAAGAGCACCAGCTCCCTGAGTCCATGCAATATCATTTTCACCGGTTCTACAATTAGGATTAATGCCATCACAATTGCTACTACCGGGTCTATATATGGTGCCAGCCATTCGCACGGTGTCTTCTGCAGAAGGAACTGTCCGAAGAATGCGGCGAATACGCCAAAGCTGCTGACCACATCTAATTTCCAGTTATACATTTCCGCTTTTACTACCACAGATGCATATCGTTTACTGAAATAATGAAGCAGGAAATAGATGATCAGACAGCCGGCAAACACGCCAAACTCAAAGCCTGCAAGCTGGCTGGCATTTACCATATGTCCACCATGCAGGATGCTCTGCGCACTGTCGATTAAAAGCTGGATGGTAACTACTAAAAGTACACTATACTTGATTACCAGAAATAGAGATTCCACCTGGGAAAATCCATATGGTCTGCGTTCTGTTACCGGCCGGTATAACAGTGGCACCAGCACCAGAAACGGTCCTATCATTATTAAATCTGTCACATCAAATACGCAGTCCATCAGTATTGCATGGGAATGGCTGATATATGCCATAACTCCTTCTGCCACTACAAAAAGTACACTTCCAATAAAGGACAGGTTTATCATTCTTTTTTCCAGTTTCATTTTACTGGCTGCATTCATTTCCATAATTACCGGTAAATCTTCATTGGCTGCACGGACTTTTTTTCGTTCCAGCATCTTCTTTCCTCCCATTTCAGGCTGTTCAAAAGCACATCAGGTATATTTATTCTCTTTAAAAAATCACATCAAAAATCGTCCCGCCAGACGGACTGGACTTAACTGTTATACTGCCATCATGCACTCTCACAATTTCATGAACCAGAGCAAGTCCCAGACCTACGCCCCCCAGTTCCCTGCTTCTGGATTTATCCACACGAAAGAATGGGTCAAACACGCGCTCCCGTAGTTCCTCCGGGATTCCGTTTCCTGTATCCTCTACCGACAGATAAACATGCTTTTCCTTCTGATACGCAGTAACTGTAACCTGTCCACCTGAATGATTATATTTTATTGCATTTTCAACAAGATTATATACCAGCCTGTAAATAAGAATATCACTTCCGACCATTGTTGTGTTCTTGCATTTTCCAGCAAGCTTTATATTTTTTTCCTGTGCCAGAGGTTCCAAATCTGCCAGTACTTCATCAACAAGAGCATCAACTGCAATTTTCTCATCTCTCCCCACAGTCTGAAGTTCGCTCATGTCAAGAAGTGTCTTTACCATCCTGCTGAGTCTGTCATTCTGTTCCGTAACCATCTTTATCGTCTGTATAGTATCCGTATCATTGCCCGGATGTCTGGTGGAATTATACAAATCAAGCTGTACCTGCATTAAAGACAGCGGGGTCCGAAGCTCATGTGCTGCATTTGCGGTAAATTGTCTTTGTATCTCAAAGGCATCCGAAAGGCGTTCCAGCATTTTGTTATATGAAGCACTAAGCTGGTTCAGTTCTTTCACCTGATTCTCTTCTATCCGTGAATCCGCCAGATTCTGTGCCTGCACTTCTTCGATTTTATCCGAAAACTCTCTAATCGGTCTGAGAGCACGTCCACTTATAAAATATGTAGCCACTCCACCAAGAAGTGCCAATAAAGTTGAAATTATCAGGCTGCTTTTTTTGTAATCTGTCTTATTGTTGTATACCTGGACCGAAAAATCATTTGCAAATTCATCCCACTTATCTTCCGGAATACTGATATATATTTCGTCTGATTCATTTTCATTCCCATCTCCCTGTGCATCAACAGCCTCCTGCAGGGAATCCATATAATACACACCGTTTTTATAGACCAGCATAGTCAGGCATCCACATATAACCGCAATATATAATGTAATGATACAGGTAAGCCTCCACTGCAGTGACATTCTTCTCATTTATCGGACTCCTCTCGTATTTTATACCCCTCTCCCACCTTGTTCAAAACCGGATCATATCCAAGCACGGACTTTAGTTTTCTTCTGAGTGACGACATATGCACTCTGATGGAGCCGCTAAAGCTATCCACGGATGCATCCCAGACATGCTCTATCAGTTCCTCCTGGCTGACCGGTCTGCCAAGATTAAGAAGAAGATATTCCAGAATACCATTTTCTTTTCTTGTCAGGGGAACCATTTTCCCTTTTGCATATGCCTCGCGTCTTATCGTATTGAACTTAATTTCACCGCTTTCCAGGCATATATCCTTCTGCACAAATTTTCTTCTTGTCAGGCTTCTGATACGTGCCTCAAGTTCCTGCAAATGAAACGGTTTTTCCATATAATCGTTTGCACCTGCATCCAGTCCCTCAACCTTATCGGCAATCTGTCCTCTTGCAGATAATATCAGGACCTTCGTCTCCTCATTTTTCTGTCTAAGTTCCCTTAAAATGTCCATTCCATCCATACCCGGCAGATTCAGATCCAGAACAATCAAATCATAATCCTCCGCCAGAATGCATTCCAGTGCCTCTTCCCCGTCATAGCAGGTATCCACCTCGTAACCGGCATCATACAGACTTTTTGCAATTGTGTCACATATTTGTTTCTCATCTTCAACTATTAATAATCTCAAAAGCTTTCACCTGTTTCTTAACAAAAATTTTACAACTACTATTGTATAATACCCAGGTCAGCAGGTCAATAAATTCAACAATTGAAAGGAGCAACGATATCTTGAAGTACCAAAAAATATCTCAAATTGCCTTGCTTATCACCGGTATCACTATGGTCAGCTATGGTGCAATCAGAGGTGAAGCGGCTGCCGTACTTGGCAAAGCAATAAAATTATGTCTGGAGTGTGTCGGAATTGGATAAGAATAAAAAAATAATATCAAAAAGAGCTGCCGGAATACGTGGATGGATACAGGCAGCTGCCACGCTGCTTACTAATATTCATATTCCCAATTTATTCAAGGGTAAAATATATCAGGGCAGTGCTAAAACGGTATGTGTACCCGGATTAAACTGTTATTCCTGTCCCGCTGCATCCGGAGCCTGTCCTATCGGAGCTTTTCAGGCAGTTGTCGGTTCATCGCGATTTAAATTTTCATACTACATAACAGGATTTTTTATTTTACTTGGTGTGACACTTGGGCGATTTATATGTGGTTTTTTGTGTCCGTTTGGATGGTTTCAGGATTTAATCCATAAAATTCCCGGGAAAAAATTTTCTACGGCCCGGCTGAAGCCACTAAGATACCTGAAATATCTTATCCTTATTGTTTTCGTTATCCTTCTGCCAATGTTTGTAACGAACTCTGTAGGAATGGGGGATCCGTTCTTCTGCAAATACATTTGTCCTCAAGGCGTTCTGGAAGGGGCTATACCTCTTTCACTGGGAAATGTTGCCATACGATCTGCACTGGGAAAGCTTTTTTCTTTTAAATGCCTTATTTTAATTACAGTTGTTGTGTTAAGTATTTTGTTTTACAGACCCTTCTGCAAATGGATTTGTCCTCTCGGGGCAATCTACTCACTGTTTAACAAGGTCAGCTTTCTTAAAATTAAGGTTGAAAACAGTAAATGTGTCGGATGCGGTCAATGTTCCAATGCCTGTAAAATGGATGTTGATGTGCTTAAGACCCCGGATCATCCGGAATGCATACGATGCGGAGCATGTATAAAAGCCTGTCCTAAAGATGCCATCCACTATCAGTTTATGGGCATGCCATGTGAAAAAAGGGCATCCGCAGCCCACAATATTCAAAAAAAGTAACTATTAATCTTATTACCAATTATTCAAAGGAGAACTTATTCATGAAAACAAAAAGAACCGTTATTTCTATTTTTACCCTCTGTACAGCATTATTGTTTACAGCCTGCAGTGGAAAAGGAACTTCAAACACAGATGCTTCCCGCGATACCCAGATCGAAGCCGGCTCTGAAGCTTCCGGCAGCTCCAACACTACGCTGGATGATTTATATCAGCAGGAGAATCAGCTTTTTGCCGAGCATGAAGATGCATGGAACAAAGTATTTGGCATGATGAATAAAAGCACTGCTGATCCAAGTGGAAATTACGCCGACTATCTGGCTGCCACCGTCGAGTCAAATAAAGACTCATTTACAGACGATGAATTAAAAACTCTTACAGATGATATTGAAACAATTCGAAAAATCGAGGA
>OLQD01002991.1_pt1 | contig 11636 bp, 7 predicted proteins | sample 1672841 | NCBI WGS metagenome assembly OLQD01 (sample SAMEA3136729, study PRJEB25190) | human gut metagenome | biome: human gut; feature: human-associated habitat; material: faeces | place: Austria | collected 2013 | reverse complement strand
AAACGGATACGGCCGTATAAATTGAGCCTGAAAAAGCAACAGAAACGGAGAAAACATCTTTTGAGCCGACATCGGAAAGTAACGAGCCTGAAACTGCTCCGACAGAGGGCAAGAAACCAGTTGAAGCCGACAAAACGGATATTCCAGCCGCACCAACGGCAGAAACAGAAACACCAAAGCCCAAAGCGCCCAAACCGACCGTAAGCGAAGAAACAAAAGAGCCGGAAAAGCCTGTCCAGCCGGAAAAAGAACCTCCGACAGAACAGCCTACGGAAGAAGTAAAGCCAAAAACAGCTTACGACTACGAGTTTGACATTGAAGCAATTCGGAGCGACCTCATTTCTCTCGGCTGCTCTATGGGACTTACTCATATTACAACCGATGATGGAATGAAGATTACACCGGACAATGCTTCGTGGGCAACGCCTGTTACGGCTTCCGAGTCGTTTCAGGGTGAACGCCTGAAAAGAAAACTCACGGACTATGTGCAGTCGATGCCGGATATTATCACCGCTTACGGCGGCGCACCAATCGAATATTTCACGATATATATTGAACCGCTTGGAAGCGGCAGCTACCGGATATATTTCCTGTACTGAGTTCGTGAGAACCTACCCTCTGCCCGAAAAGACAGAGGGCTTTTTTATACCCATATTAAGAAAGGACGGTTAAACCGAAATGAAAAATTTTGCAAAATCCAAAGGAAAGCGCATCACTGCCGCACTCCTGTGTGCCGTTATGTGCATTATGTCCCTTCCGCTTTCCGCCTTTGCCTTTACAGCAGAGGAAGGAAAGACAGTAAACGCATATTACGGTGATAAGTATGTGAGTGCAGACGGAGAAATGTATTATTCTCCCTCCACCTATCAGTATATCGCCTATGATTCAAACGGCAATGAAAGTCTGCACACTCAAAGTGCAGGCAATTCGAGAACCAAGCTGATGATTAAGGACAGCAGCGGTTCCCGACAGATTATGTGTATCGAGTCCGGTATTCCATATAACGCAGGCGGAACTTATGACAGCAAAAGCGGAACAAACAGCTCATATTTTCAGAACCTGCCGACAACGGCACAGTACGGAATTATGCTGACCTCCGTGTACGGCTGGCGTCCGGGTAAAACGGCTCCGATCAGCGGTACTAACGAGGACGATTTCTCTATGGCGACACAGGTTATTCTTTGGGAGTATCAGCAGCAGCTTCGTACTTCTCCGACTACTCTCAAAGCAAACAGCTACGGGGTTCCTGCCGACACTTACTTCAAGGGTATCAAAGACAGACCTGCCGAGAAGTGCTACAACTGGCTTCTTACGCAAATGCAGAGCCACGCAACTATTCCGAGCTTTGCTTCCAGTAAGAGCAGCTCTGCAACCACCTATACGCTGAAATACAATCAGGCGGCAGACAATTACAGTCTTACGCTGACCGATACGAATAATACGCTGTCGGATATTAAGTTCAGCGCAAGCGGTATTACCGTTTCAAGAAGCGGCAACAAATACACCTTTACTTCAAACAAGATGATTGAAACCGCCGTTAGTATTACGGCGCAAAAGAATGTACCCGGTATTGACGGCAACTTCCTCGTTTGGGGATACCCCGGAAAGCAGACAATGATGTCGGGTGCGGAAGATCCGGTCGTATTCTATCTTAAAATCAAGACGGAAACCACCGGAGTCGGTCATATCGTGAAGCACTCCGAGGACGGAAAGGTGGCAAACATTAAGTTCAACATTGCCGGAAACGGCGTTAATCAGACCGTCACCACGAAGGCGGACGGCACTGTGGATATCGAACTTATGCCCGGCGTTTATACCGTTACGGAGCTGACCGAGGACAAGTATGAGCCGCAGAATGTGCAGAGGGTTACGATTGTATCGGGAAATACCTCAACGGTCACTTTCAGCAATACGCTCAAGCGTGGCGACCTTCAGGTAATCAAATCCTCCGAGGATAATCTTGTGGAGGGCGTTACCTTCCACCTTTACGGCACATCTCTTTCCGGTATTTCCGTTGATGAGTATGCCGTGACAGATAAGAACGGTGTTGCTACCTTTAAGGATGTCCTGATTTCAGGCACAATGCCCTACACCATCGAGGAAGTGGATACGGCTATCCGTTATGTCGTGCCTGCAAATCAGACCGCACCTGTTAAGTGGAAAGAGGTTACTACCCGCAATTTCACAAACATTCTCAAAAAGTTTACCGTGACCGTGACAAAGAGCGACCGTGAAGAAGGTACCGCCCAGGGCGACGCTACCCTTGCCGGAGCAGTTTACGGCATTTATAAGGGCGAAACCCTTGTGGACAAATATGTTACGAATCAGAACGGGCAGTTCACCACGAAGGAATATGTCTGCGACAATGACTGGACAATCCGTGAAATCACGCCGTCCGAGGGTTATCTGCTCGACGGTACAATCCATAAGGTCGGTGCTGAACCGCAGCTTTATACGGTGGAACACAATCAGACCGCAAATGATGTTACCGAACAGGTTATGAAAGGCAATATCGCTATCATCAAGCATACCGATGACGGCGAAACAAAGATTGAAACACCGGAAAACGGTGCAACTTTTGAAATCTATCTGAAATCTTCCGGCAGCTTTGATTCAGCAGAGGAAGATGAAAGAGATGTAATTGTTTGTGATGAAAACGGCTTCGGTCAGACAAAGGATATGCCTTACGGCGTATATACCGTTCATCAGACCTCCGGTTGGGAGGGGCGTGAGTTAATGGACGACTTCGATGTGTTCATTGCTCAGAACGGACAGACCTACCGCTATCTCATCAACAACGCAAACTTTGAAAGCTATATCAAGGTGGTTAAGGTGGACGCAGAAAGTGGTAAAAACATTCCTTATGCCGGTGCTGGGTTCAAAATCTTTGACCCGGACGGCAATCAGGTAACAATGACCTTCACTTATCCTACTCCGACAACGATAGATATTTTCTACACTGATGCAAACGGACAGCTTGTTACACCGGAGAAACTGGAATACGGCAAGGGATATTCTCTTGTTGAGGTTCAGGCTCCTTACGGATATGTGCTTGACAGCACACCGGTGTACTTTGATGTGGCAGAGGAACATTCTTCCGATGAGGGTGGTATTACCGTGATTAAGGTCGATAAGCCTAATATGGCACAGAAAGGTACTGTCAGCATTGAAAAGACCGGCGAGGTATTCTCAGGGGTAAATATCTCCGGAGAGGAAAATGCCGATGTGATTTATCAGCCTGTCTATGAAGTGAAAGGTCTTGCAGGTGCGGTTTATGAGATTACCGCAGCAGAAGATATTATCACTCCTGACGGAACACTCCGTTATGCAAAGGGCGAGGTCGTAGATACTGTTACCACAGATGAAAACGGACTTGCAAAGAGTAAGGAGCTTTACCTCGGCAGATATACGGTAGTTGAAATTACCGCACCGGAGGGTATGGTTATCAACAAGGAAGCACACGAGGTCGAGCTGACCTACGCAGGTCAGGAAGTTGCCGTAACTGAAACCGCAACCAGCTTCGTAAACGAGAGACAAAAGGTTACGGTAAGTCTTGAAAAGACTATCGAAAAGAACGACATCTTCAATATCGGCAACGGCGATGAAATGAAGAATATCAGCTTCGGACTTTTCGCCGCAGAGGAACTTGTATCTGCAAGCGGTACTTCTATTCCGGCAGACGGTCTGATTGAGATTATCTCACTTTCCGAAAACGGTAAGGCTGTTATCAAAACCGACCTTCCTTTTGGAAGCTACTATGTAAAGGAACTTGCAACTGATGAGCATTATATCCTTTCCGACAGCAAGTATCCGTTTACTTTCAGCTATGCGGGACAGGATACCGAAACTGTTGAGATTGCAGTCAATGACGGCAAGCCGATTGAAAACAAGCTCATTTACGGTTCTGTTTCCGGTAAGAAGATTACCGAAAACGGCGAAGAACTCGGCGGTGCGGTTATCGGACTGTTTAAGGCTGATGAAACCGAATTTACAAAAGAAAATGCTTTGATGACTGCTACCTCCCAAAAAGACGGTAGCTTTTCTTTTGAGAAAGTACCGTATGGCAACTGGCTTGTAAGAGAAATCGAGCAGCCGGAGGGCTTCGTGCTTGATGAAACTTCTTATGAAGTTAAAATCTCCGAGGTCGCTCAGGTCATTGAGGTCGAAATCGTCAATGAGTATGTTCACGGCAATATCAAGTTGACTAAGGTCGATGAAGATTACTCGGACAACAAGCTGACAGGAGCGACCTTTGAGGTTTACAAAGATGTAAACGGCGATGGCAAACTGGACGACGGCGACGAGCTTATCGGTACACTCAACGAAACTTCTACGGGTATTTACGAGATGAAGGAGCTTCTTTACGGAAAATACCTTGTAAGAGAAACCAAAGCACCGGAAGGCTTTGAACTTGATAGGGGTGTGTACTCTGTTTTCATTGAAAAAGATGAAACCACCTACGAGGTAGAAAACAAAGCCGGCGTCGGCTTTATTAACACGGCTATGAAAGGAAACCTGAAAATCGTTAAGACTTCCTCAGACGGTAAGGTTGAAGGCTTCACTTTCAGAGTTACGGGAGTAAACGGATACGACCGAAGCTTCACGACCGATAAGAACGGCGAAATCGTGATTGAGGGACTTCGTATCGGCGATTACACCGTTTCCGAGGTTCAGGATAGTGTTTCTGCTTCCTATGTGCTTCCTGCGGATAAGATTGCAACAGTAAAGGTCGGCTCTACTACCGTTGTGGAAATGCACAATGAGCTGAGAGACACACCAAAGACCGGAGATAACAGCAATGTGGGCTTGTGGACGGCACTTGCGGGACTTTCTGCCCTCGGTATTGTCGGCACAGCCGTTGTTGCGTACAGAAAAAAGAAGAAGGAGGACAATGAGTAATGGACGCTAAAACAATCGTAGCAGTTGTATTAGTCGCCTTTATTATCGGAGGCTTTATCTTCTTGCAGATTAAGAACAGAAAGAAATAAGGAACGCTTGTGTGGGCGGAGTGAAAACTTCGCCCACCGTTCTTTTACGGAGGTGCATTATGAATAAGCAAAAGACGGTTGACAGCAAGGTGCTTGCAATACTCAGAGAATGCCCCGAAACGAGGTATGACGATATGCAGCTTATCCTTTGCTATTACAACCGATACAGCTATATGAGAGTCGGAGATTTACCGCTTGAGGATATAGTCAACAACTATAAAGGCTACGGCTTGCCGTGCTTTGAGACTATCCGCAGAGCAAGACAGAGAGTGCAATCCCTATTTCCCGAACTGTCAAGGCAGTGCAGTGGCTGCGACTGCGGAAACATCAGAATTGTGATTGAAGTAAGCTGAGGTGTGGATATGAACGAGGAAAAAAGAAAAATCGGTGAATACACTGTTCTTTGCTCGGTCAATGTGGGCGAAAAGGAAGTTATCTTGGCTTCCAATGAGCAAAGCACAAACGGCGATAAATATATGTGCGGCTTTGCAGAGCGAAACGACCTGTTTGAACTGTGTTCGGAATGTATGGTAAGCGATGACTATATCGAAATCGTACACCTTTTCGGTAGCCGTGTGGCGAATGAAGCGGAGCTTTTCAAGGAACAGGTCGAAAAGCTGGATATTCCAATCACTCTGATAACGGAAACCGACTGTATCCCCGACCATTATTCCAAAGACATCAACGGCACAATCATTGCCATTGACCCAAAGGTATTAAAACCTGAATTTCAAAGAGCCGACAGACAGCTCTACTATGTTACGGGAGGTTTCGGTGCGTCGGCAAACAGCCGTGGAAGTGCTGTGTTCTGCACAAATCTTCACACCGGCAAATCCACCCGATATGAAAGAATGGACGTTATGGGCGAGGTAAAGCCTGAGTGTCTGCCTGAATGGGCAAAGGAAAAGGCACAAGAGCTTTTACACAAGAAGCGAAACAAAGACAAAGAACGATAAGTCCAGCGGTGAAATGTCAAGAGGAAAATAAGTGAAAAAGCAAATATTTTTCACCAAATTCCGAAAGGTACAAAACACCTGCCTAAGCCCTGTCTATCAAATTTTTAAAAATGAGCAGGGCGACCTGATTTCAGCAGAAAAGCTTTGCTATTCTGCCGAGGTATATAAACGATTGTCTTTCAGCAGTCGAAAGACTAACCGCACAAATTTACGAGCAGTTAATGCGAGTGCACGTTTGTGTTGATATCTGTTTACCTCTTTGTATTTGAGATGATAGAAGTCGCTGTATTCCTTGTCGCATCTTACAAGAGAAAATGCGGCTTCACACAGATAATACTTTAAAAATCGATTACCGGAGTTAATAAGCCTTGTTGTTTGAGCTTCGAAATCTCCGGATTGATGTTGTTTCCATGCAAGACCTGCGTATTTTGCAAGCTGAGCTTGATTGTGGAAACGGTTGATATCTCCGATTTCTGCCATGATTCCGGCAGAAAAAACCGGTCCGATACCCGGAATAGATATCAATACATTAGGAAGGAGTTCCATTTGAGTAGCGATAGCTTTATCAAACTCCTTAATTTGAGCTTCCAATGCCTTTATGGAGGTTATGGATATAGAAAGCACCTGATTAACAGAATCATTTACCGTCTTTGGTAAACGGTAAGAACTTCGGGCTGCTTTCTGAATGGCTTTGGCTACTGCATTGGGATTTGGAAAACGGTTTTTCCCCTTTTCCATAATAAAAGCAGTAAGCTCATGTAAGTCCATATCTGCCAATGCTTCTGCGGATTCAAACTCATCGTAGACTGCAAGAGCGGTAGTGCTGAAGGTATCGCTAAATACCTTCTCCTGTGTCATAGTAGAATACTTCTTAAAGAGTATGTTCATAAAACGTTGCTTTTCTTTGATGAGGTTGGAAACAGCGAAATAACGTGCTCGTGTAAGGTTCTGAAGTGCTTTGTAACGATAGTCACCGATGTATACCTCTTTGTTGATTCTACCGAAACGCAGGCAATCAGCAATAACAAAAGAATCAATGAGATCATTCTTAGGCAAGTCATTGTAAGCCTCTTTGAATTTACTGACTTGCTTAGGATTGAGGACATGAATCTTTGAATTAAAACGAGCTAATGCAGCATCTTCCCTTAGAAAATAAACAAGGTTATCACCATACACAGAGGTTGCTTCAAGACCTATTAAAACAGTATCTAAGGAGCAAGATGTCATAGCAGAAAGAATTCTTTTTACCAACTGTGAAGAACCAGTATGTGAGTTGGCAACAGAAAAGTTACAATGTTTACTTCCGTCAGGAAGCATGAAATAAACGACATTGGATTTGCTGCTTACATCAATACCGACGTAAAGTGGGTTCATAAAAATCACCTTCTTTCGTTAAAATTTTAAGTGTTCAATCGGTTTGGTAAAACCCATGATTATGGAGCATCAACACCCTCGCATATAAGAATCTAACTTAAGAAGGACAGATGCGAAACCACACTGCTAAATGGTTGTCCCGAAGCTTAAGAAAACAGCCAGCCGGTTTGAAGTTAACTTCCATATCAGGGGAACAGACTTATTATGAAGCAACCGCAATGGTTCAACAGGGGGACAAAGAACTATTACCTGATTGACACCAAGTCAATTATATCATAGGTTTACCAAACCGATTGATATTTTGAATATAAAAATATATCTATAAAGATATTATACGAGGAGGACAAAGCAATGAAGGAAAAATTCACTTTTCAACAGAAAACAAAGCTTCTGACGAAACTGTTTGACGCAGGCTGCAATACCGAAAAGAAATTGCAGCAGCTTGATATGGAGAGCATTTTGAAAATTCCGGGTATCACTATTCCGGATATGAGCCTGATTATCGAGATTCAGAAGCAGACCAAAGCCAATAAGCTGTTCTCTTATTTGGGAGGTGGCACTGATGAGCAGTCAGGAACAGAATGACCGCCATATCATTTGGAGCGACATTAGCCTTGACCTTGATGATTGGCGAGAGTCTTTGGAGGAATTGTATCCCGGATATTCCGATGATGAGCTTTACGACATTATGGTAAAATCCAATGCCGAAAATCTTTATGATGAACGAGTAAATCTCAACATTCAGCTTTCACAGCCGATTATCGTAATCGGCGACCTCGGCAGATGGAACGGCAGAGTGTCGGGCTACAAGATGATTGATTCCGGCAACATCAAGGATTGCCTTTATTCCGATACCGATTACACCGAATGGTATGTGGATAAGTACGGCGATCTTCGAGCCGACGCCGTTCATCACGACGGAACAAACCATTATCTATACCGTGTATTCAAAGACGGTGTTACCGATACGCAGATTGAAAATCTGCAAGATAAAATCTACAACGGAAAAGCCACAAGAGCCGACATCACACGAGTTACCAAAAGGCTCGGCGATGACATTGCCGGAGTTTATGGTTTTCCTATTCCAAAGCAAAGACAAACAAACGAACAAGCGAGGTGATGAAAATGGATTACAGAGTATTGACCGAAACAGAGCGCAAATACACCTTCAGTCAAAGCCAGCAGCTCTCTATGCAGACCGGTCTTATCGGATATTTGAGAGCCGACTTTGGTTCTAACGGGAACGAGTTTTGGACGACTTGGAACGATTTCAGAAAGGACCTGAAAACCGATGAATTTAAGGCTGAATTTGACGATGTGATAAACGGATTGCGTGACGGCGATGTTTTGTCCGGCAGAAAGGCTATGTCCTCTTACTGTTATTCCACTCCCGACAGCTCCTTTAATGATGACCGCAACCACTACGGCATTCGTCTTGATACGGAAAAGTACAGCTATCTTATGAGGTTGAACCCCAACAGGGGCGAGTACAATCTTTACTGCTATTGCTATCAGAAAGAGTGGCTGAACAACCACTTGAAAAATGCCGAGCGTGGTATCCGATTTATCGACCCGCACTATCAGGAGCAGTTTCGCATTGCGGACGGAGAGAAAATCTCAATTAAGCTCGGCGACGGCAAAACAATGGAGAGAACTTGCAGATATATTGACGACTACCATTTGGAGGTCGGAACAAATCTCTACCATATCTGCGAATTTGCCGAGCTTTGCGAGAGAAACGGTCATACCGTAGAACCAGCCGCAAAAGAAAACACGAAGCCTGCAAAGGACAAAGAAAAATCACGATAAGGAGGTGCAGACGAGGTGGCAAGGAAATTTGACCTGATTTCAGAGCTGTATGAAAGAACCTGTTTTGCAGTTACAGACAATCCGGTAAACTGGCAATCGTTTCTGAAAACAGCAGGCAGAAATTTCAGGCTCCGATTTGATGAACAGCTTCTCATTTATGCCCAAAGACCCGATGTAACAGCCGTGCTTGAAATCGAACGATGGAACGGCACTTTCGGTCGCTGGGTAAACCGGGGAGCAAAGGGTATTGCCGTATTTGAGGACGCAGACAGAAGCCGTCAAAGGCTGATTCATTACTTTGATATATCGGACACCCACGAAAGCAGATATTCCCGCCCTGTTCCGATTTGGGAGATGAGACCCGAATTTGAAGCAGAGGTTATTGAAACGCTTGAAAACACTTTCGGGGCGGTAAACGATACAACGAGTATTGAAAATGTCGTCAAAGAGAGCATTGCCAATGCCGTCGAGGACAACATCGCAGACTATATCTCCGACTTTATGAGCTTAGGTGCAGGAAGCGATATTGAGTATTTGTCTGCCGACGAAGCAAATGCCTTGTATTTGGAGCTTGTCAGAAACAGCGTATCATATATGGTTATGGCTCGATTGGGACTGAACGCAGACAAGGTCTATTCTCCCGATGACTTTGCCGGTATTTCAAGCTTTAATTCACAGGAAGTTCTCAATGCGGTGGGCATTGCTACAAGCGACATTGCTGAAATGGCATTGCTCCCTGTCAGCAGAACAATCAGCACGCTCAGCAAGGAAAATCGCATAATTGATGAACAGGAGCAATCCGAATACAATAAAGACATCAAAGACGAAAGGAGTCAAAGCGATGAGCGAAATCACATACACGATGGTGGGAGATTACAATCTTCCGAACCTGAAACTGCCGGAGCAGACGGAAGTGACTCTCGGCAGATGGTCGCAGATGAGGAGAACTTATCTGAAGGAACATCACAAAATCCTGTACTACAATCTTCTGACGAAAGGGATTCTGAACAGTCACTTGGCGGAGGTTCAGCAGAGAGCCAGCGAACTGGAGGAAACTCTCGTAAAGCAGATGGCAGAGAAAGCGGGACTGACGGAGCAGATGAAAGCGGAAGATATGATGAAGTGGGTTCGCCTGATGAACAACATCAGGAACTCGGCACAGGAAATCGTGAAGAATCAGGTAATATTCGCTTAGAGTATTACGACAGAAACCACGAGGACAAGAGCCTGCCGTTTTTCGGTGGCGATGATACTATCCGAGAAATACTCGGCACTACCCCGCATTTGTCCGCTTCAAAGGAAGAAATCAAAGACTTCTATGAGAGAAATACGGACAATGCGACCCGTACCGAATATATCAAGGGTATTTTCAACAATGATTACACCCAGCTACCTTTAAGCGACGGCAGGCTTGTGGGCTACAAAACATTTCAGAATGTCCTCCACTTGTGGGAGGGTGAATACGAAAACAGAACCGCTCAGAGTTTCTACGACTGGGGCGTTATCGCACAGCATTTTGAAGCAATGAGACTTTTGGGAGAATTGACCGATACAATGAAACCGATTCCGTCTATGGACGGTCAGTTGACTCTCATTATGGGAAATCAGGCAGAGGAACAAAAAACCTCTGCCTTTACTTTTTCTCAGGAAATCATAGACGCTGTATTGACCCGTGGAAGCGGAGTTTCCGAGGGTAAAATGCGTATCTATGAGCAGTTTGAAAAGAGCATTTCCGCAAAAGAGAACGCCGACTTCTTGAAAAACGAATACGGTTGGGGCGGCTCTTATCCGGTCATCATCGGTGCAGGCATTGACGAACAGCACGATGGAAAAGGTATCACAATTTCAAAAGGTATCGGAAGCGACAAGCCGCACATTACGCTTTCTTGGTCTCAGGTTGAAAAGCGTATCGGAGACCTTATCCGTATGGACAGATACCTAAACCCAAAGGAAAAAGAAAAGTACCCTGAATGGCTTGAAAAGCAGGAAGAACGGCGAGCCGAGCTTGCAGAGCAGAGAAAAAACCGTGAGATACTTTCTACCGCACCGCCTGAACCTGAAAACAAAGAGGACGAGCCGGAAGCACAGTATGAATATCATCTCGGCGACAGCGTGTATATTGGGGCTTCTCAGTATGAGATTTTGTCCTTTGATGAAAACCGTGTAATGCTCTATGACTTCGATATGCCCTTATTCAACAAGGAACTTTCAAGGGAAGAATTTGACCGCAAAGTGCGTGAAAATCCGATGAACGACCACTTGAAGGTCAGTGTATTACCGGCGGAAGAAAAAACCGTTACAGGCGAAAATAAAGCTCAAAACGATACTGAAACCGTACCGGATTTCAGTCCGAAAACCGGTTATGACGACGCCTTCTTTATTGACCGGGACAATGAAAGTGTAACTTGGATGTACTATAACCCCGACAGCAATGCCGGAGGTCAGTATGTTACAAATACGCTTTCTTTTGACGAGATACAGCAAGCTGCACGGGAATATGACTCGACTG
>OLQD01002988.1_pt1 | contig 11650 bp, 9 predicted proteins | sample 1672841 | NCBI WGS metagenome assembly OLQD01 (sample SAMEA3136729, study PRJEB25190) | human gut metagenome | biome: human gut; feature: human-associated habitat; material: faeces | place: Austria | collected 2013 | reverse complement strand
ATCGGAACCGAAGATAGACCATACTTTTTTCTGACAGTAAGCCATATCCTGCCAATCTATTGAGTTGCCGTGTTCAAGATAATATCCTGCAAATATCCACTTTGCAGCTTTAATTGCTGTGTCACCTGCCATAGCTTTTTTGCCTTTAAGATATGACGAACTCGGCGATGTTGTGCCGTATTCAATACAGAAAAGCGGATAAGTTGTACCGCCTTTTTTCGTAGTATGAACTTCGTGTCCGTAATGTTTTGAAACGCTGATGTCAAGTTTCTTCATATCCGACACCGCACCGAGGTTTTCCGTTGCCGCAAAAGCACTTAACGGAAACATCATTGTAACTGTTAATACCGACAAAAGAAGTGCAACAATTCTTTTGCCTAAACTTTTGAATTTATCTTTCATAACTTTTCCTTTCTGCCTGTTTTCAGACATAAAAAAAGAGAAGATTGTTACATCTTCTCAGGTTAAATTTATGATATTGTTATTTGAAATTGCCTGTCCATTTACCGCAGTAACCGCAACTCCAGCATTCATAGCCTTGTGGGCAGTTAGCAAAATATTCATCGTCGGATATTTCTCCGCTTTCCCATTTGTCTGCCCAAGATTTCATTACCGAATCAACATATGCCTTAACATCCGATTTGCTGTCAAACCATCTGCCCATATTGCCGCATTTCATTGAATGATTGTTGTTATTACTGCATTGACTTGCTTTTTTGGTTGTTGGTTGTTTTGATGTAGTTGTTGCTTTTTTTGTATGCTGTGTTGTAGATTTTGTTGTTTGAACAGGTTTTGATGTTGTAGACACAACCTTTCTTTTCGTGGTTGTTTTACTCAACTCAATCTTGTTTGAAGTTGTGCTCGTTATTTTTGCATTTGTAGTTGGAGCAGTGGTTGTTGTATCGGCTTTCGTATCATTTTCAGCAGTCGAAATATGCAGCGTTGTTTCTTTACTTGCAGAAAAAGAACTTGTTTCTGTATTTTTATTTACTTCGCTGCTTTTAACCGAACAACCTACGAATACGCTGATTAACATAACTGCAACCATACACAAAATCACCGACTTTTTCATTAAGCATTCCTCCTTTGCTTTCAACGCCAATTTAACAGATTTTGGTAATTTCGGCAAAGGTGCGTTTATTAAATCATACACATCATTCCTTTATTTGATTTATAAGGCTCTTTCTTTTCTGCAAGTTTATATGTTTATTAGGGGGGTATATTGAAAAGAGGGGGGATAGAAATAACATACTCCTGCTATCTGCTGTCCCTTTCGGCTCTGCTTTTCAGAAACTTGTTGTAATGCTCCAAAGCCTTGCATACATAATCTTGCCTTTTCTCAGGTGTAACAGATTGCGGAATATACTTTTCAAGCGTCTTATGTGGAATTATGAGCCTTTCCTGTTGATTAGGTTTCAGTTCGCACATAATATCAAGGATAGTATCGCTGTTGAGCTCTCCGTCATTAAACATCTTGTGCATACGAATAGCCTGTGCGTGAGACGGAGTACAACATTCGCTTTCTATTGCTTCCAACAAATCTTGCTGACATTCTTTATCAAGATATGATATTTCAACAGCCGGCAACATTTTCATTTTACCCTCATCAACCATTTGTAACAGTTCAGGTATAAGTTTTGTAAGACTTATATATCTATATATCTGTGTTTTACTTTCGCCTGTATTTTCTGCAAGCAAATTTGCCGAATTTAACTTTTTCCCATTTTGGGAAAAAGTTAAATCTGTGCGTTTGCCTTGTCTATTCATCGCATCCAATTTCATTTTGTATGCAAAGGCTTTTTCACTCGGTAAAATGTTTTCTCTTTGGATATTGCTGTCAACCATAATGACGGTTGCGGCATCATCGTCCAAATTTGAAACGATACAACGCAATGTGTTTTTACCGGCAATCTCACTTGCAAATTTTCGTCTGTGTCCTGAGATAATTTCATAATCACCGTTATCTTTCTCACGAACAATAGCAGGAACCAACACTCCGTTTTCAGAAACACTTTCAACAAGTTTATTCATTTCTTCGTCATCACGCACTTTAAATGGATGATTCGGAAACGGTACAAGTTTTTCAAGCGGAATATCTTTTATAGTCGGAGTAAGTCCGTTTTCTCGTTCGCTTTGTGATGTGAATAAATCATCGAGCCTGCTCAGAGTGAAGTCTGTTTTTCTCTTTTTGCTCAAGTTTCAACACCTCCTTCGTAAAGTCCTCATACGCTTTTGCGACCTTACTGTTTTTATCATAAGCAAATATTGATTTACCGCTTATTGCAGTTTCAGCCGCTTTAATACCCATAGGTATCTGCGTATCAAAAATTTTCAGATATTTGCCGTAGTCATTTACGATAGCTTCCTTTGTGCTTTTGGAAAGGTTAGATCTGCCGCAAAAGTTGTTTCTTCCATTTTTCCTTTTACCTCCTTGATTCATCTGATGTCTTACAATCTTTCAATGAATTCATCTGACCTTTTAGGTGGCTTTTACGTCATTTTCACTTTAGTTGCGTCTTTTTTCTTTGAATTCATCTGATGTATTTATAATATATTCTATTCTCCAAAAACGCAATACGGAATTTTATCTAAAATTTTGTATTTATTTTTGTGCAATTTAGCATTTTGACATTGATTTCAAAAAACATTATCATAAGATACAGGAATTATCACATCAGAAATGGAGCAAATCATATGACGAATTTGTTATCAGAAGAAAAAAGTCTTCCTCAAAAAATATCAGAGGACATTATTGCACTTATTTTAGAAGAAAACTTACAGCCAGGAGATAAATTACCGAATGAAACTATTCTCTCAGAACGTCTGAATGCAGGAAGAAGTTCTGTCCGGGAAGCCATGAAGCTTCTCGCATCCCGAAATATTGTTACGATCCGCCAGGGTTCCGGCACCTATATCTCATCTTCCCCTGGAATGGTGGATGACCCACTAGGCTTTACCTTTATCGGCAATAAGCAAAAGCTGATCAATGACCTTCTGGAAGTGCGCTTCCTCCTTGAGCCCCCTATTGCTGCAATGGCAGCCACACGTGCCGATAAAAAAGACATAAAAAAAATCACCGCGCTTTGCGATGAAGTAGAAGACTTATTAAAAAAACATGAAAACCATACACAAAAGGATATAGATTTTCATGCAGCCATTGCTTTGAGCAGCAAAAACGTTGTGGTTCCAAGACTGGTTCCTGTGATCAACAGCTCGATTCCTCTGTTTGTAGAGACCACCAGAGGTACACTGCTGGAAGAAACCATCGAAACCCACCGTGAGATTGCGGATGCCATTGCCGCACATGACCCGCTCCGCGCACAGGATGCCATGTATCTGCATCTGGTTTATAACCGTAAGCGGATTCAGATGATAAAAAAAGACTCTGAATAAATGCTATATTTTTATTGTTTTTATAACAATATTGATATTTTTATATTACGTGGAATCCATAAAAAGGGTATCATAAGATTTGGAACTTATACAATATCTCTTATGATACCCTATGACTTTTTTATAAAATTATGTATCTGTTTAATGAAGCCTTAAAAATTTCCTTTTTGCGACTTATTTCTTCAGCCCGGTAGTCACCTTACAATTTGTAACCTTCAGACTTCCTTCTGACGCAAATAAAGATAAGCTTTCTCCTGGTCTCTTGTATGCTCGTGCATTCAAAGCCACACCATCAACATAAATTGTCGCAATTGTATCGTCCACGATCATACGGATATTGTATTTCTTTCCAGGAATCAGATCAAGCGGTCTTTCCAGTCCGATGTTCTGATTTGCTGGCCATGGCCAGTTCGGTTTCTTCTCGAATACATAACGGTTCTCTGTAGTATTAAATACAAACTGGTAAGATTCTGCTTTGTCCTCGTCCTCATAAAATCTCACGCCAAATGTTCTTGTGCCTTCAGAAAATTCCACATCTGCTTCGAATTTGAAAATGTCACCGGTATTTCTTCCAACAACTACTTCTGAACTCTTAGTTGGTGTGTCGATAACGAAATCATCCTTCTTTTCCTCTTTGTCAAAAGCATTCCATACTGTTTCCGGAATTCTTACACCAAGAGTACCATCCTCTTTCTGGTATACCTCATGCGCCATAAAGGTTCCTGCCCAGATGAAGTTTTCGTCATCATCATCTTTGTCTTTCGTTGCAACCCATCCAAACAGAATTCTCTGTCCATTCAGCTCAAAAGTACGTCCTGCATAATAAGCTCTGCCATCAAATGCATCATCCTTCGGTGCGATCCATGGACCATTCAGGCTCTTGCTCATACGGTAAACCATTTTGCTTCTGTCACTGTATTCAGTCACAATGTGATACCACCAGTCACCGATTTTAAACAGGTCTGGCATTTCATGCATGGTATAAAGATCCGGTGCCCAGAAATCGCCTTCAAACTTCCAGTTTTTCAGATCCTTGGAAGTAAATTTGACAGTTCTACCGGTCTGTCTTGTTTTCGGTCCCTGCAGTCTTGCTCCAAGAATCAGTAAGTACTGATCATTTTCTTCATCACGGATCACCCATGGATCTCTCCAGTCATCTGGATCATAGCCTTCCTGTGGGGTAAAGGTAAGAGCATCCTGAGTTTTGTGCCAGGTAACCAGATCATCACTATATGCATGCATCAGTACCTGAGACGGTTTTCCAAGAGCTGGATAATCACGGTTGTAACCAGTGTAGAAAATATGATACTGTCCTTCTGCTTCAAAAACGCTTCCTGCGAAAATAAACTGATCCTGCTCTTCGTCAGTTCCTCTTGGAATTGCCACACCACAGTCTTCGTAGTGAACAAAATCCGAGGTTGTTGCTAAATCCCAGCCAAATGGCTCTCCAAATGGTCCCGGTTTTCTGGTATCTCTCTGATGATATAAATAGAATTTATCCCCATGTCCGAATGGCATACAATCGCCGAACCAGGTTTCCGGAAACTGATAGTATAATTTCTGCATAATAATATATTCTCCTTTTCTTTACAGGCATATATCTGCCCTTAATCTGTAAATTTTATTTAAATACTCATCCCTTCACAGCACCGGCTGTCATACCTGCAAGCATCTTCTTGCTGCTGAAGAAATAGAAAATAAATACTGGAAGTACTGTAACTGTTATTGCCGCAAAGGTTGCGCCCCAGTCAGTCAGTCCCATACTTCCCACGAAGTCATTCAGACCCAGTGTAATTGTTTTCATATCTGTTGATCTTGTAAATGTATAAGCATTGATATATTCATTCCAGCAGAAAACAGCCTGCATGGTAGCTACGGTAATGATAGAGTTCAAGGACATTGGAACTACCATTTTGAAAAAGCAGCCCATTGGAGAACATCCGTCAATAATAGCTGCTTCCAGCATTTCCTCCGGGAAGAATTTGTTAAAGGAATAAAACAGCTGGATGGAATAGGACAATGAAAATGCAATCTGCGGTAAAATAATTGCCGGATATGTATTGATCAGTCCCATTTTATTAAAGATACTGAACAAGGGAATCAAGGCAACCTGCATAGGAAGCATTAATCCAAGCAGGAAATAGTTCAGGATTACTTTTCTTCCTTTGAATTTAATTTTACTAAGTGCAAATCCAGCCATCAGCGCAAATAAAAGTAATGGAACTAATACACCGATCAAAACGATAATACTGTTTTTAAAATAAGTCAGCATATGGCTCTTTGTAAAAACATTAATAAAGTTTGTTAATATCCACTTAGATGGAAGCGCATATGCCGGAAGCTTTCTGAAGTCATCTAATGACTTAAAGCTGGAGGTAAATACATAGAAGAAGGGGTACACCTGCATAATAACCAGGAGTAACGCAATGACCCATTTAATAATACCTGAAATGGAAACTTTTTTCTTTTTCATTCATCTTCCCCCTCTCCTGAAAATTTACGGAATAATAAACCAACTACCATACAAATGATTACGATCATAATGGCTACAGAACTTCCGTATCCATACTTCATACTGCTGAATGCCTGTTTATACATGTAAGTTGTCATAAGCTCAGAAGCATTTCCAGGTCCGCCATGTGTCAGCAGATATGAGAATTCAAAGGATCTTAAGGATCCATTTAATACCAGAAGACAGTTTGCAATGATAACCGGTTTGATGTATGGGATTTTTACATACAGATATTCCTGCCATACTGCTGCTCCGTCAATCAATGCTGCCTCACCCAGTTCATCCGGTACTCCGATCAGTGCTGCATAGAAAATAACCATATACAGACCGAGATATTTATAAGCCTCTACAAATGCTGTTACATACAAAGAAATCTGAGGATTTGATATCCACTCCATGAACTTAAATGAAGGATTCACAAATGATAAAATCTGATTTATGATTCCAATCGGTGTTACAGAAAACAGCTTTGTAAAAATCTGACAGATTGCAACAGATGAAATTACTACCGGAATGTAGTACAAGGTCTGTAAAGCAACTCTTCCTTTTTTGATTCTGGAAAGAAGGATTGCAAACAACAAACCTCCAAATACCTGAATTGCCACATTGATAATGGTATAAATAATCGTATGCCATACTGTAGAGCGGAACACCGTATCCTGGGTTAAAAGCTCCGCATAATTCTTAAATCCTACAAATACTTTCTCGCCTACACCACTCCAGTCAAAAAAGCTGTAATAGCCTGCCCATACAATGGACACAATAACAAATGCAGTATAGATAAGGAATGCAGGAAAAAGGAACATGAAAATTACTGATTTTTTTCCAAATGCTTTCTGCATAAGATTCCCTCCTCTTCTTTCTTTAAAAGAGACTGACGATTAATCCGCCAGTCTCATTCCTGCATGCTTAAAATTCTTTATTTAACAAAAGAATCACAGGTTTCAATAAATTCATCTGGTGTGGTAATTCCCTGTGCCAGTTTCTGCTGTTCATCAACGATTTTAGTCAGCACATCAGAATCAAGTTTATCATCCCAGGAAGTCCATGCTGTTTCTGCGTTCTCGAACATTGGCTGAGTGTCATAGTACAGCTGCGGAAGTCCTTCTGGAAGAGAATCTTCTTTAAATGGAGAGAATACATGTGCCTGAGTGTAGCAAGCGTCTGAGAAGTTCTCGCACATGTAGTCAAAGAATTCCTGCATTGTATCATCATATGTAGCCTTATTGAATCCTTCTGCAAATCCAGCATGAATCGGTACATTTGTAGACATATTGTCCATTCCTTCTGTATCCGGTACCGGGAAGAATCCGAGTTCTCCGTTATCATACATCTCTTCTGCCAGGCTGATCTGTCCGGAGCCGGTATAGAAGATTGCTCCTGTACCACCGAAGAACAGGTTGCATGCGGATGTGAAGTCTACACTTGCAAATCCAGGCTCAAAATATCCTTTTGTTCCAAGATCAGAAAGAAGATTTACTGCATATTTTGCAGACTCGTTCTCACTAAAGGAATCTGTTCCTGCCTGATATCCCTGGATAAATTCAGGACCTGTTACTCTCCATGGAGAGAAGGAAAGGTATCTCATAAGCTGCCATGCATCAGAGCCACCTACGATTACCGGAATCTCACCCTGATCTGCGATTTTCTGGCAGTCCTCTTCAAACTCTTCCCAGGTTGTAGGAGCATCTGTGATTCCTGCTTTTTCAAAAATATCTTTTCTATACATAAAGTATTCGCAGTACAATCCCTGTGGGAACAAATATAAATTTCCATCATCTGCATCGGTAAGGAAATCACGAATTGCTCCGTTTAATTTATCTGCATATCCGTTTCTCTCTAACTCTGCACCTACATCAACCAGAGCATCAATATCCTTGCAGGCTGCAGAAAGTGTTCCATTCGGGCATCCAAAGATGTCTGGAAGTGTATCACTGTTGATGTACATCTGCAGCTTTGTGAAATAGTCCTGCATATCGTTTACAAGTTCAATTTCATAATCCAGGCCTTTCTCGTCACAGAAGTTTTTTAGAAGATAGTCAAAGGTCTGAAACTGCTCTGTTGATTCCGTTCCTTTTAACAGTGCAGTAATCTTGGTTCTCTCGCTGTCTGCTGAAGCTGTTAACGCCCCCATTCCTGTCATAAGACCAGCTGTCATAGCTGCTGTCAACGCCAGAGATACCATTTTTCTCATTTTTTTCATTTCATTTTCCTCCTTTTATTTTAGGTTTCCTCGCTTTTGATGATTTTATTTTACCTTCTGGTGCTTTTATAAACAATTGGAAATAAAAGTAAAAATGGGAGATTTGTACACAGTTTCCTTTTGTGCACAAATCTCCCATTGCTTTTAGATATGTTTACGGAACTCATTAGGGGTAATGCCGTATCGCTTTTTAAACACCTTAATGTAATATCCGAAATCCTTATATCCTACCATTTCTGCTATTTCATATTGCTTATAGCGATCATCTGCTATCAGCTTCTCCACATGCTTAAAACGCACATCTGTCAGATATTCCAGAAAGCTTTTTCCTGCATATTTCTTCAGAAGCCGGCTGATATAGGTTCGGCTTACATGAAACTTTTCTGTAAGATCATCCATTGAAATATCTGTAGCAAAATTTTTCTCAATGTATGATAATATACTTTGAACCAGTTTCTGGTTTCGTTCATCTGAGCCTTCTGTATTCTGCTTGATCAAAGTCCCAAACAGATTAAACATACAGGTCAGAACTTCTTCTGTAGTTTCACATTGGGAAATACGCTTTACTCCATCCTGCAATACAGAAAAATTCCAGTTTTTATTGTGTATTTCACTGTCTACTGCACAGGTGTACGGAAACTTCATGCATCCGAACAGCAGATCCATTGCTGCAAATTTTACAGCCTCCCCATCCTCCGGTGCTTTGGCAAACAGCTGACGCAATTCATCTTCCGCTTTTTCGAAGCTCTCCTGAAACAGAGTCATCATAAAATGCATTCTTTCTCCCGGTGTAATTACAAAATCCTTCTGTTCTTCATATTGCAGGTCTTCATATTTCAGAATAATGTTCGCTCCAAGATAAATACACTGTCTGCAGGCCTTCTGGGCTTTTCGGTACTGGGCATTTGCCTGATACTCATCTTCTGAAATATCACTGATTCCAAAATTCATATATGCCTTCAGATACCGTTCCACTTCTTCCTGAATTTTTCCACAGGCCTGAAGTGCAAGATCCATACATTTCTGATTTTCTTCCTCTTTCGCAAACAAAAGTATGAAGTTATACTCAGCTGTAGCCGTATTATAATCACTCAACACCTGTATGTTGTAATTGTTGAAAATTTCCTCAAAAATATTAATACAGGCAAATTCTTCAATCCATTTGTCGCCTTCGTGAAGTTGTTTTTCCCCAACTACCTTTCTTCCAACACATACAATGTATTTTTCGATGGTCAGCTTAAGGGATTTCGCCTGCTCCTGCACCACACCTTTTCCCTGGATCCTTCCATAGAGAAGATTCCCTGCAAATTTAGATCTCAGCTCTGGTACAGACTGATTAAAATATTTCTGTAAATCCCGAACCTCCTGCTGTTCATCTTTTTTTGCATGTATCTCTTCTGCAAGCCGGGCTGCCATATTTTTCAATTCCTCATAGTCAATTGGCTTCAGCAGATATTCCTTCACGCCAATAGTGATTGCTTTTTGAGCATAGGCAAAGCTGTCGTAACCTGTCAGGATTACAATAACCGTATCCGGATACATCTCGTGAGCCCGCTCCGCAAAATCCAGACCATCCATTCCAGGCATCCGGACATCTGTAAGAATCAGATCTGGCTTTATATGTTCCAGCTTTTCCAGTCCCTCCAGACCATTTTTCGCAGTAGCAGCCACCTGATATCCATAATCAGACCAGGGAAAAGAGCATAAACCATCCAAAATAATATACTCATCATCCAATATCATTACCTGAAGTTCCATTTTCCATAATCTCCTTCGCTTTTTTCAAAGGAATTTCCAGCACTACCAGAGTTCCCTTCTCCTGTTCCGATGTGATCGTCATTTTTGCTTTTCCGTGATATACATATTCCAGACGTTTTTGTACTGCATAAATACCCAGATTTGTATGTGTTCTTTCCGCCTTATGCTCCGGTTCTTCCTCCATTTTTAAAAGAGCTTCCAGCTTTTCTGCAGAAATTCCCACACCGTCATCTTTTACCTTAAATACTGCCATGTCATCCTGGATTTCTCCTGAAATATAGAGGAAGCAGTCCCAGGTGGCATTTTCAACTCCATGAACGACCGCATTTTCAACCAGCGTCTGTATTACCATCTTAGGAATTTCCAGTTCGTTCAGTTCCTCGTCTACCTCAATATACGAAGTAAATTTATCTCCATATCTTGTTTCCTGAATAAAAAGATAGTCTTCAATGTATTTCAATTCTTCTTTCACACGTACCATGCTTCGTTTATTACTAATACTTGCCCGCATAAGATTGCTGATTGCAGTTACCATCCGGCAGATATTTTCTTCCCCTTTTTTTCTAGCCATCCAGTTAATGGTATCCAGTACATTGTAAAGAAAATGCGGATTGATCTGTGCCTGCAATGCTTGAAATTCTATATCTTTATTTACCATTTCCATCTCGACGATCTGCTTCAGCAGCTTTTCAATCTTCTCAATCGTCTGATTGAAAACAGAATTCATCGCTCCGATTTCATCTGTTCGTTCTTCCGGGAGGCGCACTGAGAAATCTCCTTTGGCAAATTTTTTCATGGCATTACTGGTTCGTTCAATAGGTCTTGTAATTCCACGCGCCATAATATTTGCAAGAAATACACATAGCAGAATGCTGATTCCGATTAACAACACAGTGGTTTTTTCCAGTTCCCTAGCCGTTTTCTGCAAAAAGCTGGTAGGAATCATTCCCACAACCGTAAGTCCTGTATCTGAGCTTGTCTGGTAAACGAGATTGTAAGCTTTCCCGTCCAGATTAAGCCGAAGGTTTCCGGAATTTCCATTAATCTGATCCACCCATTTCTGATCCTTCAAATCTTTATTTTCACCGACACTTTCCAGCAGAATGTTGTTATCCTGATCCAGTAAAAATATATGAGCAAACAGGGACTCCTGTGCTGTAAGCGTCATTTTCTTCAGATAGCTGATTTTTATAGAAGCCCGCAAAACTCCAAGAGGTTCCATAGTCAATACATCTTTTATCTGTTTAGCCATATAAATCAGATTTTCGTCCGCTGCATTATAGTAAACACAACGTCCATTTGCATTTTCTGCCATTGTGCAGGAAATTTCGGAGCTTTCTTCATTGATTCCTCTGTCATTGGAAAGAAGATGGTTTGCACCATTATATCCGTACAGCTGAATATCATTCATATATATGCTCGTATATCCCTGCAGCAGCAGACGTCTGATCTGACCTGCCCTTGAATAATAAGAATAAAGCTCGGAACCGTCAGATTTATATGGTTCATCTGATTCCAGTTCTGCCTGTACAATACTATTATTCGCGATATACTCAAATGAATTTTCCACCATATCGAAATAATGATCCAGATTAACAGACAGCTCATTAATCACTCCTGCCGATTGTTTCACAGTCTGCTCTGTTACAATTTCAGATGCAGACATAAACTGGAAAAAGCTGGTTGCCAAAAGCACAACCAACGTAATGCCTAGTGTACAATACAGATATTTTCTCTGAATTGAAAGATTCAGAAACCATTTTTTTAACTTTTTCATTTTTCCA
>OLQD01002985.1_pt1 | contig 11661 bp, 8 predicted proteins | sample 1672841 | NCBI WGS metagenome assembly OLQD01 (sample SAMEA3136729, study PRJEB25190) | human gut metagenome | biome: human gut; feature: human-associated habitat; material: faeces | place: Austria | collected 2013 | reverse complement strand
TTTTCGTTATCAAACTTCTATTTGTCAAGCATTTACTTCTCGTAAAATGATTTTACTCGGGGGCAAAGGTCGGAATCTTTCAGAAGATATGCAATACCAATATCCCAGTAACGGAGGCGGTATCCGAGGCACTCTAGCAAAAAGCTCGTCTCCATGTTGATGTTTCGCCTCTCCTCGGAGACTTTGTCATTGTAGGGACAATCTTATCGACAAATCAACGTAACTATCAGTGCCACCTAGGTGAAACTAGAGTGCCAACCCCTATTGGCACTGGAGTTTCATAGGGAGGAAACTGGAGTTTCATGCGGAAGAAACTAGAGTGCCATAGGTAGGAAACTGCATTCGTCTCCATAGCGGTCGATGAGTTGTAACGATGCAAGGAGTAGCAGATCGGCTATTTAGCTTCGCTAGAAGGGTGATGAGCTCAGCCAGAGAGTCATTTGTATCGCTTATTTTGCTAACTTTGTCGCCAGAGCAGTAAGAGGAAAGGAGCTTCACTTGCTACGGCTTCGGACACTCCGCTATTGCTTGCACTTGTAGTACAGACGCTACATTTGCCCCACAGCATCCCTACCTTATTTTGTGGAGGGTTGTAACGCAAACCCATAAGCTTAAATCATGGCAGTAGAAATCAGACAAATAGATGGACGCAAGGAGCTGAAGAAGTTTGTTGAGTTCAATCTCGAGCTATACAAAAACAACCCTTACCACGTCCCTGGCATCATCAAGGATGAGATAGACCTACTCGATAAGGACAAGAATCCCTCCTTCGATGTATGTGAGGCGGCCTACTTCCTAGCCTACAAGGATGGCAAGATCGTAGGGCGCATCGCGGGTATCATCAACCATAAGGCAAACGAGACGTGGAATCAAAACTACGCTCGCTTTGGTTTCGTTGACTTCATCAATGATGATGAGGTGGTCGACAAGCTCTTTGAGACTGTCGAGCAGTGGGGGCGCAACAAGGGCATGGACTACATACACGGGCCGATGTCCTTTACCGATATGGATCAGGAGGCGATGCTCGTGGAGGGTTTTGACCAGATGGGTACGACTGTAGGGCTATACAACTACGCGTACTACCCCAAGCAGCTAGAGCGACTAGGATATGTCAAGAGTACCGACTGGAAGGAGTATCTGATCAAGATCCCCAAGGAGATCCCTGAGAAGCATCAGCGTATCGCCAATCTAGTCAAGGAGAAGTATGGTCTCAAGGTGGTTAAGTACAAGAGTCGCAAGGAGATCATGTCTCACGCTGAAGAAATCTTTACCACGCTCAATAAGGCGTACGCACCGCTCTACGGCTTTAGCGAGTTGTCGCCCGCACAGATGGAGTATTATGCCAATGCCTATCTACCTTTGCTACGTCTAGACTTCTTTACCGCTATCGTCCGAGAGCGTGACCAGCAGATGATTGCTTTTGCTATTACGATGCCCAACCTGAGCAAGGCGATGCGCGCTGCCAAGGGACGGCTCTACCCCTTTGGCTTCATACCTCTACTGAATGCGCTCAAGACTCCGCCCAAGGTGGTTGACCTCTACCTCATCGGTGTCCTGCCTGAGTATCAAAACAAGGGGATCAATGCACTGATCTTCGCTGACCTAATACCGATCTACAACAAGCTAGGTGTTGAGACCGCTGAGAGTAATCCTGAGCTGGAGACGAATATGGCAGTGCAGCTACAGTGGAGCTACTTCGAGCGTAAGCACCACAAGACGCGCCGTGTCTTCATCAAGGAGCTCTAATCTCTTCCTTTATTTACCCTCACCTCCATGCCGACACAAGAACCACTAAATAACCTAGACCAGCTATCCCCAAGCGCCGTAGCGGGGTACACCGAGGATGACTTTCGGACGCTCTCCTGGAGCGAGCATATCCGCAAGCGTCCTGGTATGTATATCGGTAAGCTCGGAGATGGTACGCAGGCGGACGACGGCATCTACATCCTTATCAAGGAGGTGATAGACAACTCAATCGATGAGTTTGTCATGGGCGTGGGTAGTGAGATACGCATCACGATAGATAGCGAGACGAACGAGGTCACGATACGAGACTATGGTCGTGGCATACCGCTCGGCAAGCTCGTCGATGCGACCTCTAAGATGAATACGGGTGCTAAGATCGACTCTCAAGCCTTCAAGAAGTCGGTCGGTCTGAATGGTGTCGGTCTCAAAGCAGTCAATGCGCTCTCCTCAACCTTTACTGTCCAGAGCTGGCGTGAGGGAGAAACCTCCTCAGTCACCTACGAGCGGGCCGAGATGATCGCTCATACGCCAGCAGAGCCGTGGGAGGACAAGGAGGCACATGGCACATTGGTCACCTTCACACCAGATGCTGAGGTCTTTCGCAACTCGCACTACGACCTGCGCCACGTGGAGGCGCTCGTGCGCAACTACTGCTACCTCAACACGGGGCTGACGCTCTACCTCAACGATAAGAAATATGTAAGCCGCCACGGACTACAAGACTTCCTCTCAGACACGATCACGGGCGATCCGCTCTACCCGATCATACGTCTCACAGGACCTGACATAGAGGTTGCTATCACACACATTGATCAGTACGGAGAGGAGTTCTACAGCTTTGTCAATGGTCAGTACACCACACAGGGCGGTACCCACTTGACCGCCTTTCGCGAGCAGGTGGCTCGTGTGATCAAGGAGTTTTCGGGCAAGGGCTTTGAGTATGGGGACATTCGCTCTGGCATGGCGGCAGCGATCAGCATCCGCATCATCGAGCCTGAGTTCGAAAGCCAGACGAAGATCAAGCTCGGCTCCAAAGAGATGGTGCCCCAAGACCCAATGTTTGAGCATGAACCACTGCGGGGTGTGACGGTACAGAAGTTTGTCGGCGACTTCCTCAAGGAGAAGCTCGACAACTACCTCCACATGCACCCCGATGTCTCTGATGTGATGCTCCAAACGATCCAAGCCAACGAGCGTGAGCGCAAAGCGATGAGCGGGGTGACCAAGCTGGCGCGTGAGCGTGCTAAGAAGGCGAGCCTGCACAATAAGAAGCTGCGTGACTGCACCGAGCATTACAACGATCCGAAGGCTAAGAACCCTGAGCTGACCAGTATCTTCATCACGGAGGGTAACTCGGCTAGTGGGTCGATCACGCAGAGCCGAGATGCACGCTACCAGGCAGTATTTAGCTTACGAGGCAAACCGCTCAACAGCTACGGGCTGAGCAAGAAGGTGGTCTATGAGAACGAAGAGTTTAACCTCCTCCAGGCTGCGCTCAACATCGAGGACGGCCTCGACGGCTTGCGCTACAACCGTGTGATCATCGCTACCGATGCCGATGATGACGGTATGCACATACGACTCCTGACGCTGACCTTCTTCTTGCAGTTCTTCCCCGAGCTGGTGCGGCGTGGACACGTATATATATTGGAGACACCGCTCTATCGTGTCTCGCTCCCAGCCAAGCGCAAGAAGAGCATCACGGCACGTGTTGCCTCAGCAGGCAAGAAGAAGGGTGCCAAGAAGGTATCCATCGAGCCAGAGTCTGAGAAAGAGACCTCTGCCTACTGTTACAGTGACCAGGAGCTCAATGCGGCTGTAGAGCGGATGGGCGCTTCGGCTCAGATCACCCGCTTCAAGGGTCTGGGAGAGATCAGTGCCAATGAGTTTAAAGAGCTAATCACGGAGGAAAACATCAAGCTTCGTCAGGTGTCGCTGCGCAAGGAGGACAATCTCAAGCGGATGCTACACTTCTACATGGGCAAGAACACACCCGACCGTCAAGACTTTATCATAGACAACCTAGTCATCGACGAGGAGATCGTCTGAGTCTCCCCAGCTAGCTTAGCAGACAGATATGAAGCGTATCGGATTCTTTGCGGGTTCCTTTGATCCCTTTACACTAGGGCATGCGGACATTGTGGCGCGTGCTCTCAAGATTTTCGACGAGGTGGTCATAGGTATTGGCACTCACCCGACGAAAAAGCCATGCTTCACCGCCGAGCAGCGCACGCTACAGATAGAGACCGTCTATGCGCAGGAGCCTCGTGTCCGTGTCGTGAGTTATAGCGGCATGACCATCGAGGTGGCGAAGCAGTGTGGCGCACAGTTTCTCATACGTGGTGTACGCTCCACGAGCGACTTCGAGTACGAGCAGAGTATCTCCCAGATCAATGACCATCTGCAGGGACCTATGACGGTGTTACTCTTTGGGGCGCAAGGGCTGCTCCATATCTCTAGCTCTATGGTACGGGAACTCCTGAGCTGGGGGCTAGATGTATCCGACTACGTACCCAGTGGCATGCCTTTGACTTTTGACTAATTAGCTATCTCCTACCTTCTTACTATGCGACAATCAGCTGACATCAATCATATCTACGACCTACTCCTCCAGAGCGACGGTATCTGTACCGACACGAGACATCTGCGTCCCGACTCGCTCTTTGTCTCGCTACGAGGAGCGCACTTCGATGGCAATCGCTTCGCTGCAGATGCACTCAAGCAGGGCTGCAAGTATGCACTCGTTGACGACCTTAGCTATATAGATGAGGTCGAGGAAGCCGACCTTCGGGAGAGGCTCATCTACTACAAGGACGGAGGCTTTGAAGCACTCCACGAGCTGGCACTCCTACATAGGGCGAAGTCCGAGGCGACCTTTATAGCGATCACGGGAACCAATGGTAAGACCACCACCAAGGAGCTGGTCGCTGCGGTCTTGTCCGCAAAGTATCGTGTGCATGCCACGCAGGGGAACTACAACAACGAGATAGGCGTCCCGCTCACTCTGCTACAAGTTCGCCCCGAGCATCAGTTTGTCATCGTCGAGCTCGGCGCTTCGCACATCGGAGACATAGCTTCTCTCTGCAAGCTGGCACAGCCACAGTACGGCATCATTACGAATGTGGGGCGGGCTCATCTCTCAGGCTTTGGCACGCCCGAGGGGGTGGTCAAGGCTAAGAGCGAACTGTACGCTTATCTGCGAGAGCATGACGGACAAGCCTTCTGCAATGGCGAGGACAAGACGCTCATCAGCAACCTCAATGGGCTGCCCACGATCTACTACAACGGTACCTCTTCGCCACGCATCACGGGCTCCGTACTCCCCACTGATGAGTCTGGACTGCTCAAGATAGAGTGGCGTGACCAGGAGACTGGCGAGAGCTACCAACTAGCGACCAAGTTAGTCGGCGACTATAACCTCAACAACATACTGGCAGCCATCACCGTGGGGCTGCACTTCGACCTAGATCCAAAGACGATCAATGAGGCTGTGACCAATTACCAGCCACACAATGAGCGGTCGCAAGTCCTTCCTCCGACGGCGCAGGGCAACCGCGTCATCCTCGACTGCTACAATGCCAATCCCTCTAGCATGGAGGTAGCACTCAATAGCTACTTCACGATGGACTCGCAGGGGCTTAACCGCATGCTCATCCTCGGTGACATGAACGAGCTCGGCGATGCGGCCGAGAGCGAGCATATCACCGTCATCAGACAGATACAGAGCTACCTCCTGCGCTACCCTAAGATGGTGACTTACTTCTGCGGACCCAACTTCTTCGCCCTGCAGGCTCGCTACGGGAGCGAGCACTTTATCTTCTTCCCCTCGGCGACAGCTCTCAAGCAATACTTCACCAGACACCAACCGCAGCACAGCTTTATCCTGATCAAAGGCTCTAACTCGCACCATCTCTCGTCCATTGCGGAGCTATGCTAAAGAATCGCCAGCAACAGCAACTAGAGCAGCGACAGACCCTCACCGCCCGACAGATACAGCAGATACAACTGCTGGAACTACCTGTCACCGAGCTGGAGCAGCGCATCAGTGCTGAGATCGAGCGCAACCCGGCTCTCGAAGAGGGCTATACGGCTCGTGACGATTCCAATGAAAGCAACGCAACCAACGAGCAAGTCGACTCTTCCCTAAGCCAGTCCGACCAAGATCGGCTCGAAGCGCGCAACGAGTTTGGCAATGACGACGAGATCCCAGCTTATCGGCTGAGGATGATCGCCGAGAGAGAACAGCAGCGCGAGGAGATACCCTTTGCCGCTCACGGACTCTCCCTCACGGACTACCTCGACAACCAGCTCTCCACCCTAGAGCTCACCGAGCGGCAGCAGTTACTCGTACCTTATATAGTAGGTAACCTCCGTGAGGACGGTTACCTAGACCGTTCGCTACCACTCATCGCTCAGGATCTGCTCCTCAAAGAGGGCGTCGACGCCTCCGAGCAGGAGCTCACCGAGCTACTTCAGATCATTCAGAGCTTAGACCCTCCAGGCGTAGGAGCTAGAACGCTACAAGAGTGCTTACTCTTGCAACTGCACCGCATGGAGCAGAGCGAGACCGTCGTCAATGCCGAGAAGATCATCTCTCGCTACTTCGACGACTTTGCTTACAAACGGTTCGAGCGACTCACCAAGCGAGGCTTTGATCAGAAGCAACTCGAAGAGGTCTCGGCACTCATTCACCAGCTATCGCCTAAGCCGGGCAACGGCTTTGATTCCTCGGCTGAGACCCTTCTCTCGAAGGTGACGCCAGACTTTATCATCACCGAACATGAGGGCGAGCTCACCCTGACCCTCACCGACCAGCGCGAGATACCCGCCCTGACCGTATCGCCAAGCTACAAGCAGATGATAGCCGACTACCGAGATGCGTCAGAGAGCGAGCGCGCTAAGCTCAAGGAGACTATACAGTACACCCGCGACCGAGTCAAGGATGCCGAGTGGTTTATCTCCGCTCTGCAGCAGCGCTACGACACCCTCCGCACCACCATGACCATCATCATGACGCTACAGCGAGACTTCTTCCTCTCAGGTGACATCGTAGACCTGCGCCCCATGATCCTCAAAGACGTTGCCGAGCTAGCCCGACTAGACATCAGCACCATATCACGTGTCAGCAATAGCAAGTACGTGCAGTGCCAGTGGGGCATCTACCCCGTCAAGTTCTTCTTTAGCGAAAGCATGCAGGCCAAGGATGGTAGTGACGTCTCCACCAAAGTGATCAAAGATTGCCTCAAGCAGATCATCGACGGGGAAGATCCACGCCAGCCACTCACAGACGACCAACTTACGGAGGCGCTCTCACAGCAAGGCTACGACATAGCGCGCCGCACCACCGCCAAGTATCGACAGCAGCTCGGACTCCCCACGGCTCGTCTGCGTCGCAAGCTGACTAAGTAACCCGCTCATGCCAGTCAAGCGTAGCTACCTCATCCTGCTTTGGAGCTTCCTGTGCCTACTCCCCACCCTGCTCCCCGCACAGATCGTGAGTAGCACCACCATCTCAGGTATCCTATACGACCGGCAGACTGGAGAGGCAGTTCCCTACGCCTCTATCTCTACTCAGACACGCCAGAGCATCACTGGCACAGCCAGCGATGACAAGGGCGCCTTCACCATCAAGCTACGATACGAAGAGATCGCGCAAGACACCATCGTGCTACAGATCAGCTGTATAGGCTATGAGGGACGGACATTGCGTTTGGACAAATACCAAAACTACGAATTAGGACGCATCCCGCTCTCACGAAAAGCGACAGACATAGAGACAGTCGTCGTCAAGCCCAAGAAAGAGCGATACCGACGCAAGGGCAATCCCGCCGTGGCCATCATGCGCCAGGTGATGCAGCACAAGGAGCGCAACCACCTATCCGCCCTACCCGACTACTCCTACCAACTCTACCAGAAGACCCTCCTCGCTCAGGGCGACATCACACGAGGCAAAGGCTACTGGGGCATCCCCAAGTGGCGCATGAAGAGCTTCGTCGATAGCTCTGCCCTCGCTAGGACGCCCATCCTTCCCTTCTCCCTGCGTGAGCGACATCTCGTCTACGCACAGCAAGGTGGACACCCGGAGAACCCGCTACTCCTCGGCACACGACACAGTGGGGTCGAGCAGATCGTAGACGAGGGACTGCTATCGAGCAATATAGACGCCCTCCTCGCTCCCGTAGACATCTACGACAACGATCTGCCACTACTCTCTAGAGAGATCATCGGCCCCCTGCACTCGCAGCTCGGCATAACCTTCTACAAGTACTATCTACGAGACACCATCCCAGACGCTTCGGGCAATCCCTGCTATCAGATACAGTTCGTACCGATAGAGATGCGTGACGCAGGCTTTTCGGGTACGCTACTGATAGACACCGTGGACTACAGCATCCACGGTGTAGAGATGCGCCTACCCACCACCGCCAATGTCAACTGGGTAGACCGCCTAGAGATCACCATTGACTACGCCCCGCAGAGCATCACACGACCAGACGGACGGCCCGACACCCTATGGCTCCCCGAGCGGCAGCGCCTCGATGCACTCTTTCGTGTATCCAAGCGACTAGACATCTCCGCCTTAGCTCGCGTCACCTCCCTCTACAGCCACTACGAGACAGGCACCACAGCACTACGACCAGAGGTGCTCGATCCTCGTCTCCTCCTCCCCGCCGACACGCTCCAGCAACTCATGACACGCGTCATAGATGACTATGGACTGGTCGTTCGTCCCGAGCCGATTGACTCCACCGAGCAGCGCGCTACACAGCTCGTCGACTACATCCTCCACGACCCTGGGTACAAGTTATTTTCGCTATGCGCCAGGATGGCTTCCGTAGGCTTTATCCCGATACCTGCCGAGCCGCTACACCGCGAGCGAGTCTACGTAGATCTAGGTCCCCTAGAGACTCTCATCAGTGCCAACCTGATCGAGGGCGTACGGCTTCGCCTCGGTGGTATGACCACGGCTAGACTGCACAACCAGCTCTTTGCCGAGGGATATGTCACCTACGGCTTTAAGGACAAAAAGTGGAAGTACTACGCTCGTCTCACCTATGCTACTAAGCCAAAAGAGCTGCACCCCCATACCTACCCTCGAAACAACTTTGCGCTCTCCATACGCAACGACCTCTTCTTCCCTGGGGAGGAGAGCTACGGACTTTACAAAGATGGCATCGCCTCTATCTTTGGCACCTACACCATCACACGGCGCTACTACGGACTAGATATAGAGGCCTCGCACGAGATCGACTGGTCGCCTAGCCTATACTCCAACATTTGGGTCGACTACCAGCGCCAGCGACCCACCGGCACACTCCACTACTACGCACTAGACCAAGAAGGCAAGCAGTACGAAGTCGAGGAGCTACGACAGACCGAGATTGGGGTCTCACTCAGTTGGACACCTGGACGAACTCCCTACTCAGGACGCAAGCCTGGGAGCATCGTCTCGGCAGACATCTACAAGCCCACCTTTACACTCTCTGGGTCAATCTACCCACGAGGTCTATGGGGCAACGATCAGACTCACGGCGCGCTCCATCTCGCCTACCACCAGAGACTCTATCTCAGCATATTTGGCGCACTCGACATAACCCTCCAGAGCGGCATCGCACTAGGCAATACGCCACAGTCTCAGCTCTTCACACCCTACGGCAATCGTGCCTGGCTACTCGTCCCCGATGCCTTCCAGACCATACAGCCTCTAGAGTTCATAGCTGACAAATACCTCGACTTCAAGCTCCTCTATCGTATGGAGGGCTTGCTCTTCAACCGCATCCCGCTCGTCAAGCGACTCGGACTGCGAGAGCTCGTCGGCATACATGGTTACTGGGGCGACACATCGCCACGACACATCACCCCGCGCCCAGGGCAAATCCTCCTACCCACCTACGCCGAGCCTATGCGCAACGACCTACACCTAGAGCTCTCGGCTGGTCTGAGCAACATCTTCAAGGTGCTCTCCGTCCAATACTTCTACCGCATCACAGGCCAAGGCATCCCCCCGCTCCAGCGTCACTCCGTTCGCCTAGGCATCTCCGTCTCCTTCTGACATCGTATAGGGAAGTCGCCTTTTATCTCGTGAGATTCTCTTTTTCTTCCGTATATTTGTAGGGAGTTATGCGATCTCTGTGAGAGGCGTACAGCACTCATTACACAATCCTTTCTGTATTATTTACTTAGTATCAGTTTATGCTTCTATCCACTGAGACCTTTTTAATTATTGGTTCCATCGTCATCTTTGTCGGTATCCTACTAGGTAAGGTAGGAGCCCGCTTTGGAGTACCAGCCCTGCTCCTCTTCTTGCTGACGGGTATGCTCTTTGGCGTAGATGGTATCGGTATACATTTTAGCAATATGCGGGGCGTGCAGTCCATCGGTATTGTGGCACTCTCGATCATTCTTTTTTCCGGTGGTATGGGTACCAAGCTCTCGCAGATACGTCCCGTCATAGGCGAGGGTATCGCTCTGAGTACCATAGGCGTGCTGCTCACGACGCTCTTCACAGGACTACTCATCTTCTGCGTGACACACTACCTCTTTGCCTCGCTCACCTTCTCGCTACCTATCGCTATCCTACTAGCGGCCACGATGTCCAGTACCGACTCTGCTTCGGTCTTTGCGATCTTACGCTCGCAGCGTGTGCATCTTAAGGAAAACCTCAAGCCACTCCTAGAGCTAGAGAGCGGTAGCAACGACCCGATGGCCTATATGATTACCGTCGCACTCATTGGCTTCGTCATGGGGGGCGACACCTCCCTTTGGGGCGTAGCGGGTGGCCTCGTACTGCAGTTTCTCTTTGGCATCATCGGAGGCTTTTTCTTTGGCTGGCTATGCGTCAAGATGCTCAACAATCTGAACATTCAGAACGAAGTACTCTACCCCATAGCGCTACTTTGCCTCGTCATGATCACCTACGTGAGTACCTGGTATATAGGTGGCAATGGTTATCTAGCAGTCTATATCGCGGGCATCTATCTAGGTAATAGTAAGATCACGGCTCGAAGGTCTGTGTACGGCTTCTTCGATGGTATCACCTGGCTGGTGCAGATCGTACTCTTCATCATGCTAGGACTACTGGTCAACCCGAGCGACATGCTCCCCGTATTGGTTCCGACGCTCATCATGGCTGTGCTGATGATGTTTGTAGCTCGTCCGCTCGCTTGCTTCGTGACGCTACTCCCCTTTCGCCAGCTATCCTTCAAGGCTCGCCTCTTCACCTCTTGGGTCGGTCTACGTGGAGCGGCTCCCATCCTCTTTGCCACCTACCCTGTACTAGCTGAGGTACCCCAGTCAAATCACATCTTCACCATCGTTTTTGTCATTACACTGGTATCACTCATCTGTCAGGGCATGACGATCACGCCCGTGGCTCGTGCGCTGCATCTCGCAGAGCCCGCTCCCCCTGAGGGCTACTTCATGGGTGTCGAGATCCCTGAGGAGACCAATACAAGCATGGAGGAGCGTATTGTCGTAGAGGAGATGCTCTCAGAGGGGCATCTGCTTAAGGACTTAGCACTCAATCCCGACGAGCTGGTCATCCTCGTACGTCGTAATGATCGCTACATAGTGCCTAAGGGTGGACTACACCTGCACCCTAACGACATCCTCCTGATCGTCTCCGAGCGGAATGAACCAGATCGTCAGTATCTAGAGATCCCTAGCGCAGACCTCTTCACTCGCTTGAGGAAGACCCTCGGGCAGGTCACTATTCACAAGGGTAAAAAGCGATCTGATAGTTAAGCGGTCACACCCACTCTCTAATCTCTAATCTCTAACTTCTAGCCTCTAATCTCTATTTACATATCTTTACGGGGAAATTCGTCTGATTCCCTCCTTTCTCGAATATCCACGTGGTGAATCTCAAATCTCCACGTGGATATTTTTTATTTTCCACGTGGGCGTGATTCATTT
>OLQD01002984.1_pt1 | contig 11663 bp, 10 predicted proteins | sample 1672841 | NCBI WGS metagenome assembly OLQD01 (sample SAMEA3136729, study PRJEB25190) | human gut metagenome | biome: human gut; feature: human-associated habitat; material: faeces | place: Austria | collected 2013 | reverse complement strand
GTTGTTGTGCTTACCGGAACCGTGCACGCCGTCGAACGGCTTTTCGTGCAGCAGGCAAACTAGACCGTGTTTCAGAGCGACCTTTTCCATCACTTCCATTGCCAGCTCGTTCTGGTCGGTGGAAATGTTGGTGGTGGAGAATACCGGTGCCATTTCGTGTTGTGCCGGTGCAACTTCGTTGTGCTTGGTGGTAGCGAATACGCCGACCTTCCACAGCGCCTCGTCCAGGTCAGCCATATAAGCTGCAACACGGGGCTTCAGATTTGCGAAGTACTGGTCATCCAGCTCCTGACCCTTCGGCGGCATTGCACCGAACAGGGTACGGCCGGTCATGATCAGGTCTTCACGCTTGTCGTACATCTTCTTGTCGATGAGGAAGTATTCCTGCTCCGGACCAACGGTAGAAGTGACCTTGGTTGCGGTGGTGTTGCCGAACAGGCGCAGGATGCGGACAGCCTGCTGGCTCAGTGCGTCCATGGAACGCAGCAGCGGTGTCTTCTTATCCAGTGCCTCACCGGTATAGGAAACGAAAACGGTCGGAATGTACAGGGAGCCTTCCTTCACAAAGCAGTAGGAAGTCGGATCCCATGCGGTATAGCCTCTTGCAGAGCAGGTCTCACGCAGACCGCCGGACGGGAAAGAAGAGGCATCCGGTTCGCCCTTGACCAGCTCTTTGCCGGAAAAGTTCATAATTACCATGCCGTTGTCAGTCGGGCTGATGAAAGAGTCGTGCTTTTCTGCGGTAGAACCTGTCATCGGCTGGAACCAGTGGGTATAGTGGGTCGCACCGTGTTCGATCGCCCAATCCTTAATGGCATTTGCCACAACATCGGCATAAGTGGGATCCAGGGGAGTACCCATCTTACGGGTTTTGGTCATTGCCTTATAGACCGGCTTCGGGAGTCTTGCCTTCATGACTTCATCATTGAAGACGTCGCATGCAAAGTACTCAGCAACATTTTTGGACATGATAATTACCTCCTAAAAATAAAAAGCATTTTCATGGTTCACCGTTTGCGTACAGCTTATTGCAAGCTGCACCGGTTTCATCATGGAAACGCCTTTGTTTCACCTATCATTTCCGAGCGGTCAGAAGAAATGCCTGTCGGCATCCGGCGGCAGCACACCCGTTTGAATCGGTGTGTATTTGGTTTCATCTGCTGCTGTCTGTTCTTCAAGTCTGCTCTCCTTGTCACAATTCGTCACAGCACAGGAAATTCAGCGGAACTGCTGTGCTTTTTCCAATTGACATTATTATCATACTCGAATTTTTGAAATTTGTCAAGTGATTTTCCCCCGAATCTGCAATTGTCTTGCTTTTCAAACGAAACAAAGTTTTTTTCTATGGAAAAAAAGAAAAAAACGGCTTTTTTTGAAAAAAACTTGACCTTCAAGTGTCTTTAAGGTGTAATGTGAGTGCGGAGGTGAAGCAAATGAACATCAAACAGGCTTCGAAACAAAGCGGGGTGGCCGCCCCCAATATCCGATTCTATGAAAAAGAGGGACTTCTGAACCCTGCCCGACTGCCCGGCAACGATTACCGCGACTACACAGAACAGGATGTCCGCACCCTCCGGTTCATCCGGATGCTGCGAATGCTGGATGTGCCGCTTCCGGTCATCCGGTCCGTGCTGGCGGGCGATGCACCGCTGGGGAATGTTTTGCGGGAGCAGCAGACCGCACTGGAGCAGCGCGCAAAGCAGCTGGAAGGGGCGGCGCGTTTTTGTGCAGAACTGGCCCGGCAGGACCCGTCTGCGGCGTCGCTGGATGTGGACGCCTGCCTGTCTCGGATGGAAAATCCCGCACAGCCGCAGACATTTTTCTCCGGCTGGGTGCAGGATTACCGCACGCTGGCGCAGGTGCAGCATCAGAAGCACTTTTTCTTTATCCCGCAGGGCAGCATCAACACGCCGCAGGAGTTTACGGCAGCCCTGCAGGCGTATGCAGAGGAGCGCGGGATGCAGCTCGGCCTGACCAAAGAGGGAATGTACCCGGAATTTTCGCTGGACGGGATCCCGTACAAGGCCTACCGCAACCCGGGCAAGTACCGTGATGAGATCTGCTGCGACGCCGTCCATCCGGAACAGCTGAACACCGGGCTGCCGTCCCGCCGGGAGCGGCAGCTGCGGGGCCTGCGGGTCCTTCTGCCTGCGGCATGCACCTTTGCCGCCATCCTGACAGCAGGCTGGATGGCGACCGGAGGGACAGACTGGCTCTGGCTGGCGGCACTGGCAGCAGCGGGTGTCCTGCTGGGCCGCTGCTTTGAAAACCGGCTGTGACTGGGCCAGCCTGCTCAGCTCAACGGCAGAGCCTCGGCCACAGTTAAAAAGGTATAGCCATTGTCGGTGTACCACTGGATGATGTCCGGCAGGGCTTCGGCGGTGGTGCGGGTGGAGGCGGAATCGTGCATCAGAACGATGCAGTTCGTCTGCTGCCCAGTCTCCCGCACCACGTTGCGGTAGATGGTGTCTGCGCTGGGGTGACCGCCCACAGCGTCCTCGGCGCAGACGTTCCAGTCTACCCACTGCAGACCTTTCTGTTCCACCTCGGCTTTCAGCTGTTTCATCAGCCCTTTGCCGCCGTAGCGACGGCTCACGGTGTTGGTGCTGCCGCCGGGGAAGCGCAGATACCGGATGCTTTCCACGTCCACATAGGGCGCGATGCGCTCTTTCAGCAAGGCAATGTCCTCCCAGTAAGCATCAGAGCTCTGGTAAATGTCACTGTATTCGTGGGAGGCAGAATGCAGCGCGATCTGGTGCCCGGCGGCAGCCGCCTCGGTGAGCAGGGGAAGATACTTTTCGTTGTAGTCGGTGGCCACCACAAAAAAGGTGCCGTGCACCCCGGCAGTGTTCAGGGCGGCCAGGACATCCGGTGTGGTTTTGCTGGGACCGTCGTCGAAGGTCAGGCAGACCCACTTTTCCGGCAGGGGTTCTTCGGTGGCAGAACCGGAGCCTGCCTCGGCAAAGGCAGTGGCAGCGGGGGAGAAGGCGGCCGTGTCCGGCACGGGGGTCAGGTCCTGCGTGCTGCAGCCGACAAATTCTGGCTGTGCCCCGGCGGTGAAGCCTGCAATGAGAGCAAGCAGCAGGGCGGACAGGAGCAAGGTCCTGTTGCGCCGAAAACGATGTGCGGAGAGCTTCATTCGGAAAACCTCCCTTGTACGTTGTTTTGCGGAGAGAACGTTATTTATATAGATATGACCGGCGGGAAAATCTATGAAAAACCGGAAAAAAGCTTGACTGTCCGGGAGGAATGTGGTAATATATTCAAGCAGTCCGCGAGACGGCCTCAAGCCTCAGAGATCGGATGGACGGCAGAAAACAGGATATGCGAGGGTGGCGGAACTGGCAGACGCGCACGTTTGAGGTGCGTGTGGTTTATCCTTGGGGGTTCGAGTCCCCTCCCTCGCACCATCGACCAGTACACATCGTGTGCTGGTTTTTCTTTTGCAATGCGGGAGAACGCTGGACCGGCAGCGGCCGAAGGGCCTCGGTTTTTGCTGCTGCAGAGCCGCCGCGGCTTGCACAGAGACCAAGAACATGGTACACTGTGCCTATGCACAATGGTGTACGAAAGGCTGTGAATTGCTTGAAGGAAGAACAGGAAGACCGGAGAGGCTCGCTGGATCAGACCGTATTCCCGGATACAGCGGCCTTAAAGGAGTGCCTGAAGGGCGTGAACCGGAATGAAGATGGTTATTATACCGTCTCTACACTGGCAGAGATAGCCTATGTCCTGCGAAAACTGCAGGAAGAAAAGGCTCGTCAGGAAGCGGCCGAGGAACGCCGGAAACGGGGAAAATAAGAAAAGTGCGATGATAAAAACATATCATCGCACTTTTTGTTTATGCGGGTAGTGGGGGTCGAACCCACACGCCTTGCGGCACAGGAACCTAAATCCTGCGCGTCTGCCAATTCCACCATACCCGCGTCTGTAATCTCTCCGGGAGATATCTTTAATATAGTAGCAGGTCCGATGGAAAATGTCAATCTTTGCAGCCCATGATATTCCGGCCGCTTTCTGCGCATACTGCCCTTGAACAACATCGGAAAGGAGCTTTTTATGCGCAGGTCAAGGGTTCGCCGCTGGTGCGGCATGGCGGTGGTTTACCTGCTGGTCGCGGCCGCAGCGGCGCTGGGATGGCTGTGGCACAGCCTGCCGTCCGAGGTCTGCCTGGAGCCGGGCCAGGCCCTGACCCTGCCGCGCTTTGCCTGGGTGGAGCCACTCCACCCCAGCGGGACACGCAATGCGGCCAGCACCCAAGCCGCGGGCAGCTACCGGACGACACTGTCGCTGGGCGGGTGGCTGCCGGTCAAAACGATCCGCGCACTGGTGACCGACCGGCCCACTGTGACCGTCTGCGGAACGCCCTTTGGCGTCAAAATGTTCTCAGAAGGGGCGCTTGTGGTGGGCTTTTCGGACATCGTAACCGCAGACGGCACCGTGAACCCGGCCAAGCAGGCTGGCCTGCGGCTGGGCGACCGGGTGATCCGGCTGGGGGCGGCGGCAACCGAAACGAACGATGCCGTCCACGAAGCGCTGGAAGCGGCCGAAGGCCAGCCGCTGGAGCTGGTCTATGTCCGGGACAACGAACAGCGGCAGACCGTTCTCACCCCTGTGTGGGATGAAGCCGCCGGGCAGTGGCGTGCCGGGATGTGGGTGCGGGATTCTTCGGCGGGGGTCGGTACCATGACCTTTGTGGATGCAGAAAACGGCGTCTTTGCCGGGCTGGGACACCCCATCAGTGACAGTGACACCGGCGAGAGCGTTGCGCTGCGCAGCGGCGAGATCGTGCCATGCCAGATCGTTGGCTGCACCAGCGGCACCGTAGGCAGCCCGGGCGAGCTGAAAGGCCGCTTTTTGAGCACACACGCGCTGGGCACGATCTGCATCAACGGAGAAAACGGCGTCTATGGCCGGACCCGGGCAGATTTTTCCGGGCAGCAGATGGAGATGGCCTTTGCACAGGAAGTCGTGCCCGGCGAGGCCGAGATTTGGACGACCGTCTCCGGCGAACAGCCGCAGGCTTACACGATCCGCATCGAAAAGGTCAGCGATGCTGCACCGGGGCGCAACATGGTCCTGCGGGTCACAGACAAGCGGCTGCTGGCCCGGACCGGCGGCATCGTGCAGGGGATGAGCGGGAGCCCCATTGTGCAGAACGGACGGCTGGTGGGGGCAGTGACCCATGTTCTGGTCAACGATCCGACCCGGGGCTACGGGATCTTTGCCGAAACCATGCTGCGGCAGACCCAGGCGGTGGCAAAAATGGACCCGGATGCGTGAGCCTGGCCGGGAAAAATCACACATTTGACTTTCTTTGCCAAAATTTGCCAATAAAAACCGTTGAACAATCTGGAAAAATATGGTAAAATCCATGGTGTTAAGGGAACTGCACACATTGGAGGAAACAACCATGGACAAAGTGAGATTTTTGATGTCGGATACCAGCACTCAGATCACCGAAGCCTGCCGTGAGGCGCTGGAGCAAAAGGGCGTAGAAGTGACCGTCGTCGAAAAGGACGGCAACAAAGTTCTGCAGAAAATGCTCGCGGTTCATCCGCACGTTGTTCTGCTGGACGCCTTTATGCCCGGGCTGGACGCGCTCGCGGTAAAGCAGCGCTACAATGCGGCAGGTGAGCGGCACACGTCCTTCTTCGTCACCGGTGCATTCCAGAGCGAGGAAATGGTGCAGGAGCTGCTGGACGAAGGGTTTGCCTACTACTTCGTCAAGCCCTTCGACGAAAACGTTCTGGCGGCACGGGTGCTGAAGGTGGCTCTCGGGCAGGAAAAGCGCATCCTGCACACCAGTGTGGACAGTGATGAGCTGACCGTGACCGAGATTTTGCACCAGATCGGTGTGCCCGCCCACATCAAGGGCTACCAGTTCCTGCGGGATGCCATCCTGCTCACCATGAACGAGCCGGATTACATCAACGCGGTGACGAAACGCCTGTATCCAGAGATTGCCAAGCGTAATGGTACCACCGCCAGCCGTGTGGAGCGCGCTATCCGCCATGCCATCGAGGTGGCGTGGGACCGGGGCGATGTGGATACCCTGAACAGCTATTTCGGGTATACCATCCATAACCTGAGAGGAAAGCCCACGAACAGCGAGTTCATCGCGATGATAGCTGACAAGATGCGCCTGGATAAGCGGCAGAGGGCGGTGTGACAGAGAAACGGTAAAACGTCTGAAATTATTCCATAATATTCCAACGATGGAAGCTGTACCAATAAATAAAGCGAAAAACGTTGTGGAAATATGGAACCAGACCAATCAATAACTTGAATCTAAGGCAAAAAATCTCCTGTATTTATTTGGCATACGGCCTGATAATGCAGGAGATTTTTTTGTTGAGCTTCCATCGGGACGATTCCGAAAGATAGCGGTTGAACGAAAAGAGCTTATGTGCTATGATATAAACAGTTATGGCCGGACGCCAAAGAGCGGAAGGACCTGAATGAGGATCGGACAAAGGAGAATGCGGATGGAAGACGGGATCGTGGTTTCGGTGTATTGCCTTGCATACAATCACGAGCAGTATATCCGGGACGCGTTGGAAGGATTTGTGCGCCAGAAAACGAACTTCCGCTATGAGGTTCTGGTCCACGATGACGCGTCGACCGACAATACCCCTGCGATCATTTGGGAATATGCGCAGAAGTATCCAGATATTATCAAACCGATTTTTCAGACGGAAAACCAGTATTCAAAGGGCGTGAAAATCTTACCGGAGATCATTCACCCGAAGTCCTCCGGGAGATATATTGCATTTTGTGAAGGCGACGACTACTGGTGCGATGAGAACAAGCTGCAGCGGCAGGTGGATTTTCTGGAGACACACCAAGAAGGCTACTCGGCCTGTGTACACAACACAAAAGTGCTGGATTGCAGAAACGGCGAAACATACCTCAAAAATCGCTCCAGGAAGGATAGGGACCTGACGTTCCGGCAAGTTGTAAAGTACGGAAGCTCAGAGTTTCAGGCATCTTCATTGATGCTCAGGCGAGAGTTTTTCAATGCCCCTAAAGAGATTCGAGTAAGAAGCTTTGGCGATTACACGCTGGCGGTCCATCTGGCGTTTATGGGGAAGATTCGATACCTCAAAGAAACCATGTCGGTGTACCGTATGTTCTCGGCAGGCTCCTGGACATCCCGGAATCTGGGAAATGTTTCGGAGGAGCGCTTCATCCGCACGCAGGCGGAAACGACCGAATTTACGACGAAGCTGTATCGGTATGGCAGAGAACAAAATATTGCAGCCTGGCAGCTGGACGAGATCAAGAAGGTGAATGACCGGAATCTGCTGCAGCTTTATGTGCTGGAAAACGGCTTGAAGGGACTTTTCTCGACGGCAGAGCGCAGAAAAATGTTCTGGCATCTGGATGCCGAGCAGAAGTATTGGGTCATTGACACAGAATTTAAAAAGAGAAAGCGGATAAAACAAAGGGAAGAAAATGAAAAAAACGGGCGTCATCAGTAATTTTATCTGGCGCTTTGCAGAGCGCTGCGGTGCACAGCTGGTCACGGGTATCGTATCGCTGCTGCTTGCGCGCATCCTGGCCCCGGCAGACTACGGACGGATCGCACTGGTGGAAGTGTTCATGAACATCCTGTATGTGTTTGTGGACTGTGGCTTGTGCACGGCGCTGATCCAGAAAAAAGAAACGGATGAGCTGGATTTTTCATCTGTATTTTATTTTAACCTTGCGACATGTATTGTGCTGTATGCGATCATATTTCTGGCGGCACCGTACATTGCAGCTTTTTATAAGGATGCAGAGCTGACGGCAGTCGTGCGCGTCATTGGTCTGATGCTGATTTTCGCCGGCCTGAAGGGAATACAGCAGGTGTATGTTTCCCGGAACATGATCTTCAAGCTGTTCTTTTTCTCGACGCTGGGCGGCACCGTATTCTCGGCGGTCGTGGGCCTGTGGATGGCTTATTCCGGCTTTGGCGTCTGGGCACTGGTGGCGCAGCAGCTTGCCAATACGGCGGTTGACACGCTCGTTTTGTGGCTTACCGTCGGCTGGCGACCGAGAAAGCTGTTCTCGTGGCAGCGGTTGAAGGGACTGCTTTCCTACGGCTGGAAGCTGCTGGCGTCCTCGCTGCTGGATACCGTGTATAACAATCTGCGCAGCCTGCTGATCGGCCGCGTTTATACCTCGGCAGACCTTGCCTATTACAACCAGGGCCGGATCCTGCCGGATGCCATTGCCGTCAATGTGGACAGTTCCATTGACAGTGTTCTGCTCCCGGCCATGGCGGCCGCACAGGACGATCTTTCGCAGGTGAAGAATATGACCCGCCGCGCCATCAAGATGAGCGTGTATCTGATTGCGCCGTTGATGATGCTGATGACTTTCTGCGCAGAGCCTCTCGTCCGGCTGGTGCTGACCGAAAAATGGCTGCCCTGCGTGCCGTTTCTGCGTATCTGCTGCATCACCTATATGTTTTACCCCATTCATACGGCGAACCTGAATGCCCTGAAGGCCATGGGACGGAGCGATCTGTTCCTGAAACTGGAGATCCTCAAAAAGATCGTCGGATTGGTGCTGCTGTTGATCACTTACCGCATCAGCGTGATGGCGATGGGTTACAGCCTGCTGGTGGCCAGCGCGCTGAGCCAGCTCATCAACTCCTGGCCCAACAAAAGGCTGCTGCACTACAGCTACCTGGAGCAGCTCCGCGACATCCTGCCCAGCCTTCTGCTGGCTGTTTTGGCAGGCGGATGCGCTGGCCTGGTCGGTCTGCTCCCGCTGCCGGACCTTGTGACGCTGGTGCTTCAGATCTTGCTTGGCCTGGCGCTTTACGTGGCAAGTTCTGCAGCCTTGAAACTGGATACCTTTGCATTCCTGTGGGATGTGGTAAAGCCTCGGCTACTGAAAAAGCCCTGGGCAAACAGCGAAGACTGAGCGACGGGAAAGGAACGTGAGAGGAGTGCCGAAAAAGCTTCTTCTTCTGGGCGGCTCTGCACAGCAGGTCATTGCGATCAAAACCGCAAAACGGCTGGGGTGCGAAACGATCCTGTGCGATTATCTGCCGGATAATCCGGGCCGATGCGAGGCAGACCGGTTTTACCTCGTCAGCACGACCGATGAGCAGGCTGTGCTGAAGGTGGCCCGCAGAGAACAGGTGGATGGCGTTTTGGCCTATGCTTCTGACCCGGCGGCTCCCACAGCGGCATATGTGGCCGAGAAACTTGGCCTGCCGGGGAATCCGTATAAATCGGTGGTGACCCTCTGCAGCAAAGACAAGTTCCGCAAATTTCTTGTGGAAAATGGTTTCGCAGCACCGAGTGCATGGGGATGCCCGGACATGGAAACGGTCCTGAAGAAACGGGAACAGTTTCACTACCCGGTCATCGTCAAGCCGGTGGATTCTTCCGGCAGCAAGGGTGCAACCGTGCTTCGTTCGGCAGATGGTCTGGAGCGTGCGGCTGAATTTGCTTTTTCCTTCTCGCGCTGCCACCGCATCGTGATAGAGGAGTTTGTGGAACAAAAACATCCCTTCCTGATAGGCGGCGATGTTTTTGTAAGAGACGGAAAAATCGTTTTGTGGGGGCTGCTGAACTGCCACAGAGACCCGTGCGTCAACCCGCTGGTCCCTGTGGGCAAAAGCTATCCGCTGCGATTGGAAGCGGGCGACATTCGGCGCGTGAAAGATACCTTGTCTGCCATGGTGGAAAAACTCGGGATCCGCAATGGGCCGATGAATGTGGAGTTGATCGTGGACAAAGAAAACCGGGTCTTTCTCATTGATGTGGGGCCGCGCAGCGGCGGCAATATGATACCGGAGCTTTTGGGCGATCTGTTTGGCGTGAACGCTGCAGAAATGTCCATCGAAGCTGCCATGGGGCTGTCCATCCACGGCGGGTTCCATGCGCCGACCGGATTTTATGCTACGCACAATCTGCACAGTGAACGCAGCGGCATTTATCAAGGTGTCCGCTTCGCGCCGGAGCTTGAGCGCTATATTTACCGCAAGTGCCTGTACAAAAAGCCGGGAGACGCAGTTGAATTTTTTGACAACGCCTCAAAATGCCTTGGCATTGTTTTTATGAAGTTCCCGTCGGCAGAGGAAATGCAGCGATATCTTGACGATATTTCCCGTTATATCACGGTCGAAGTGCGAGGCAGCGAACATGAATGAGGGCGCAATGCAGGAAAGGATCGTGCTGTGCCGGACGCCGGATGAGATCCAGGCCCTTCTGGAACGATTTCATATGGTCCTGCCGTCGCTGAAACGAGGGAAAGCATTTCGTGCAGCAATGGCAGAAAAGTTCTTTCAGCACGGAAAGGTCGTTTTTATACCGGAAGATGGCCGGGCAGTGGGCTTTGCGGCGTTTTACTGCAACGACCATGTGGAGCGGAAAGGCTACTTGTCCATGATCGCGGTATACCCGGACATGCAGGGAAAAGGCTGCGGGAAAGAGCTGCTGACATAGGTTGAGCACACGGCAAAAGATTGCGGGATGCGTACCGTATGGCTGGAAGTTTCAAAGGCAAACGGTTCGGCCAGGAGTTTTTATCGAAAAAACGGGTATGTTCCGGTGGAAATGCGGCCAGAAAGCATGATCTGCGCCAAAAAGCTGGAAAATGCATCGGATGAATGGACAGAGGATACGCACGATGTCTGAACAGATTTTAGTGACGCGGTCTTCCATGCCGACCATGGAGGAATACATCGAAGAAATCCGCCCCATCTGGGAGAGCCACTGGCTGACCAACATGGGCGAGAAGCACGAAGCATTTCAGCTCGAACTGCAGAAGTACATGGGCGTGCCCAATGTGGAACTGCTGACCAACGGCCACATGGCGCTGGAGCTTTCGCTGCAGGCAATGAACCTGCAGGGCGAGGTCATCACGACGCCGTTCACCTTTGCGTCCACCACCCACGCCATCGTACGCAACGGGCTGGAACCGGTGTTCTGCGATATCGACCCGGAGACCTACACCATGGATGTGACCCGGTCACCCACCGGCCGACGGACGTCCATCGTCACTTCCAGACCGGACAGATAGTCAAAGTTATAATGCTGAACAATGGGCTTGAGGAAGCTCTGCCCCACCTGTAATTTCCCGGCTTCATCCAGTTCAAAGTATTCCGCACAGCGTTCCAGCCCGGCCTTCAGCACCCGGCGATCCACCTGAAGGGTTTGCAGCGTGTTGGGGAACACGCGGTTCACCGTGACGCTCTTCACCCAGGCGTCGCGCAGCAGGTTCTGCTCGATGGCGACCACGTCACGGATGGTGACCTGCTTATTAAAGCCCTTCACCACATTGGCAAGGCTGGTGACGGAAAGGTCTGCGCCGGAGGCTTCCAGCTGCACCTGATTAAAGAAATTGGCAATCAGGGAGCCGTTTTCCGCCATCTCCATATGATCTCCGGGCAGCAGCGGAATGTCCAGCTCTCCAAGGGGCTGATCCAGAAAAACAGCATTCTGCGCATCCAGCGGCGCCAGAAATGCCGCCAGACGTTCATCGGGCTTTCCGGGTTCAACCAGCCGGGAATGGGCGGTCACGTCCCCATCCGCCGACACTTCCGCATCCATCCGGACGTACTGCCTGCACCGATCCGGGGACTGGCAGGCGTAGGGGCCAAAGAGCTGCAAGCCCGCCTTGGCCTGATGCTGGTGTCCCGTCAGCAGAATGTCAAAATC
>OLQD01002979.1_pt1 | contig 11679 bp, 7 predicted proteins | sample 1672841 | NCBI WGS metagenome assembly OLQD01 (sample SAMEA3136729, study PRJEB25190) | human gut metagenome | biome: human gut; feature: human-associated habitat; material: faeces | place: Austria | collected 2013 | reverse complement strand
CTATTGCTCCGGGCCGGTGATAACCGGGCGAAAAGGATATTAGGGTGGGGTATGTTTTTGTGGGCTTTTCTGGCTGCCATAAGGTTGTCTGTGAATCTTTACCTGCATAAACCGAAAGAGGCTTTCCATCCGGATATATTGATTATGGGTGCTTTGGTAACGGCAACGCTTGCTTGTTATGTGATTGAGGTCTTACGGCCCGGGTTTCTTACCTGCAAACGTTTTTTCTTATTTATCAGTCCGGTTGTTTTTGGTGGACTGGCTTACCTGACTTATCGTTTGTCGGGAGGTGAAATTCATACCTACTATTCAATAAGGGAGGTTTTCGAATACTTGAATATGGATGTTTTGCTTCGTATGACAGTCTTTCTGCTGACTTTGTTTTATATGATTCTGCCCGTTTATCTGATAGCAAGGTACAGTAAAGACTTCAATGTTTTTTTAGCAGAGAATGTTTCCGATCCGGAAGAATATGATTTGGAATGGTTAAGGAAAACCATGATAATTTTGATTGTTCTGTATGGTTTCTATCTTGTCTTATTGCTGACCAATACACCATTGATGTATGTGATCGACAAAACAGTCCTGTTGTTCGTTTGGTATTATTTCTTTTATAAGGCGCTATTTCTGAAGGTAGTTGTTTTGGAGCATTCTTTTAAAAGCGGATGGGATCTTCCGTATCAAGAGGACGACAATGACGATGATGAACACAGGGTTCTCAGTAAACGCTATGCAGAGGAAGTAAGTGCATGGTTTGAAAGAGAAAAACCGTATCTTCGCGAAGATTTACGTCTGACGGATTTGCAACGGATCTTCCCTATCAGCCGTTCTTATCTTTCCCAATTGTTTAACCGGGAGTTGGGACAATCGTTCTCCGATTATGTCAACCAGTTCCGGATCGAGGAAAGCAAGCGCTTGATGGATGCCGAGCCGAATGCCAGTATACAGGAGATTGCCGAACGTTCCGGATTCCATTCGATCAGTACGTTCCGGCGGGCTTTCCAGAAGTGTACGGGCATGATCCCGTCGGAGTATAAGAATAACAAATAAATACATAACGATCTTTATTCTATCATGGACACTGTTCAAACTACTACTGCCAGACCGCATATTGTCTGGCTGGATGTTCTTCGTCTTGTCGCCATCTTGATGGTGATTGCCATCCATTGCACTGATCCGTTTAACGCTTCGCCTGAATCGCGTGCCAATCCGGAGTTCAATTTCTGGGGTTCTGTTTATGGCTCCATGCTGCGTGCCAGTGTGCCGCTTTTTGTGATGATGACCGGATTTCTTTTGTTGCCGGTCAGGCAAGAGGCTTCTGCCTTTTATAAGAAACGCATTCCACGTGTGTTGTTTCCATTTCTGATCTGGTCTGTTTTGTTTGATCTGGCGCCCTGGTTCATCCAGTGGATAGGAGGCAGCCCGGAACTGGTGACGGACTTTTTCCCTTGGGAACCGAACCCTTCGGCCTCGTTTGTAGAGGCGTTGAAGACGATCGCTTTGATCCCTGTAACCTTTACGGTCTATGCGACGCCAATGTGGTATATCTATGTGCTGATAGGACTTTATCTGTATATGCCGGTCTTTTCCGCATGGGTGGAAAAGGCGTCGGATAAGGCGAAGCGTATGTTTCTGGCGTTTTGGTTTATTTCGTTGTTTATCCCTTATCTGACGGAGTTTGTTTCGCATTACCAGTTCGGAACCTGCTCATGGAATTCATTCGGTCTATTTTATTATTTTGCCGGTTTCAACGGCTATTTGCTGTTAGGACATTATTTAGGGAAAAGAACGGATTGGTCGCTTGGCAAGACTTTCTCGGTGACGGTTCCGCTGTTTTTAGTTGGCTATTTTATTACATTAGTCGGTTTTCGCTATATGACATCCGATCCGAACGTGAGCGAGGAGGGGATGGAGTTGTTCTTTACTTATTGTTCGCCTAACGCATTGTTGATGACGGCAGCCATTTTCTTGTTGGTACGGAAAGTACGGATTACTTCGCCGGTTATTTGCCGTGCCCTTGCCAATCTGACCAAATGTGGTTTTGGCTTGTATTGCGTGCATTATTTCTTTGTCGGCCCTTCCTATATGTTCGCGCAGTGGATTGGAACACCTATTCCGGCCTTGGTTCCTGTTTCGACCATTCTTACCTTTATTTGTTCATGGTCATTTACTTATCTGGTGAGTAAGTTGCCACATGCGAAATATATCATAGGCTAAGGTGCTTTTTTATTGTTCGGCTGTTTGTACAAATGATGTTAAATAGACATTTTGAGGTGAATAACGTATCTGTTTTACCTCTATTTTTGTGTTGTAAAACATAATTATGCAATACTAATGCGGGTGTGTTTTGCATGAGTCGTTTTAAACAAAAAGAGAGAAGCTATGAAGAAGTTTTTTAGAAAGTGCCTCAGATGCCTTGAAATATTAGGTGAATATGGAATGCAGAAATATGGTATGAAATAAGAGGTAAATGTGTGTTTGGTAGGGAATGTCGGTACGGCATTCCTTTTTTTATTAGAAATGATGTTTTTCTATATAATGTAAAAGCTTGGCGGTGCGTTAAGCGTGGGGGTAGAATAGTTTTGACACCGCCAAGAATGCTTATTTGGATGAAGGAGAGGAGAGGCGGTAACTGACGAATGCGACGCGCCTACTATCCGGAGCCCAGGAATTGACATTGATTGTGCCCTGTCCTCCGAATAACTTGACTAATGTTTTTGGCTTTCCTCCTGTGGCTGGCATAATCCTAAGTTCAACGTTCTTATTGGGAAGATGCTGCCCCGGTTCCAGATCTCCTTTATAATAAGTGATAAAGATAACGGATTTACCGTCAGGCGAGACATGAGGAAACCAGGAATTGCGGGTTTCGTCAAACGTCATCTGGGTTTGTTCGGAGCCGTCTTTCTTCATTCTCCATACTTGCATCAAACCCGTGCGTACGGAATTGAACCAGATATATTCTCCGCAAGGGGAATATTCGGGACCATCGTCCAATCCTTCTGCTGTCGTCAGCTGTCTTTCTTCTCCTCCTTCAACTGGAATAATGTAAATGTCATAATTGCCTTTCCGGTCGGCACAATAGGCAAGTTGCCGTCCATCCGGGCTCCATCCGTGTAGGTAGCTAGGAGCAATCGGGGTGATCAAGCGAGGTGTCCCTCCTTGCATCGGGAGGGTATAGATGCGTGATTTGCCGTCTTCTTTCGTCCCGTGGCTGATAGCTATCTGCTTGCCGTCGGCAGCTATGACATGGTCGTTGTTGCATCGGGTGGCAAAGCCAGTGTTTATCATTTCAGGTTCGCCGGGCGAATCGGGGGAGAGTTTGTACAGTTTTCCCCCGCTATTATACACGAGCCACTGGCCGTCGGGTGTCCAGTTTGGAGCTTCGACACGGTAGGGGAATTCTTTGACTACGGTGCGCCTGCCGTTTGTTACGTCCAGTACTTCCAATATGCTGGTTACGTCGTTTTGTTGGGCGGATGCGAGCGACGTGAAAGCCGCTAAGAGAATCATACAACAGGTTTTCATAATGATTGAGAATTAATATGCGCTGAAAGATACTAAAATTAGCCGGGACGATAATGACCGTAAGGGATTAATTTTTTCTTTTCCTTGGTTTTCTTTAGGTAGCATTGATCCAGAAGCAGGGTGTGGTTTACTATTTTGTGCACTACCCTGAAATTGTGGTCTATCAAGATAATGCCTCTTGTCCGGGCGCTTTCGGTGATGTGCATACGTATTTCTTCTGCAGCAATAGGAGAGGCGTTGAACGGTTCGTCCAGCAGGAGATGGCCAGCTTTGCTGTAGAGGATAAGTTTGGTCACTTTCTAATATTCCATAGAATGTGATAGGAGTATCTATAAAACAACAGGTGTGCTGTTGATTAAGTATAGACAGCGCACCTGAAAATGAAAATTATTTGTAAAGAGAAGATTTTACCACTTATTATACAGCACCACTTCGCGAGTACCGCGTACGCTCATAGTCGGAAACCAGAGATCTTCTGCTGTCAGACCGCATTCGTCGACGGCTTGCAGGCAATATTCCAGTTTGCCGAAATCGGCATCGACATTGTTCGTCCCAAAGGTGAACTTGATTCCACGCTCTTTCGCTTTGCGGATGATGTCGAAGCTTGGAATTTTGTAGCGTGCGTTGATTTCGAGTGCAATGTTATGTTTTTTCAATACATCCAGGACGCGGTCGATACGCTCATCGGTCCAGTATTTGGCATACTCTGCATTCAACTCTTCCGGCAGGAAGGTAGGATTGGCATAGATGTCGGCCGGCTCATTGGTAAGGATCTTGACGGTCTGGTCCACCAAGTGATCCATATATTGTTCTTTGGTAACACCGTCGTAGTGTACCTCTTCGGGGCGGTATATCCTTGACAGACGTCCTTTATGGTCCACAATGGTCATTCCGTCGGTAAAGAGATAATCGAATACGCCTAAAGCCTTCTGAGAGAAGGTGGCTGTCCACTTACGGCCTTCACCTTGCACACCGCGCAGGAATGGCATGTCTTTTACTTCGTTGTAGTATTCGTACACTTCCTTGTCATCGGCAAGCATACGGCCTACGCCACCCTCACCGGCATTGGGAGCCACACCGTAGTTGATACCGTAGTTCATTGACATGGCGTGCGCCATCTCCTTCGTCAGGCCGCCTTTCAAATGCACGTGGTAATCTATCACGGGGAAGTTTTGCTGCTGGAAACGGATCACAGCATCGTTCTGTTCGTCTATCCGTGGCATTGTGTCTGCCTCATTGACCGCGTCTTTTTCCAAGCGGGTCATGTTGAGGTTACGAAAGGTTACATCACCGCTCATACCTTTTAGTGCAATAGAACCGCGGCTGAGCAAGCGCCCGGCATACTCTTTTGGGGTGTTCGGGTTCGGTATAGCATACTACTACCGTATCGTTTATGGCAATCATTATGTTATGCCCGCGTACAGCAATTTCAAAGTCGAACCACTTCCCGTCTTCAGCTAATGAACGGTAGAGGTTACGCACGGATGTGAGGCTGCCGCTTTTACGTGTGCCGTCGATGGCTCCGTTCCGGAATGCTACCTCATAGCCTGATTTCCAGTCGGTATGATGGAACAACAAGGCCGCTTCCGCATTTTCCCCGGTGAGAGCTTGCCCGGTAAGTATAAAGTTCTCATATTCTCCTTCAGCAAACCAGGTCGATCCGGCTGTCACGGTTATTTCATTACCGTCGGCAGTTCCCATTTCGGGACTGCTGAAACGGTCTAATGGTTCTGCAACGTTGTATCGTATGCAGCTGGTAAGCCCTAAGATACTTATCAAGGCCACTATTAATGCTGTACTGGTTTTATCAATCATAATGTATTTTGTTTTAGGTAATTACACATTAAAGCGGAAATGCATGATATCGCCGTCCTGAACGATATATTCTTTTCCCTCGACACTCATCTTTCCGGCTTCTTTTACAGCAGATTCCGAACCGTAGGAAATATAATCCTCATATTTGATGACTTCGGCGCGGATAAAGCCTTTTTCGAAGTCGGTATGGATCACACCGGCACATTGCGGGGCTTTCCATCCTTTATGGAAAGTCCAGGCACGACATTCGTCGGGACCGGCGGTCAGGAATGTTTGCAGGTTCAGGAGTTTGTAAGCGGACTTGATCAGACGGGCAACGCCGGATTCTTCCAAACCGATCTCCTGTAAGAACATCTGGCGTTCTTCGTAGGTGTCGAATTCGGCAATCTCGCTTTCGATCTTGGCCGCTACGACCAATATTTCAGCTCCTTCGTCTTTTACGGCTTCGCGGACAGCATCCACATATTTATTACCGTTGACTGCGCTTGCTTCATCTACGTTACAGACATACATTACCGGTTTGTCGGTCAACAGGAATAGATCGTGTGCGATCTTCTGCTCGTCTTTCGTCTCGAAAGAAACGGTGCGGGCACTTTTACCCTGTTCCAGTGCTTCCTTATATTTGCAAAGTACTTCATAAGCGATTTTAGCCTGCTTGTCACCGCCTGTCTGAGCCTGTTTCTGCACTTTGGCAATACGGCTGTCAATGGTTTCCAGGTCTTTGATCTGCAATTCGGTGTCAATGATTTCCTTGTCGCGAACCGGATCGACACGGCCGTCCACATGAACAATATTGTCGTCATCGAAGCAACGCAGTACATGCAGGATTGCATCTGTTTCGCGAATATTGGCAAGGAATTTGTTTCCCATCCCTTCTCCTTTGCTGGCGCCTTTTACAAGGCCGGCGATGTCTACGATTTCCACCGTAGTAGGGATAACACGCTGGGGATGTTCGATTTCTGCCAGTTTGTTCAAACGTTCGTCCGGTACGGTGATCACGCCGACATTCGGTTCGATCGTACAGAACGGGAAGTTAGCAGACTGTGCTTTTGCATTCGATAAGCAATTGAAAAGAGTAGACTTTCCTACGTTGGGAAGTCCTACGATGCCACATTGTAATGCCATTCTATTTTGTTGTTATGATTTATTCAAACTTTGTTTCCAGACTGCAAAGATATACAATCTTTTGTATTTATGTTGCCGGATACAGGCGAACCGGATATAGAAAATATTGTTTGGGTGAATAAGCGGGAGAGGAATTTGAGTCTTTTAATAATCCAGTATGGCCCGAACCTGCCGCTTTTCTTTTTTGGGGCATATAGCGAGGCGGCTGTTTGCCATATTGAATGCTACTCCCAGATCGATCACGCTGTTGTCTTTGCACCAGTATTCCTCGTCGTATAAAAAAGTTCCTTGATACTTGGCGAGGAACATGTTGAATTCCCGTTGCCTGGTGTGCAGTAATACCAGATTGAGCATATCCGGCAGATGCCAGTTGTCTAAGGTCCCTTCGGAAATGGACTCGCAATAGATCAAGGCATCGAAATAATCGAGTGTCTGTTCCCGTATCTCCATTACCGAACCTTTATAAGGGGCTATATCGGGTTCTATATGCTGACCGGGAGAATCTGCTCCAGCCTGTATGATCACGCCGTTTGCATAGAGATCTCCGACTGCCGGAACCCGGAAAGGGGGAAGATGGATACCTTGCGCGATCTTATATCCTTTTTCGGGGTAATAGTAAGTGAAATGGCTCAGTGATGTCGTGAGGCGGATGGAACGGATGTGGCTGGCTTCATCCGGGATAGCGATTGAAATACCCCGATTCAGTATCTCTGTATCCGGTGTTATGTAACGATACAAGGGGAACTGTCCGGATGTGAATTCGAACGCTGCTTTTTGTACGGATGCCGGAAGATTGTCAGGGAATATGAAATACATAATTTTCCAATTGCTCCATCTGTCCCCCTAAGACGGAAAATATAATAAAAGCGTGGGAACTGCCATCTATCCAAGCAAGAGGTATCGCCAAACACCTATCCAGCAGATAGACAACAGCCCACGCTTGATGTTTATATATTATGTATATATATACAAAAAACGTGAGGCAATTGTTGTCTACTGTCCTTGCTGGATGAAAAATTGGCGATTTTCTTGCTTAAGGACAATATGATAACGCTTCTGTTTTACTATGTGATATTGCAACTCCTTGCAATAAATTTCACGACAAAGATAGTGTATAAATGCTGTGATTTATAAACTTTATGTGTTTTTGTTAATGCGCTTCCAGCCAGTTTACCCCTTCACCGCAGTCGGCGATCAAGGGAACTTGCAGTTTGATTGCATTTTCCATTTCATCCAACACGATTTGTTTCACTTTTTCCAATTCGTCTTTGTAGACGTTGAAGTTCAATTCATCGTGTACCTGCAGGATCATCTTGCTCTTCAGACCTTCGGTTTCGAAACGGTTGAAGATGCGAACCATGGCAACTTTGATGATGTCGGCTGCACTGCCCTGGATCGGAGCGTTGATCGCGTTTCGTTCGGCATATCCCCGTACGATCGCGTTATGGGAGTTGATATCCGGCAGGAAACGTTTGCGCTTGTAGATCGTCTCTACATATCCTTTTTCTTTCGCCACCTCGATGCTTTCGTCCATGTATGCACGGATGTCCGGATAGGTTTTGAAGTATCCTTCGATCAACTCTTTTGACTCTGCGCGTGGGATGCTCAGCCGTTCGGCCAACCCGAAAACAGAGATTCCGTAGATAATGCCGAAATTGGCCGTTTTCGCTTTCCGACGCATATCGGAAGTGACTTCTTCAACCGGAATACCGTATATCTTGGCGGCTGTGGCGGCATGAATGTCGGCTCCGCTGCGGAAGGCTTCTATCATGTGGGCATCCTGGCTCAGATGGGCCATGATGCGAAGTTCGATCTGCGAATAGTCGGCGGAGAAGAAAATACAGTCTTCGTTTTCGGCTGTAAAGGCTTTCCGGATTTCACGTCCCAACTCATCGCGTACCGGAATGTTTTGCAAGTTCGGATTGGTGGAACTGAGGCGGCCGGTCGAGGTGACTGCCTGGTTGTAGGATGTATGGATCTTGCCGGTTTCCGGGTTGATCAGTTCGGGCAGGGCGTCGATATAGGTGCTGAGCAGCTTCTTCAGCCCTCGATATTCGAGCAGCTTTCCCACAACGGGATGTTTGGAACGCATTTTTTCCAGTATTTCTTCACTCGTGCTATAGCTGCCTGTCTTTGTCTTCCTCGCTTTCTCTTCTATCTTGAGGTGATCGAAAAGGACTTCGCCGACCTGGCGGGCAGAATTGATGTTGAACTTCATTCCTGCCAGTTCGTAGATCTCTTTCTCCAACTTCTTGAGTGCGGTCGTCAGTTCCTCGGACGATTGTTTCAAGGCGACGGTGTCAAGCGTCACTCCCGTATATTCCATTTCAGCCAATACATATATTAAAGGCATCTCGATGTCATAAAAAAGCGATTCGAGTCCTTCTTTTTCCAGACAGGGGGTAAAATAGTTTTTCAGCTTGAGCGTGATGTCCGCGTCCTCGGCGGCATATTCGGCTACTTGGGCAACCGGGACGTCACGCATGGTAAGTTGTTTCCTTCCTCTCGGGCCGATCAGTTCCTCGATCCGTACTGTTTTATATTTAAGGTATGTTTCGGCGAGGTAGTCCATACCGTGACGCAGTTCGGGATTCAGAAGGTAGTGGGCGATCATCGTGTCGAATAGAGGGCCGGCTATCCGGATTCCATATTTGCGGACGACAAGGATGTCGAATTTTATATTTTGTCCGATCTTGAGAGATTTCGGATTCTGCAGGGCGGGGGAGAAGTGGGCAAGAATTTTGTCGGCTTCTTCGCGGGCTGCCGGAACAGGGACGTACCAAGCCTCGTTTTCCTTCACGGCGAACGACATTCCGACCAATCCGGCCTTCAATGGATCTATACCATCTGTTTCCGTGTCAAAAGCAAAAAAATCCTGTTCGTTCAAAAACCGCCCTAATTCTATTCTTTTTTCCTCTGTATCAACAAGATAATAGGTGTGAGGAGTAGACTTTAAGTTCGCGAGAGTCGAATATTTGGGAACAGCCGTAGGTTCGGTCGCAAATTCTTCAAAGAGCGAGCCTTGAATCGGGCCTGCCGGAGCTGCTTTTTTTCTTGTATCGGCTTTTGCTGGCGCCGGTGCTGTTTTGGACTCCGTTTTGACTTTTTCCGGCTCTCCGCTCATTCTGTTAATAAATGTTCTGAATTCTAATTCAGTGTAAATCTCTACGAGACGTTCCTCATTCATCTTTTCACGGATGCATTTGGCAGCATCGAACCGGATCGGTACATCCGTCTTGATTGTTGCCAGGAATTTGGAGAAGCGGATCTGCTCCATGTTCTCCATGACCTTCTTTTGAAGGGAGCCTTTCAGCTTGTCGGTATTCTCCAAAAGATTTTCGATCGTTCCGAATTCGGCCAATAATTTCTGGGCGGTCTTTTCACCGACACCCGGACATCCGGGGATGTTGTCGGAACTGTCGCCCATCAGTCCTAAAAGGTCGATCACCTGGTCGACGGATGTCAGGCCGTATTTGTCCAGTACTTCGGGTACGCCCATAATCTCGTAGTCACCGCCGAAGCGGGGGCGGTACATGAATATATGTTCGGATACCAGCTGGCCGTAGTCTTTGTCAGGTGTCATCATATATACTTCGAAACCTTCTTTTTCGGCTTGCTTGGCAACCGTGCCGATAACATCGTCGGCCTCATAGCGCGGAACTTCCAGTATCGGGATATTGTAGGCTTCTATGATGTCTTTGATGAAAGGGACCGACTTGCGGATATCTTCCGGCGTCTCTTGCCGTTGCGCCTTGTACTGTTCGTAGGCTTCGTGGCGGAAAGTCGGACCTTTCGGGTCGAAGCCTACCGCAATATGGGTCGGGTTTTCACGTTTCAGGACATCTTCCAGGCTGTTGATAAAACCGAAGATGGCCGAAGTGTTCATGCCTTTGGAGTTGATACGCGGGTTCTTGATAAAAGCGTAGTAAGACCGATAAATCAATGCATATGCATCTATGAGGAATAACTTCATCTCTTTTAACACGTTTTAGTGTGACAATTGTCGGTAAATGTACGAAAAAACTCGCTTACTCGATACTTTTTGTTACTTTTGCGCATCTTAGGATCAATTATGAAGGATAGAAGTAAAATAGAACAACCGGTTGCCGTAGAGTTTAAACGTTTTAATGATGAGTTTGCTGCTTCGCTGCGAAGCGAAACGAATCGTTTGCAATCAGCTATTGACCAGATACTGAATGCGAGCGGAAAACATGTCCGCCCCTTATTAGTACTTTTGACGGCTAAAGCATGTGGGCAGGTAACGGATAATACGATCAATTCGGCTGTTCTGTTGGAACTGCTTCATACTGCCACACTGATTCATGATGATGTGATCGACGAGACAAAACAGCGTCGCGGGGTTCCTTCCTTGAATGCCATATTCGATAACCGCATTTCTGTCTTAGTGGGCGATTATGTCCTTTCCACCGCGTTGATCCGTTCTATCCAGACAGGTAATCTGCAAATCATAGGTATTGTTTCCAATCTCGGACGCGATCTTTCGGAAGGGGAGATCAAGCAGTTGGAAACGGCCGAAGAAAGCATCATCGACGAATCCTGCTATATGCAGGTGATACGGAAAAAGACGGCCATGCTGCTTTCCGCTTGTGCCGAGATCGGTTCCATCTCTGCCGGGGCATCCGGTGAAATGGTGGAAAAATGCCGTGAGTTCGGCGAATACTTAGGTTACTGTTTCCAGATCAAAGATGATATCTTCGACTACTTCAAAGAGGCGAATATCGGCAAACCGACCGGCAACGATATCCGGGAGGGAAAGGTCACGCTCCCCTTGCTGCACGCGTTGCAGACGGGTAGGAGAGAAGAGGCAGAACATTGCCTTCATATCATAAATGAAAAAGACTTTACCACAGAGAATATAGATTTGCTGATTGATTTTGCGAAAGCGAACGGGGGAATCGAATATGCTGAACAGCGTATGCAGGTATATCATGACAAAGCGGTCGAGGTTTTGATGACACTTCCTGAATCGGAAGCACGCGAAGGTTTGCTGCTGCTTGCCGATTACATCGTAGAACGCCGTAAATAGATTTTCGCGTATTTACTGTCACTCTATCACTTTTTTTCTTGCATCCTTTGTATATCAACATGTATTGAGTGTGATAGATGCCCTTTTCATCTATCACTCCTGTGTCACTCTCTATCACACTGTCTCGTCCTGATTTTGGTTGACTGTGTATTAAAAAAATCCTGTTA
>OLQD01002978.1_pt1 | contig 11679 bp, 9 predicted proteins | sample 1672841 | NCBI WGS metagenome assembly OLQD01 (sample SAMEA3136729, study PRJEB25190) | human gut metagenome | biome: human gut; feature: human-associated habitat; material: faeces | place: Austria | collected 2013 | reverse complement strand
GCCTTTGGCATTTGAGGATCAGTCCTCAAAGTCGTGGGGGGCAGAACCCCACTCTTCCTCGATTTTTTCGCCATAGCGATTTTCTGCCCAACGGATGCCGTAGAAGCTGAATTCACCCGGCTCGGTGTAGATCTCGAAGAGGGTATCGTTGTGATCTACATAAAGGGGCTTGATGCGGAACTTTTCATTCTCCAAGCTGTACAGCTCGGTTGCAACGCCCTTGACGCGGACGCGGATCTGCTGCGCAGCGGCGTTTTCGTCGCAGGCGTAAGGATAGACGCAGAAGGTATCGTTGTCATAGGTAAACAGCGAGATCTGCGAAGGCGCCTCCAGCACCACATCTCCTGCGCAAAGCTCGCTGCGGATGCGGTTGAGGATGCGGCCCGGCGTCGGCGCATTGACAACCACGCCGGTCGCGCCCTGCATCTCGGCATACATGGCGAGGTTCACGACGCGCTTGCCCGTCGTCAGCCCGCCGCCGACACCGACGAACACCGGCAGGTCGCTCGCCATGAGCAGCGCCTGCGTGATGACCGGCTGCGGCGTGAACGGGTAGACCGCAAACACCGCGTCGGCGTTGACATTGCGGATGATGGCCAGGTCGGTCGAGAACACGAGCGACTTGATGCGCTTGCCAAACACCATGATGCCGCTGCACTCGTCGATCACACTCGGTACGCGCAGCGCAAACTGGCGCAGCGTGCCGTCGATCGGTGTGGGCATCTGCGGCGCAACGTGCACGTCGCCCGGCGTCGTCACCTGACGGTCGTTTGCGGCGGGCGCATCTTCGCCGACGCCGCCGAGCTGCAGCGGCTCGCTGTCAAACTGCACGAAGTCCTCCGTCTCCGGGGCCTCGGCCATATCATCGATCAGATCACGGTTCTTGCTCATAAAATTACCTCCTTGCGGTTATGGGGGATATGTCTTGACTTTTGCAGGCGGTTGTGTTTTACTGTGGTCAGAAAAGTTACATCCGGCCTGTGGATAGAAACCAAAGTTTCGTTTTTGATTAACGTAACTTTGGTATAAACCATTTCTACGGGCTTGTCAAGCCTTTTTCCGAAAAAAGTTTGAAAAAATTTGCTTTACGGAATGGGAGGTCATTTTCATGGGCAAAGACAACGACGAGGCCGCCGGCGGTTTCGGCAGCGTGTTCCGTGACCGGCTGACCTATCTGATGAACGGCAACAACGTGTACGGCAAGCCCGTCAACACGCAGGAGCTGGCCGATGAGATCGACATCAGCCGCCCGGCCGTGCGCAAGTATCTCAAGCCGAACGATCGGCGCGAGGTCACGGTGCCGTCGGCACTGGTCGTGAGCCGCATCGCGCGGTATTTCCGCACGACGCCGAACTTCCTGCTCGGCTTTGACGAAGCGGCCGACAGCGAGGATGCGCAGCGCGCCGGCGAGAGCGACGTCTACAGCTCCCTCGGCCTGAGTCAGGAGGCCATCGACGGCCTACACCGCCTGCATGCACAGGCGGTCACAGACCCGAAGGCCGCCGAATTGCAGCGCCTGCTCGACAAGCTCATCTGCAGCTATGCACACGAGGCGGACAAGCTGCTGTGACCCGATGCCGCAAACACCCCCGGACGGAGTTTATCTCCGGCCGGGGGTGTCTGCATACTATATTCTCTAAAAATATGTGAATAAACGGCCGCGCCGGTTGACCTGACCGCGAAAAAAGCGTATGATTAGATGTAACTATCCTGAGAGAAAAAGGGGAAAAACTATGCAATCGTTATCGCCGCAGGAGCGGGGCTGTCCACGCTGGCTGCCCGGTGCGCTCGTCGCCCTGTGCGCCGCCCAGCCGCTGCTGGATGTGCTGTCGTTCTGGACGCAAGGGCTGGCCTGGGGCGGCAAACTGACGCTGGCACTGCGGCTGCTGCTCTTTCTCTGCGTGGTGCTCACAGGCTTCGTGCTCTCCGGGCACAAGCGCGCCTACTGGATCACCGCCGCCGTGTGCGCCGTGCTCTATGCTGCACATGTGCTGGCGTGCCTGCGCGCCAACGAAGCATTTACAGCGGCAAACCTGATCTCCGATGCGACCAACTTTATCCGCGTCGCGCAGATCCCGCTGTTTACGATCGCTTTTATCACGTTTCTGCGCTGCTGCCGGCAGGGCTTTGCCAGCTTTGAGCGCGGCATCACCATCGCCTTCTGGATCATCGCCGCCGTCGAGCTGCTCAGCGCACTGACCGGCACAAATCCCTATACGTATCCGGACAAGCGCATCGGCCTGTGCGGGTGGTTTTACTTTGCCAACAGCCAGAGCGCGATTTTGTCGATGCTCGTGCCGCTCGCGCTGTGTCCGGCACTGCGCAGCGGGAATATCCGGCGCTGGCTGCCCGTCGCCGTCGTCGGCTTCGCGGAACTATTCTGCTTTGCGACACGTCTGGCCTATATGTCCCTGTTCGTGACGGCGATCGGCATGGTCATCACGCTTGCGCTCACAAAGCGCGGCAGCGCAAAGGTCTGCGCCGTGCTGCTGCTGTGTGCCGCCGTCTGCGCGGTGGGCTACACCGTTTCCCCCATGCGCCAGAATCAACAGGCCGTTGCGGCCAACGCCGTGCGCAAGCAGGAGAACATCGACCGGCTGGTCGCGCAGGGCAAGGCGGAATTCGGGGATCAGGGGTATGCCTACCTCACCTACGCCTATGACGAGTACCTCGGCGGGACTGTCGAGCGCTATGGGCTCGAGGCCACGGCGGAAATGTACGGATACTCCACCAAAGCTGCCGACATCACGAATGTCCGCACGATCAAGATCAACTACTGCCGCCTGATGCTGAACACCGAGCCGCTTACCAGCCGTCTGTTCGGCCTGAGCTACGACGAGATGACCTACCATGGGTACTGCTATGACGTGGAAAATGACTTCCACGGCATCGCGTATCTGTACGGCTGGGCGGGGCTTGCGTGCCTGTTGGCTTTTCTGGGGTATTTCCTGGTCATCATCGTGTGCGCGCTCATCCGCAATGCCAGGCGTTACTTCACGGTCGAGGCCGGCGCCTGCGGCGTTGCGCTGTGCACCGCCCTCGCCAACATTTATAACACCGCCGGCGTACTGCGCCGCCCAAATGCATCTTTTTACCTCTGCCTGATTCTGGCATCCATCTGGTGCCTGATCTATATCCGAGATTACGACGATCCAAAGGAGAACTGATATGTCCGAAGAAAAACACTCCCTGCGCGAGCGGCTCGCGCCGATGCTGCCGAAGTTTCTGATGATCCTTCTGATCCTGCAGCCGCTGATGGACATCCTATCCTTCTGGACGGACCGGCTCGGTATGAGCAATACGATCACGCTGCTGCTGCGCTTCGCCGTGTTCGCCGTTGTGTGCGTGCTCGGGTTTGTGACCTCGTCGCGCAAGAAGGTCTACGGCATCGCCATCGCCGCCTGTGCCTTCCTGCTCGTCGGACACTGCATCTCCTGCTTCATCGTCGGCTACCAGCGCATCGTCTATGACCTGACCAACTTCATCCGCATCGTGCAGATGCCGCTGTTTGTGCTGTGCTTCATCTCGTTTCTGCGGGCGAACAACAAGTGCTACCGCGCGTTTGAGACCGGCCTGATGCTCGACTTCTGGATCATCACGGCCTCGGTCGTCGTGAGCGTGCTCACACACACCTCCTCGGCGACCTATCAGTCCACCAACGTGGGCATTCTCGGCTGGTACACGTTCGGCAATGCGCAGAGCGCGATCATGAGCATTCTCGCGCCCATCGTCATCCTGCTGTGCTACCGCAGAAAGAACTTCCTGCTGTTCACGGTCACGAGCATCGCCGCGCTGGCGCAGCTCTATCTCATGGGCACGCGTCTGGCATTCTTCTCGATCGCCGTGGCCGCGCTGGGCGTGCCGATCGTGCTGGTGCTGACTGGCAAGGCCCGCACCTCCAAGCGCTACATTGCCGTGCTGGTGCTCATCCTCGCCGCGTGCTGCGCGACCTACAAGCAGTCGCCCATGTATATCAACCAGAACCAGTATCAAGTCGCCATGAGCTACAAGCAGAATGACGCCAACGTCATGATCAAGCGCGCCGAGGGCAACAAGGACGGCACATCCACCGTCACGCCCGGGGAGCGTTACCACGCCCTGTGCACGATCTATAATTTCTACTCGCCGAATATGTGCCGGCGCTTCGGCACGGCGCGCGTCATGTCCGCCTACGACTACTCCGCGCAGGTCACGGACATCACGGCGACCCGCCACCGCAAGATCGTCTTCTGCGAGATGCTGCTCGACGAGCAGCCGTTCACCTCTCGCCTGTTCGGCATGGAGCTCGGCCGCATGGCCTTTGACGGCGAGATTTATGACGTGGAGAACGATTTTCACGGCATCTGCTTCCTCTACGGCTGGGTCGGCCTGGCCATGATGGTCGCCTTCATCGGCTATTTCCTGTACCTGATCAAAGATTTCCGCAAATACTTCACGGTGGAGGCCGGTGCCTTCGGCATCGCGCTGTGCCTGTGCCTGGTCAATGCCTACTGCACCGCCGGCGTGCTGCGGCGGCCGAATGCCTCGATCTACATGTCGGTGCTGCTGGCCGTGGTCTATTACCTGACGCAGATGCGCAGCGAGCAGCCGGACGCGCTGCCGGACGGAGAGGAGAAACGCGCATGATCTTCAGTGTTGTCATCCCGGTCTATAACGTCAAGGACTACCTGCCCAAGTGCATCGACTCCGTGCTGGCGCAGGATTTCACCGACTATGAGGTCATCCTCATCGACGACGGCTCGACCGACGGCGAGAGCGGCGCGATCTGTGACCGCTATGCCGCGGCGCACCCGGAACGCATCCGCGCCATCCACAAGCCGAACGGCGGCGTGGGCGAGGCGCGCAACGTCGGCATCGAGGCGGCGCAGGGCGAGTACCTGATCTTCATCGACAGTGACGACTACATCGCCACCGGCATGTTCCGCGTTCTTGCCGACGCCGTCGCCCGCTTCGGGAGCGACATCATCGGCTTCGGCGCGGCGCTCGAGGCAGACGGCGTCGTGGTCAAGGAGCTCGTGGATCCCCTGCCGACCGACCGCACCTTCACCCTCGCCGACACGCCCGAGCTGATGCAGACAATGCCCTCTCCCTGGAGCCGCATCTGGCGGCGCAGCCTGTTTCTGGATTCCGGCGTGCGCTACCCGGCGCGCATCTGGTACGAGGATCTGTGCACATCCGTAAAGCTGCTGGCATTGGCCAAAAGCGCCGCCTTCGTGCCGGACATCCTGTATTACTACGTCGACCGCACCAACTCCATCACGCGCAACACGAACACGGCGCGCAACGCCGAGCTGTTCACAGCCTTTGACAATCTCCTCGGCTGGTACCGTGAAAACGGCCTGTTCGAGCGCTACTACAATGAGCTGTCGCGGCTGGCGGTGGATCATGTGCTGCTCGCGGCCTCGGTGCGTGTGCTGCGCGTGGATCCGCAGAGCGAACTGCTCGACCGGTTTCAGGACTATGTGCAGACGCAATTCCCGGACTACATGGAAAACCCGTACCTGCAGACGCTCTCGCGCAGCCACAAGCTGATCCTGCGCCTGCTGCGGCAGCGCAAATACCGCACCGTGCGGGCACTTTTTGCCGCCAAGGACAAGCTCGGCTGAGCGCCCGGACTGGAGGAAGCTATGAAATTCAGTGTCATCATCCCGGTCTATAACAGCCGGGAATACCTGCGCGAGGGCGTGGACTCCGTGCTGGAGCAGACCGGCGCAGACTTTGAGATCCTGCTCGTGGACGACGGCTCGACCGACGGTGAGAGCGGCGCACTGTGCGACGCGCTCGCGCGCGAGCATCCGGACTGCATCCGCGTGCTGCACAAGCCCAACGGCGGCGCGGGCGATGCGCGCAACGCGGCGCTCCCGCTCGCGCAGGGAGACTATGTGCTCTTTCTCGACAGTGACGACACCTACACACCGGACGCCTTCGCCGTATTGCGCGCAGCACTGGACGAGACGCAGGCCGACGTGTGCTATTTCGGTCTGCGCATGACCGGCGACAACGACGGCGCGGTGTTCACCGACGACCTGCCGCTGCATACGCCGCTGACGCTTCAGGAGACCCCCGCCCTGCTGCTCAACCGCCCGTCGGCCTGCATCGCCGCGTGGCGGCGCACGCTGTTCACGGATACGGACATCCGCTTTCGCGCCCGCGGCTGGGGCGAGGACCTGTGCATGACGCGCAAGATGCTCACGGCGGCGCAGTCCGTCGTGATCCTGCCGGACGTGCTCTACCTCTACCGGCAGCATGAAGGCTCCGTGACCAAGCGCGCGCTCGACGCCAACGCCGAAATCATGGACGCGATCGACGACGTGCTGACGTGGTATCAGGCACGCGGCCTGTTCGAGCAGTATGAAAACGAGCTCGGCAAGCTCTGCGTGGACAATGTGCTCTACGATGCGTCCGTGCGCATTCTCAAGGCGCAGAGCGCGCACCCACTGCTGCCGCAGCTGCTGGACTTTACCGCCGCACGCTTCCCCGACTACCGGCACAACCCCTATCTGAAAGACTATCCGGCGCGCAAGAAGCTGGTGCTGTCCCTGCTCGTGAAGAAGCAATACCGGGCTGTACACCTGCTGTTTGCCGCCGCCGGGCACTGACACTATGAAGCATCACAATCAACTGCGTTCCGGCTCTCTGCTCACGTATGTGCAGATGACGCTCAACATCATCGTCTCCATTGCCTACACGCCGTTCATGCTGCGCATCCTCGGCAAGAGCGAGTACGGCCTGTACTCCACCGTCGCCTCGACGATCGCCATTTTGTCGGTGCTCAGTCTCGGCTTCGGCGGCAGCTACGTGCGCTATTACATCCTCTATCGCAAGGAAAAGGCGGACGATAAGATCGCGCGGCTCAACGGCCTGTTCCTGATCGTGTTTTCCGTCATCGGACTGATCGCGCTCGCGTGCGGGCTGTACCTGACATTTCATCTGGAGATGGTGTTCAAGACCGGCCTGACGGACGCTGAGTATCACACGGCGCGCATCCTCATGCTGCTGCTGACGGCGAACCTCGCCGTGAGCTTCCCGATGAGCGTGTTCAGCAACATCATCAGCGCGCAGGAGCAGTTCGTGTTCCTGAAGGCGACGGAGATCCTGCGCACGGTCGTGTCCCCGCTCGTGACGCTGCCGGTGCTGCTGGCGGGCTACGGCTCGATCGGCATGGTCGTCGTCACGGTGACGATCTCGGTATTCGTGGACGTGCTGCGGCTGATCTACTGCTTCGGCAAGCTGCACATCCGGGTCCTGTTCCGGGGCTTTGACGGTGCCGTGCTCAAGGACATTGCCGTGTTCTCCGGCTTTATTGCCATCAACATGGTCGTCGACCAGGTCAACAACAACCTCGACAAGCTCATCATCACGCGCTACTGCGGCACCGCCGCCACGGCGGTCTACGCCGTCGGCCAGCAGCTGCACACGTACTTCATCTCGTTTTCAACGGCGGTGTCGTCCGTGTTCACACCGCGCATCCACCAGCTCGTGCAGGATAACAAGGATGACAAGGCGCGCCTGCGCTCCGTGCTCACGGAGCTGTTTGTGCGCGTCGGGCGCATCCAGTTTCTGATCCTGTCGCTCGTGTGCACCGGCATCGTCTTCTTCGGCAAGCCGTTTATCTATTTCTGGGCCGGACCGGGCTATGACGATGCGTACATCATCGTGCTGCTGCTCATCATCCCCGGCATGGTGCCGCTGACGCAGAATCTCGGCATCGAGATGCAGCGTGCGCAGAACCTGCACAAATACCGCTCGATCATCTACGGCGCCATGGCCATCGGCAACCTCGCCATCAGCATCTGGCTTTGCCGGTATCTCGGCGCGATCGGCTGCGCGATCGGCACGGCCGTCGCCGTCGCGCTGGCAAACGGACTCGTGATGAACATCTTCTATCAGCGGCGGCTGAACATCGACGTGACCGTGTTCTGGAAAAATATCGGGCGCATGACGCTCGGCCTGCTGCCGCCCGCCGCGTGCGGCGTGCTGATGATGCTGTTTGTAAACCTCTACAGTATTCCGATGCTGCTCGGCGGCATCATCGTCTACACAGCGATCTACTGTGCCTCCGTGTGGCTGCTGTCCATGAACGGATATGAAAAGGCCCTCGTCGGCGGCATGGTGCGAAAGGTGCTGAGAAAATGAAACAACGCTTGAAACGCCTGCTCGTGCGGCTGCTGAGCCTGCTGCCCGGCAAGCCGGTCATCCTGCTCGAGAGTGCGCCGCCCCTCGGCGACAACACCGGCGCCCTGTATCGTGAGCTGCTGGCCCAGGGCTGGAACGACCGGTACCGGCTCATATGGGTCGTTCCGGATCCGGCAGCTTTCCGGCACGTGCACGAAAAGAACGTCGGCTTTGTCGGCACGCATGGCAAATGGGCGCTCATGCGCCTGTTTGCGCTGCGCGCCCGCGCCGCCGCCATCGTGGACTGCAACGGCCAGATCCAGACGCTCCGGCCGGAGACCGTGCACCTGTATCTGACGCACGGAAGCCCGCTCAAGAGCGTGCACGACTACTATTTCTGCGACCCGACGACCGACTGGGCGCTGAGTCAGGCCCCGTTTTTCGACGCGGTGAACAGCTATGAATTTCACATCCCGCCGGAAAAGCTCGTCACGCTCGGCTTCCCGCGCAACGATGAGCTGTTCACGCAAAAATGCGACCTGAAGGACATCTTCGGCGCGGAGTTCGACCGCTTCGTCGTCTGGTATCCCACCTATCGCCAGCACAAAAACGACCTCGTCACAACGACGGACATCTCCATCCCCGTCATCCACGACCCGGCAGCGGCCGAGGCCGTAAACGCGGCAGCACGGGAGACAGGCACGCTCGTGATCGTCAAGCCCCACCCGGCGCAGGATCTTGCGCACATCCGCGCACTGGAGCTGAGCAACCTGCGCTTCATCGACGACGGGCTCTTCGCCGCGCACGGTATCACGTCCTATGAATTTCTCGCCTGCACGGACGCGCTCATCACGGACTATTCCTCCGTGCTGTTTGACTACCTGCTCACGGGCAAGCCCGTGGGGCTGACGTTCGAGGACATCGACGCCTACGCCAGGCAGCCGGGCTTTGCCATCGACCCGCAGCCGCTGCGCGAGAGCGCGGCCATGCTCGACACGCCGGACGATTTCCGCGTGTTTTTCGAGCAGCTTGCCGCGGGCGATGATCCGCTGCGGGCCAAACGCATGCAGCTCACGAAGCTGACCAACCAATACACAGACGGACACTCCGCCGAGCGCGTCGCCGCGTTTCTGGCCGAGCGCCTCCGGGAAAGGGAGCACACATGAGACGTGTCATCACATACGGCACCTTTGATCTGCTGCACTACGGGCACATCAACCTCCTGCGCCGCGCCAAGGAGCAGGGCGATTACCTGATCGTGGCGCTGAGCACGGACGAATTCAACTGGAACGAAAAGCAGAAAAAGAGCTACTTCTCCTACGAGGATCGCAAGCGGATGCTCGAGGCCATCCGCTACGTTGACCTCGTCATCCCTGAGGAGAGCTGGGACCAGAAAGTCACCGACGTGGACAAATACCACGTGGACGTGTTCGTCATGGGCGACGACTGGAAGGGCAAGTTCGACTTCCTGAAGGACAAATGCGAGGTCGTCTACCTGCCGCGCACGCCCGAGATCTCCACGACGAAGATCAAGACCGACCTGCACACCTGAAGATGCAAAAGATGCCGTCCGGCAAACGCCGGGCGGCATGCATTTATCCCGAAGTCCGAACCGGACTTCGGGATAAATGCATGGATTTTATTCGAGGCGGGCCTTGCCCCCTCGAGCTCCCCTGCTGCTCAATTATTTTGCGCTTGTGCATAGATTGGCAGGCAGCATGTTTTACCTTTCCGCGCCATAGAGTGGTACAAACTGCGTCGGGAGGTCGCGCGCGTGCACACACATCGCAGGCTCATCGTCAACACCGCGCTCATGACCGGCTCGTCGATCGTGATGCGCTGCATCGGGCTCGTCTTTCAGGCGTGGATCGTCGGGCGCATCGGCGCGGCCGGCATCGGGCTGTACCAGCTCGTCATGTCGGTGAGCGTGCTGTTTGCCACCTTTGCCATCTCCGGCATCCGCTTTGCCGCCACGCGTCTGATCTCCGAGGAGATGGGGCTCGAGCGCGGCGCGGGCGTCACGGGGGCGATGCGCCGGTGCGCGTGCTACGCGCTGTTTTTCGGCCTGTGTGCGGGCACGATGGTGTATTTTCTGGCCGAGCCTGTGGGGTTTCTCTGGATCGGCGACGCGCGCACGGTGCGCTCGCTGCGCATCACGAGCATCAGCCTGCCGTGCATCGCGCTCTCGGCGGTCATGGACGGGTACTTCACCGCCTCCGGCCGCGTGTGGAAGCCGACGCTCGTGCATCTGATCGAGCAGCTGGTGAGCATCACGTGCGTGATGTGGTTTTTGTCCTTCGCGGCCGTCGGCGACCTGGAGCAGAGCTGCACCGCCGTCACGGCGGGCGGCGCGTGCGCGGACGTGGTGTCGCTGCTGCTGATGACGGCGATGTACGCGCTCGACCGGCGCAAATACCGCCGCGGCGGCGACACCGTGCCGCACCTGACGCGGCGGATGCTCGCCGTGGCGCTGCCGCTGGCGGTGTCTGCGTATGCGCGCACATCACTCACGACACTCGAGCATCTGCTCATCCCGCGCGGGCTCAAAAGCTCCGGTCTGACGGCCGACCGTGCGCTCGCGGGCTACGGCATCGTGCACGGCATGGCGCTGCCGGTGGTGCTCTTCCCCTCGTGCCTGCTGTATGCGCTGGCGGATCTGCTCGTGCCGGAGCTGACGACGGCGCAGGTCTCCGGCCGGTGCGGGGACATCCGGCGGCTGGTGCGCACGCTGCTGTACCGGTGCCTGCTGTTTGCGTGCGGCACGGCCGTGCTGCTGCTGGCGTTTTCCGGGCCGCTCGGACGGCTGATCTACCATTCGGACGACGCGGGGCGCTATATCCGGCTGCTCGCGCCGCTCGTGCCGGTGATGTATCTCGACACCGTGACCGACGGCTGCCTGCGCGGGCTCGGCCAGCAGACGCGCTGTATGGCCATCAATGTGCTCGACGCCACGCTCGGCGTGGTGCTCGTGTGGGTGCTGCTGCCGCGGTTCGGGCTGGCGGGGTACATCTTCATTTTGTATTTCAACGAGTGCGTGAACTTCACGCTCAGCTTCACCTTGCTGCTGCGCACGGTGCGCCGCAACTGCACAGATGAAAAACCGCCCACAGGCTGACGCCTGCAGGCGGTTTTTTATGTGCGATCTCAGTGCTGCGGGGTGGGATTCTTCGACTGGACCTGCGGCTGGACTTTCTCCTTCTTGCGCAGCTCCGGGAAGAGCAGAAACTCCACGCGCTTATACAGCAGATACGTCAGCGCCGAGTCGACGATGCCCTTGATGAGGTTGAACGGGACGACGGCGAACAGCACGAGCGTCGGCACACTGGTGATGCCCTTGTTCACAGCCGTGCCCATGGCGACGATCTGATCGATCGGCAGGTGGAACAGCTCGGCGAACTTCGGGATCAGGTACAGGGCGTTGAAGAGGCTGCCGAAGACCGTCATGCACAGCGTGCCGACGGCCATGCCGATGATGGCGGAGCGGCGGGTCTTGTGGTGGTGGTAGATGACAGCGGCGGGAAGGACGAACGTGCAGCCGACGACGAAGTTGGCAAAGTCGCCGAC
>OLQD01002977.1_pt1 | contig 11681 bp, 8 predicted proteins | sample 1672841 | NCBI WGS metagenome assembly OLQD01 (sample SAMEA3136729, study PRJEB25190) | human gut metagenome | biome: human gut; feature: human-associated habitat; material: faeces | place: Austria | collected 2013 | reverse complement strand
GCGCTTTTGGCTTAGCAGCTGCCGTGCCTCGCTCGCCGTATCGGCACTTAGAATTATGCGGTATTGCCTTAATTTTTTCTTATAGCAAAATACCAGCTGAAACGTGAAAGTCAAAACTTGATTCAATCAGCCAAAAATCTGTTTGGCGTAATCGGCGCTGGCTTTGGCGTCCTTGGCATAAAAATCGGCACCGATCTGTTCGGCGTATGCCTTGGTCAGCACAGCGCCGCCCACCATGACCTTGCAGGGCAGGTTGGCCGCGTGCAGGGCTTCGATGGTGGCCTGCATGTTGGGCACGGTGGTGGTCATCAGGGCCGAAAGCCCCACCAGCGGCGCACCGGTCTGGCGCACGGCTTCCACCACGCGCTCCGGCGGCACATCGCGGCCCAGATCCAGCACGTCATAGCCATAGTTTTCCAAAATTACGCGCACAATGTTTTTGCCAATATCGTGTACGTCACCTTTTACGGTGGCGATCACAATACGGCCTTTGCTTTCACCCTGGCTACCGCTGGCGGCAATGGCGGTTTTGATCACTTCAAAAGCAGCCTGGGTTGCCGTGGCGGATTGCAGCAGCTGCGGCAAAAAGATGGAGCCTTTTTCAAAGGCATCGCCCACCACATCCAGCGCGGGGATCAGCGTTTCGTTCACCACCTGCAAAGGCTCGCGGGTTTTCAGGGCTTCCCCCGCAGCGGCGCGGGCTTCGTTTTTCAGGCCGCGGCGCACGGCTTCAAACAGAGCATCGGCCCCTGCTGCACCGCCCGCCGGGGCGGCGGCGTCAGTTTTTGCCACCTGGGAGGTCTGCACCTGCACATTGGCATAGGCGGCAACGTAATCATTGCACTTTTCGTCCTGGCTGGTCAGCACACGGTAGGCGCGCACGGCGGCCATCATTTCCGGCGTGTTGGGGTTCATGATGGCAAGGTCCAGCCCGGCCTGCATGGCCAACGTCAGGAAAGTGGTATTCATGTAGCCGCGGCAGGGCAAACCAAAGCTGATGTTGGAAACACCCAGCACGGTGCGCACGCCCAATTCCTTTTTGCACATGGTAATGGCTTTCAGGGTTTCGGCAGCGGCGCTCTGCTCGGCAGAAACCGTCAGCGTCAGGCAGTCGATGTAAACATCCCCGCGGGGAATGCCGATAGCATCCGTTGCGGCCACAATGCGCTTGGCAACCTCAAAGCGGCCCTCTGCCGTTTTGGGAATGCCGTGTTCATCCAGTGCCAGACCAACCACGGCGGCGCCGTACTTTTTGCACAGGGGCAGAATGCTGTCCAGCACCTTCTGCTCGCCGTTGACCGAGTTGACGATCGGCTTGCCGTTATAAATGCGCAGCGCGCGGGCCAAAGCATCTTTGTTGGAAGAATCCAGCTGCAATGGCAGGTCGGTGATGGATTGCAGCTCCCGCACCAGCATTTCCAGCGTGGCGGGTTCGTCAATATCCGGCAGACCGGCGTTCACGTCCAGCAGCTCGGCACCGGCTTCGGCCTGGGCTACGGCCTGGGCGCAGGCATAGGCGCTGTCGCCCTCCCGCAGGGCCTGCTGCAAGCGCTTTTTGCCGGTGGGGTTGATGCGCTCGCCCACCACGGTAATGCCGTTTACCTCCACGCAGCGCACGGGGGTACACAGGCGGCTGCGCACAATAGGGGTTTTGGCGGCGGGGGTTTTATCCTGGGTCAGCTCTTTCAGCAGGCGGATGGATTCCGGCTCAGAGCCGCAGCAGCCGCCCAGCATGGAAATTCCGGTGGGCAGGTAGGCGGCCATCTCAGCGGCAAACTCCGCCGGGGTGATATCATAGCTGCCGTCCAGGTTCGGCAGACCCGCATTGGGCTTGACAAACACCGGCATACCGGCGGGCACCACACGGCAGAGCCGCTGAGCAAAGGGCAGGATTTCCTTGGGGCCCAGCGAGCAGTTGATGCCCACGGCGTCCGCACCAAGGCCGGCGGCGGTAATGCCGTAGCTTTCCACTGTGCAGCCGGTAAAGGTACGGCCACGGGCCTCAAAGCTCATCGAGGTAAACACCGGCAGGTCACAGTTTTCCTTTGCGGCCAGGATGGCGGCTTTCAGCTCATACAGGTCGGTCATTGTTTCCAGAAAGACGAGGTCTGCCCCGGCTGCGGCACCGGCGCGCACCATCTCAGCAAACTGGGCGCAGGCATCCTCAAACGGCAGGGTACCGGCCGGGGCCAGCAGCTCGCCGATGGGGCCGATATCCAGTGCCACCAGGGCACCGGTTTCCTGCGCGGCGGTCCGGGCACATGCGATGGACGCTTCGATCACCTGCTGCACAGTATAGCCGGTTCCCTTCAATTTACGAGGGTTGGCGCCAAAGGTGTTTGCCAGCAGGATATCCGCCCCGGCGCGGGCATAGTCCCGGTGGACGGCAGTGAGCACATCCGGCATGATAAAGGCGGCCAGTTCCGGCTTTTGTTCTGTGGTCAGGCCGCGCAGCTGCAGCTGGGTGCCCATGGCGCCATCCAGCATAATAAAGCGGCGGCGGGCAAATACTTCCTCAATTTTCACAGGTGGTTCCCCTCTTTCTGTATTCGCACTTTTCGCGCAGCAGGCAGTGCCCGCACCCGGCGCGAGCCCCCGTTACCGGGTGGTCCGCCACGCCAAGGATGGCTGTTACGCTTTTGCGCGGGGTCAGCAGATTTTCCGGCGTGACCGCCATGCCAAGGCCGCGCACGGTATCCAGCGCAATGGCAAACGGCTGCTGCAAAGTCAGCGGGCAGTCCCCATAGCCGGGGGAAAAACGCCCCGTCAGGTAGTGCCCCTGCGCCTGCACGCTGGTGCGGATCTCGGCTTCCAGCGTGTTGCACAGCTCTTCCATCACAGCGGAAGCCATCGCATCCACCACAGCGGCCAGGGCAATATCCGTCAGCTCCAGGCGGCGCATCAGGGTATCAGCCCCGCTGCCAAGGGTAACGGCCATCAGCACCATGGCATCGCAGCCGCGCAGGTGGCGGGCAATATCATTCCCGGCGTTCTGCAGCGGCAGGGCGGTCAGCGGCAGCTGTTTCCACACGCCGCGCGGGGTAGCGGCGGCGCGCAGGGCGTCCTCGGCTTTTTGCAGCAGCACCTGGGATGCAGCATCCGGCTGCCAGCCCCCTGCCCCAAGGTAGCGAAGGGTTTCGGCGCGGGTATCGTTTTGCGGGTAGGCTAATTGCACAGCGTTTCACTCCCCCTCTATGGGGCCAACAGGCCGATTACAGCAGGTCCTTGATGCCCTCATACACAGCGGCGGCAACCTTGGCGTCATTCATGGCATACAGGTGCACACCGTCCGCGCCGCCCTCGATCAGATCTCGCAGCTGCTGCACGGCATAGTCAATACCGGCAGCATACAGGCTTTCGGGGTCGTCCTGGTAGCGGGAGATCATGCGGGTAAACTCCGAAGGCAGGCTGGCGCTGGAAAGTGCCACCGTGCGCTCGATCTGGCTGCGCTTAACGATGGGCATAACACCGGCAGACACCGGCAAAGTGATGCCTGCGCGGCGGGCCAGGTTCAAAAAGCGATAAAAGTGCATATTATCAAAGAACAGCTGGGTCAGCAGGTGGGTGGCACCGGCCTCCTGCTTAAAGCGCAGGTTGGCAACATCCTGGGCCAGGGTAGCGGCTTCGGGGTGGCCTTCGGGGTAGCAGGCAGCGTGGATATCAAATTCCGGCTGGGTCTGCCACACAAACTGGGCCAGGTCGCTTGCGTGGGCAAAGTCCGGGCTTTCGGGGCGGGTGGGGGTGCGGTCGCCGCGCAGGGTCAGCACGTTGCGCACACCGGCGGCATTCAGCTGGTCCAGCAGCTGGGCGGCCTTTGCCTTATCGCTGCCCATGCAGATCATGTGGGCCAGCGGCTCTACGTTCAGGTCGTTTTTCAGAAATTCGGCCACTTCCACAGTGGAAACGCCGCCCGTGGAGCCGCCTGCACCGTAAGTAACGCTGATAAAATCCGGGTTAAGGGTGCGCATGGTGCGCAGGGTGTCCTTCATTTTACCAAAGTTGGCGGTCTGCTTCGGGGGGAAGCACTCGATGGAAAACACGCAAGGCTTGCGCTTGAACATCTGGGAGATCTGCATAGGATTCATCCTCCTGTATTTTTATTACTTTCCTCTATTTCTACCCAATTAAGGCAATACCGCATAATTCTAAGTGCCGATACGGCGAGCGAGGTACGGCAGATGCTAAGCCAAAAGCGCAGATAATACTGGATGTCTTATCGAGCATTTTGGCAACGCAGATGCCGTGCCGCAGCTGCCGGAGCGGTGCTTAAGCCGCAAGGCGGGAATTGTGCGGTGTTGCCTAAAACTTTTGGGGCGTGCGGGAACACTTTCCTGCCAACTTACCGGGGTCAGGCACACAGAGTCAGGCTGCCGGGGGTTACGCGGCGGGAGCCAGCTCTTCGTCCGGCTGTTTTGCCGTCTGCACAGTAAAGCTGCCGTCCGCCTGGGCGGTCACGGTCACCGTGCCGTACAGGTCGGTGCGGTAAAAGTCAATGCCCTCATCCTGCATTTCCTGGATGACCTCGCGGTGGGGGTGGCCGTAATCATTGTTCAGGCCGCAGCTGGCAACCACAAGCTGGGGCTGCACCTGCCACAGCAGTGTTTGGGTGTTGGATGTGGACGACCCATGGTGCCCGGCCTTGAACACGGTGGATCGCAAGCGGAACGGATATTGCTCCGCCAGGGCGGCTTCCTCGTTGCGCTCGGCATCGCCGGTATCCAAAAAGGTAAAGTTCCCGGCTTCAAACCGCAGGCAGAGCGACATATCATTTATTGCATCGTCACTGCCCGCCGTATCGGCATCTACACCGGGCAGCAGCACGGTCAATGTGCCGGTGCCGATGGTGTACTGCTGGCCGGTATAGGCAGTTTCCACCGGTACGCCGCATTCCTGGGCGGTTTGCAGGGTGCGCTGGGTCTGGCCGGTCACGTCAGTTTCGCTCAGGTCGGGGGTCAGCAGGGTCTGCACATCAAAGTTCTGCAAAACGGCCTGCATGCCGCCCACATGGTCGGCATGGGGGTGGGTCATCACCAACAGGTCCAGCTGGCTTACGCCATAGCTGCGCAGGTCCTGCACAAGGTTCTGCCGGGCATCCTTGGGGCCTGCATCAATCAGGCAGGCCGCACCGTTCTGCAAAATCAGCACGGCATCCCCCTGCCCCACATCCAGGAACACCACTTCGGTTTCCCCCTCCGGCAGCGGGGCTGTGGTTTCGCTCTGGCTGGGTTCCAGGCCAACCCATTGGTAAATCTGGTCCCAGCTGGGCACAAAACCGTTGCCGCCGTAATTTTCGACCACATACAAGGCAACGGCGATGAGAACAGCGGCCACAATGGTCCACACCTGGGGGCGGCGGCAGGAATGGCGGCAATACCTGCGCCGCCGGTATTTACTCACCCTGGCCCAGCTGGCGTTCCTGCCACTGGGCGCGGGTCAGCAAAACGGCACGGGGCTTGGCGCCCTCATAGGGGCCGATAATCTTTTCCTGTTCCATCTGGTCCATGATGCGGGCCGCACGGGCATAGCCCAGCTTGCAGCGGCGCTGCAAAAGGCTGGTGGATGCCTGCCCGGCTTCGATGACGCATTCCACCGCCTGTTCAAACATGGGGTCGCGGCTGCCGCTGTCATCGTCCGAATCGGAGCTGCTGCCCTTGCCGCCCTTTTCGGCCACGGCACGGCGCTCCATCTCGGCAATCATCTCTTCATCATACTGGGCGCTGGAAGTGGATTTGATAAAGTTCAGCACAGCGCTGATCTCTTCATCCGTCACAAAGGTACCCTGCACACGCACGGGCTTGGAAGCACCGACCGGCAGGAACAGCATATCGCCGTTGCCCAGCAGCTTTTCGGCGCCGCCGCTGTCCAGAATGGTGCGGGAGTCGATCTGGCTGGAAACTGCAAATGCAATACGGCTGGGGATGTTGGCTTTGATCAGGCCGGTGATAACGTCCACGCTGGGGCGCTGGGTTGCCACAATCAGGTGGATACCGGCCGCACGGGCTTTCTGGGCAATGCGGCAGATATAATCTTCCACCTCTTTGCCGGCAACCATCATCAGGTCGGCCAACTCGTCAATGATAATGGCGATATAAGGCAGGTGTTCCAGCACATCGGGGTGCTGCTTGGCCAGCTTGTTATAGCTCTTGATATCGCGCACATTGTTTTCGGCAAACAGCTTATAGCGGCGCTCCATCTCGGCCACACTGGCCCCCAGGGCACCGGCGGCCTTGCGCGGCTCGGTCACAACGGGCATTAACAGGTGGGGAATGCCGTTATACTCAGCCAGTTCCACCACCTTGGGGTCGATCAGAATCAGTTTGACATCTTCCGGACCGGAGCGGAACAAAAAGCTGATGATGATCGAGTTGACGCAGACGGATTTACCGCTGCCGGTGGAGCCGGCGATCAGCAGGTGGGGCATTTTACACAGGTCCGCCACCTGGGCTGTACCGGCAATATCTTTGCCCAACGCCATGGTCAGTGGGCTGCGCATATTGATGTAGTTCTGGGATTCAAACACCCCGCGGATGCTGACGGTAGACCGGATCTTGTTGGGCACCTCGATACCGACGGCAGGTTTGCCGGGAATGGGGGCTTCGATACGCACACCGGCGGTGGCAAGGTTCAGGGCGATATCATCCGACAGGCTGGTGATACGGCTGACCTTGATGCCCGCCTGGGGCTGCAGCTCATACCGGGTCACGGAAGGGCCGCGGCAGATATCCAGGATATGGGTCTTAACACCAAAGCTGTCCAGCGTGTTCACCAGGATATCGGCGTTTTTCTTCATCTCGGCGGCTGCGCCGCGTTCATCTTCCGGCTTGGCCGCATTGAAAAGGTTCAAAGATGGGTAAGTATACGGCGGGAACTCCTCTTTGGCCTGGGCGGCAAAAGCTGCCGTAGCTTCGCTGCTGGCATCCTCGTCCGCTTCGCGGGCTGTGCCGGCGGGTGCGGTGGCTGCCGGGGCGGCAGGGGCTTTCGCCATTGCTTTGGCCACGCTGGGCGGGCTGGAAATGGGAGCCGAAGCCGAATTGCCCATGCTGGAAGATACCCGCAGCCGGTTGGGGCTGCCGGGGCGGCGTTCATCCGTTACGCTGTATACTTTAGGCGCAGCGGCGGCAGGCTGGGCCGCGGGCTGCGGTGCCGGGGCCTGCACGCTGACCCGCCCGGTGAGCAGATCCGATACCGGAATTCCGGCGTTCCAGGCAGCCTTGGCTGCATCGAAACCGCCCTGGTCAAAGCTGCCGCCCAATGTGGGGATGGCTGTAACAGGGGCAGGCGCTGGCTGGGTGGGTTCCGGCACCAGCGGCGTTTCAAAATTATCCGCGCTTTCGCTGCTGCCAACGTCATCCGGTTCCGGCAATTTCTCTACCGGCTCCAGCGGGGTGGAAAAATCTTCCGCTGAGGCGGCAGGTGCGTTATTCTCCGGTTCCGGGGTCAGCGGGGTTTCAAAACTTTCCGCTTCATCCTCATCGGGCAGGCCCACATCGGCACCGGCCACGGGGGTATCCCGCCCGGTCACGGCGCGCTGGATCAGGTCATTCAGGCTGTCTTCCTCCACCGGGGCTTCCTCAGCCTGCTGGGCTTCCGGTTCCAGGTGCAGCTCAAAGCTTTCTTCCTGCGGCTGGGGTTCCGGCTGGGACGCGGGGTACTCGCGATGGTTCAACTGCTCCAGCGGGTCAAGGCCAAAGGTGCCGCCGGGGCCGATCTCAATTTTCTGCAGCGGGTCATGCTGCACGGCGTTCTGCAAAGCGCGCTGGGAAGCATCCGGCCCCAGGTCCACATCAAAGTCCGAACGCTGGGCGGGCGGGGCAAAGCTTTGGGTGTGCTGCACGCCTTGGGGCGCAGCCTGGGCACGCTGCATATCGGGGTATGTTGCGGTGCCGGGCTGCGTATACGCCTGCTGGGGCTGGGCCGCCGGCTGGCCGGCCTGCGCTGCGGCGGCTGCCTTGTCGGCAGGGTTTGCCTGGGCCGCATTGCGGCGGGCGGCTTCCTCCTGTTCCAGATAGGGGGCCACATCAAAGGGGCGGCGGGTGCCAGACTGCGGCGTGGCCGGAGACTCGCCGGCCATGGGCGGCAGGCTGCCGGTCAGGTTTTCAAGGGATTCTTCCTCCGCTTCATGGCCAAACAGCTGGGTATCATAAGCGGTTTCTTCCTCCGCACGGGCGGCGCGGCGGGCTTTGAACTCCTGAATATAATAGCTGATGAACTGCACCACATCCACCGGGGTAACGGCAAAAAACACCATCAGCCCCATCAGGATGACAATAATCATGACGATATTGGCACCGGGACGGCCACAGACGGCCAGCAGCGATGCGCCGATGGGCACACCCAGCACACCGCCGGTCCAGAACTTGCGCTGTCCCCAGGCAAACAGCATCTTGACGGTCTGCCAGGGGGTATCCCCTACCTTAAAGTCCGAGAAGATAACCGCCGTACCGGCCAGCAGCACCGCCAGCAGCAGCACCTTGCCAATGAAAGTGCCCACATGGTAACCGGATGCCAGCAGATAGGCCAGATACAGCAAAAACGGGCCGACAAAATATGTAACCACGCCAAAGGTGCCAAACAGCCAGCTGCGTAGAACATTCCAGAAGCTCTGCCCCGGCACCAGCACCAGCGCAATGGCCAGAATGCCAAGCCCGGCCAGCACCACGCTGCGGATCAGGTTTTGCTGCTGGGCGCGGCGCTGTTCCAGCCTGGACATCCGCTTTTTGCTGCCGGAGGCCGAACTGTTGTGTCTGGCCCCGGAGCTGCTGCTTTTACTGCTTTTGCTGCCGGAGGCGCGGTATGTGTTTTTACTGTTTTTTCCGTTTTTGGCGGAACTTGAACGTGCCATGCTCTCCCTACCTCTTTACTATAATATGCGTATATTCAGGCTGCCCTGTTCAGCGGGCAGCCATTGTTGATTTGCTTTGGCGCGGCGGGCCCTGCCCCGTTTTGAACGAAAGTTCTTTCGCCTTTTATCTGGCAGCGGGCGGCCATTAAACAGCATCCGGCGGCCCCGCATAAAGAGACTTTCCGCGCAGTGATTTTATCTGCCATCCGCCACGGCGGCTGTGCCGTGCTGTTTTGGGCAGGGGCATACTGCCCCTTATAGCATAAGGTATATTGTAGCATGAAAACGCCCGCTTGTAAAACCCCTTTCTCTTTCTATTTTCATCAAAGCCTTTCCGCCCACTGGCGGGCAGCGCCCCCTCAATATCCGGTTTTCCCGGCGTCGATTTCGGCATACAGGTAGCGCAGCGCATCGCCCAGGTTGCCGATGGCGTCGATCAGCCCCTCTTCCACAGCCTGTTCCCCGCCCAGCACGGTCCCCATATCCATCACCAGCTCCCCGGTATTGTGCATCAGCTGGGTAAAGCGCCTGGCGCTGATGCCGGAATGCCCCGCCACAAAGCTGACGATGCGCTCCTGCATCTGCTCAAAATAGCGCAGGGTCTGGGGCACCCCCAGCACCATGCCGGAGTGGCGCACCGGATGTACCGTCATGGTGGCGGTGGGCACAATAAAGCTTTTGCGGGCTGAAACCGCCAGCGGGATGCCGATGGAATGCCCGCCGCCCAGCACCAGCGTTGCGCTGGGCTTGCTGATGCCGGAGATCAGCTCCGCCAAAGCGAGCCCGGCTTCCACATCGCCGCCCACGGTATTCAGGATGACCAGCAGCCCCTCAATGGCGGGGTCCTCCTCAATATCCACCAGCTGGGGGATCACATGCTCATACTTGGTGCTTTTCTGGTTATCGGGGGCCAGGCTGTGGCCCTCAATGGTGCCGATCACCGTCAGGCAATAAATGGCATGGCGGCCCTTAGTGGCGGGCACAATGCCGCTGTCCGTGATCAGGTCATGTTCCAGCCGCATGCGCTCCACATCCTTGGCGTCCTTGGCAGCATGGGAGGCGGGCTGTTGTTTTGGGGTACGGTTTGGCATGGCGGGGTCCTTTCCTTCCGACAGAATCGGTGCGCCGGGCAGTACAAAACCCGGCTATACCCTGACAGTATGCCCCGCTGGTACGCTTTTTTATGCACAGAGGGGCGCGACTGAGCAAAAAAAGTGCGGAAAAACTTAGATAAAAAATTGACAATCGGCACAAGATTGATTATACTTTTACTAGAATTTACATCGGAATTACACAAGAGGCAGGGTGTTCCCTTTACCCCTGCCCGGAGAACGGGAGATTAGTCTTTATGTCATCAACAATGCAAAACAAAGCATCGTTGCCCGTGATCAAGCGGCTGCCCAAATATTACCGCTACTTGAGCAACCTGCAGGCAGATGGGCGTGATAAAATTTCTTCCAGCGAGCTGGCCCGCATGATGGGCACCACCGCCAGCCAGGTGCGGCAGGATTTCAACTGTTTTGGCGGTTTTGGCCAGCAGGGCATCGGCTACAAGGTGGATGTGCTGCTTACCGAGATTGGCAAACTGCTGTTTGGCAACGGCGAGCTGCTGCCTACCGTGCTGATCGGCGCCGGCCGCCTGGGCACGGCGGTCTCCAGCTTTATCAGCCGCGATACCAACGGCTACAAGCTGATTGCCGCGTTTGATATCAACCCCGCCCTGGAGGGCAAGGAGATCAGCGGCGTAACCATCCGCCCACTGTCCGAGCTGGAAAGCTTCTGTGCGGCGCACAAGCCGGTGGTCGCCGTGCTGTGCGTGCCGCGCCAGAGCGCCATGGACCTTTCGGACGAGCTGGTTCGGCTGGGTATTCAGGGCTTCTGGAACTTCAGCCACTATGATCTTTCGGTCGTTTATCCGCAGGTCACAGTGGAAAACGTCCATTTGGGCGACAGCCTGATGAGCCTTGGCTACCGGTTGCGCAACCATGATGAATAAAAGCCGGGCACACAGCACATGACTGTTTCCGGCGGGGTGTACCCCAGCGCCTGCCCCGGCATGGGTGCAGGATCCTGTGGTACACCCCGATTTTCATGCTGTTTTTCACTTTATCTTAATAAGGAGCCAAACATGGCAAAGCTATATTACCGTTACGGCGCAATGAACAGCGGCAAAACCACGGCGCTTTTGCAGGTTGCTTTCAATTATAACGAACGCGGCATGCGGGTGCTGATTCTGAAAGCCAGCGTGGACACCAAAGGCGGCGATCATATTGTTTCCCGCCTGGGGGTCAGCCACAAGGTGGATGTGCTGGTCAGCCCGGACATGGACATCCTGGATATCGTCCGGGCCGATACTGCCGCCCATGGCAGCGCCCCTGCCTGTGTGCTGTGTGACGAAAGCCAGTTCTTTACCCCGGCGCAGGCCGAGCAGCTGTTTTTGGTCACGGTGGACCTGAACATTCCGGTCATCTGCTATGGGCTGCGGGCGGACTTTATGAACCGTGGCTTCCCCGGTTCCACCCGCCTTTTGGAGCTGGCCCACACGATCGAGGAGATGAAAACCATCTGTGCCTGCGGCCGCAAAGCCACCTGCAACGGCCGCAAGGTAAACGGCGAGTTCGTGTTTGAGGGCGCCCAGGTTGCGATTGACACAGTGGATGCTGTAGAGTATCAGAGCCTTTGCCCCCAGTGCTGGTACCGGGAATACCGCGCTTTCCTGAAACGCCACCCCGCGCACCAGTGATCCATTCTTTTATTTCAATCTGTGTTCCGCCCTTTTTATATAAGGCAACACCGCACAATTCCCGCCTAGCGGCTTAAGCACCGCTCCGGCAGCTGC
>OLQD01002961.1_pt1 | contig 11734 bp, 9 predicted proteins | sample 1672841 | NCBI WGS metagenome assembly OLQD01 (sample SAMEA3136729, study PRJEB25190) | human gut metagenome | biome: human gut; feature: human-associated habitat; material: faeces | place: Austria | collected 2013 | reverse complement strand
AAACGCAGGGCAGCTACCGGGGCTTTGCCTACGATGCCGTTGCCATCACCTATTATAATGATGCTGTGCTGAGATTGCTGGACAGCTCTGCTTTTCAGGGCAATGCCAGCAACTATGTGATCTACCCGGATGGGCGGGTGGTGATTGACAATTCCGTAAACCGCAAGGAAATCATTTACAACTTCATTGCGATGCTGCGCGACCATTCCGACCTTTCCGAGGAACAGATTCTTGCCCTTTCGGATGATTTTGCGCAGGGCCGCAGCGGAAACCTGCGGGTCAAACTGGGCGACACCAGTTATTATCTGGTCTACGAGGATACCGCGGTCCAGAACTGGACGATGGTGGGGCTTGTGCCGGTCAGCATTGTCAATGCCAGTCTGGATAAGCTGTGGTTCCACACGGTGCAGATCGTGGCGGGCATCGCCTTTGGCCTTGCTGTGCTGATCATCCTGCTGATCCTGCGCAGAAGCCATACGACCCTGCGCCGGAAGGACACTGAGATCCTGTACCGGGACGAGCTGTTCCAAAAGCTTTCGCTGAACGTGGACGACGTTTTCCTGATGCTGGACGCAAAGACCTCCAAGGTGGATTATGTCAGCCCCAACGTCGAACGGCTGCTGGGCATCCCCGCAGGTACCCCGATCTCCTACCGCGCCGGGGACCAGCCCAACAACGCCTTTTCACTCAACGTCATGGAGGCGGGCGAAGTCGCCGCAACAGGCGGCACGAGCGGCGTGGTATACGGCGTCACGGACAAACGCCAAGCCGACCCGCAGTCGCGCGTGAACACCTTCGTCCACGTCAATCACACGGCCAGCAATCCCCGTTACGGCATTCTGCTCTGCATCAACGGCACGGGCATCATGAACTCGTGGATACGCCGCAACGTCACGCAGGAGACGCTCGACTATGCGGAGATGAACCGGCAGGCCGCAAGCGTCCCGGCAGGTTCCGAAGGGCTGTCGGTCGTACCCTTCGGCAACGGAGCCGAACGGATGCTCTGCAACCGCTGCCCCAGAGCCGGAATCATCGGACTCGATCTCAACCGCCACACCACGGCCCACATCCTGCGTGCGACGCAGGAGGGCATCGCCTACTCCTTCCGCTACGGCATCGACATCATGCGCGGGCTGGGAGTGCGCCCCGACGTCATCCGCGCAGGCGCAGCAAACTTGTTCCTCTCGCCGCTTTTCCGGCAGACGCTCTCGACGCTCACGGGCGCCCGCATCGAACTGTTCAATACCGACGGCGCGCTGGGCGCAGCCCGCGGCGCGGCGCTGGGCGCCGGCTACTACAAGACGCGCGGCGAAGCGTTCGCCGCGTTGCGCAGGCTGGAGGTCGTGGAACCCGCCGAAGCTGACAGAGAGACGCTGGAAGAAGGTTACCGGGCATGGGTCCGGGAAGTAGAGAAAAGAATGGAATAACAACCTGAAAATCATTCAATATCATGGCATCAAAACAGTATTTCCCCACCGTGGGACAGATCGAATTCGAAGGCCTGGAGTCGAAGAACCCGATGGCTTTCCGTTACTACGACCCCGAAAAAGTCGTGAAAGGCCGCAAGATGAAGGATTGGTTCCGTTTCTCGATGGCGTGGTGGCACACCCTCTGCGCCGAAGGCGGCGACCAGTTCGGCGGCGGCACCAAAACCTTCCCGTGGAACGAGTCCGCATGCCCGATCGAGCGCGCGAAAGCCAAGATGGACGCGGGTTTCGAATTCATGCGGAAGATCGGCATCGAGTACTATTGTTTCCACGACGTAGACCTCGTGGACGAAGCCGCGACGCCCGAAGAGTACGAAAAGAACCTCCGCCAGATCGTAGCCTACGCCAAGCAGAAGCAGGACGAAACCGGCATCAAACTGCTATGGGGCACGGCCAACGTCTTCGGCCACGCCCGCTACATGAACGGCGCCGCGACCAACCCCGACTTCGACGCCGCGGCCCGCGCCATGCTGCAGATCAAGAACGCCATCGACGCCACGATCTTTCTGGGCGGCGAGAACTACGTCTTCTGGGGCGGACGCGAAGGCTACATGTCGCTGCTCAATACCGACATGAAGCGCGAAAAGGAGCACATGGCCACCATGCTGCGCATGGCCCGCGACTACGCCCGTTCGAAGGGGTTCAAGGGCAACTTCCTGATCGAGCCCAAACCGATGGAGCCGATGAAGCACCAGTACGACGCCGACACGGAGACCGTCATCGGGTTCCTGCGGGCGCACGGGCTGGACAAGGATTTCAAGGTCAATATCGAGGTCAATCACGCCACGCTTGCCGGACACACCTTCGAGCACGAGTTGCAGTGCGCCGTCGATGCCGGGATGCTCGGCTCGATCGACGCCAACCGCGGCGACTACCAGAACGGCTGGGACACCGACCAGTTCCCGATCGACCTCTACGAAATGGTGCAAGCGATGATGGTCATCGTCCGCGGCGGCGGCCTGCAGGGCGGCGGCACGAACTTCGACGCCAAGACGCGCCGCAATTCGACCGACCCCGAAGACATCTTCATCGCCCACATCGCCGCGATGGACGTCATGGCCCGCGCGTTGCTCATCGCCGCCGACATTCTCGACAACTCGCCCTACGAAAAGATGCTCGCCGAACGTTACGCCTCCTACGACTCAGGCGAAGGCCGGCTCTTCGAAGAGGGCAAGCTCACGCTGGAGCAGGTCGCCGACTACGCCCGCCGGCACGAACCCGTCCAGCGCAGCGGCAAACAGGAGCTGTTCGAAGCGATCGTGAACATGTATATCTGACCTTATGACTAAAACCCAAGAAACCGGGAGCCGCGCCTATCTGCTTTCGATCGTGCTGGTGGCCATCATCGGCGGCCTGCTGTTCGGTTACGACACGGCCGTGGTGTCGGGAGCCGAGCAGGCCCTAGACCAGTTCTTCCGCAGTGCGGCGGACTTCACCTACACGCCGTGGATGCACGGCTTCACCGCATCGAGCGCGCTGGTGGGCTGCATCGTCGGCGGTGCGCTGTCGGGCCTGCTGGCCTCGCGTCTGGGACGCAAACGCACGCTCGTCGCGGCGGCCGTGCTGTTCTTCGTCTCGGCCGTCGGCTCGTGGCGGCCCGAAAGCGGCATCCTGCCCTACGGCGAGGCGTCGCTGCCGCTGCTGGCGTCGTTCAACATCTACCGCATTCTGGGCGGTATCGGCGTGGGACTTGCCTCGGCCGTGTGTCCGATGTACATTGCCGAAATCTCGCCCGCGAAGATCCGCGGCACGCTCGTCTCGTGCAACCAGTTCGCCATCATCTTCGGCATGCTGGTCGTCTACTTCGTGAACTATCTGATCCGCAACCAGCTGGGCGACACGGGCGAAGCCATTCAGGCCGCCAGGGTCTCCGTCGGCTGGCGCAGGATGTTCCTCAGCGAAGCGTTCCCCGCGGCGACCTTCCTGCTGCTGATCCTCTTCGTGCCCGAAACCCCGCGTTACCTGACCCTCACCGGACGCGATCAGAAGGCATTGCAGGTGCTCACGCGCATCAACGGCGCGGCCGAGGCCCGCACGATTCACACCGAAATCCGCCGGACGGTACACGCCAAGACCGAGCGGCTCTTCGCCTACGGCGCAGCGGTGATCCTGATCGGCATCCTGCTCTCGTTTTTCCAGCAGGCCATCGGCATCAACGTCGTGCTCTACTACGCCCCGCGCATCTTCGCCGGAATGGGCGCGTCGGGCGACGCTTCGATGCTCCAGACCGTGGTGATGGGCGTGGTCAATATCCTCTTTACGGTCGTGGCGATCTTCACCGTGGACCGCGTGGGCCGCAAACCGCTGCTCATCGTCGGTTCGGCGGGTATGATGATCGGCATGGCCGCTCTTGCGGCGCTTTCGTTCACCGGGTTGATCAGCATTGCGGCACTGGTCTTCATCATCATCTACACCGCATCGTTCATGATGTCGTGGGGCCCGATCTGCTGGGTGCTGATCTCCGAAATCTTCCCCAACACGATCCGCTCGCAGGCCGTGGCCGTAGCCGTGGCTGCGCAGTGGATCTCGAATTTCCTCGTCTCGGCGACCTTCCCCTCGCTGAGCGCATGGAGCGTCGGCGGCACCTACTGCATCTATGCCCTGATGGCGCTCGCATCGGCACTCTTCGTCTGGAAATGGGTACCCGAAACCAAGGGCAGAACCCTCGAAGAGATGTCGAAACTCTGGCGGAAAAACGGCGACTGAGCCGCGGCAAAAACCGGACGTCGCAACAACGGGCAACCGGACTGGGCGGACCTTGAGACCGGGCATTGCCGGTAACAGAGCGTCCCGGCCGGGAGACTCAGGCACCCGGCCATCTCCGACAGCAAGGCCCCCGGAGGCGCAATCCGAAAGCCGGGAGCATCGCAGGTTGCCGGCGGGCAGGCGGATACGCAGGCGTAACCGGGCAACGCAGGCAGCAGAACAACGGACCAAAAGAGCCGAAAGAGCAGTCCGAACCCGATTCGCAAGGAAAAGTCATCGGCCGCAGTGCAACGACGCGGGCACATGCCCGCGTCGTTTCATTATCGTCACGAAACCATCGGATAACCGTTCCTGCTTGCACCTGCTGAGTTTTTCAGAAATTCTTCACATCCCGCTCCCGATTTCCCGAATCTTTTATTACCTTTGCCGTCGATATTTCGAAGGGGTGCCTTACTATCAGGCTGAGATTATACCCATTGAACCGGATACGGGTAATGCCGAAACCGGGATGCATAATCTTTCAACGCATACCCCTTTTCAGTTCATTAACTTTTAAAAGTTCAGACATGAAAAGGTTTCTACTTCCCATCGCGGCCGTCGCGCTCTGCGTCGCCGCAAACACGGCGAGCGCCGAGAATCCGGCAAACGCCGAAATTACCGCTGCGGCCGAAACTCCGGCTGCCGTCTCCCTCACCGCAGGCGTAACGAACGCCGCAACCGCCGCAGACGCGACACGATCCGCGGCGTTTGTCACGGCAGCTGCCGTTCCCCCTGCAAAGACAAGCGAAGCGATCACGGCAGCCGCCGGGCCGGCCCGGCCCGAAGACTCCGTGCGCATGTACCGCCTGCAGGAGATCGAGGTGACCGCCACGCGCGCATCGGGCAGCACGCCGGTCGCCTATACCGACCTTTCGCACGAAGTGATCGCCCGCAACAGCTACGGATTCGACATTCCGTCGGTGCTGGCGCTGACTCCCTCGATGATCGCCACCAACGAAACGGGCATCGGCATCGGCGGCACGTCGATGCGCCTGCGCGGAACCGACGCCACGCGGCTCAACGTCACCATCAACGGCGTCTCGATGAACAACCCCGACTCGCACTCGATGTACTGGTACGACACCCCCGACCTCATCTCGTCGGTCGGCACGATGCAGGTCCAGCGCGGCGCGGGCATCTCGACCAACGGCACGGGCGCCTTCGGCGGCGCGGTCAATATGTCCACGGCCCCGCTCGAAACCGAGTTCGGCGGCGACGTCTCGCTCTCGTACGGATCGTACAACACCAACAAACAGGCCGTGCACGTCTCGTCGGGGCTGATGGGCGGCCATTGGACGGTGGACGCACGCCTGACGCGCCTCTCCTCGGACGGCTACATCCGCCGCGGAGGGACCTCCCTCACCTCCTACATGTTCCAAGGCGGCTATTACAACGGCAACACGATGCTCAAGCTGATTTCGTTCGGCGGCAAGGCCAAAACCAACCTCAGCTACAACGGCGCCACGCGCGACGAGATGCGTCTCAATGGCCGCCGTTACAACAGCAGCGGCATGTACTCCACCTCGGACGCCTACTCCCACCGCATCTGGAACAGCGAGGACGGGGAGTGGCAGCAGGTGAACTTCTACGACGACGAGACCGACAACTACCTGCAGATCAACAACCAGCTGATCCTCAGCCAGCGGCTGGGCGACCGATGGACGCTGAGCGCCACGGCCTTCTACACCTACGGTTACGGCTACTACAAGCAGTACAAGGACGACGCCAAGCTCTTCGAATACCTCTTCCCCGACCATCTGGCCTACCAGACCGACGACCAAGGCAATTTCGTGACGGACGGCGACGGCGAACGCATCGCCGTGCGCAGGGACCTGATCCGCGAAAAACTCATGCGCAACCACTTGGGCGGCCTGAACGCTGCGGCGGCCTACGCCGCGGACAACCTCGACCTCGCCTTCGGCGGTTCGTGGAGCTATTACAGCTGTCCCCACTGGGGCGAGCTGGACTGGGTGGACGGCATGGACGCCGGGGCGATCGGCGGCCGCTGGTACGACAACGACGTCGACAAGCAGGACGCCAACCTCTTCGCACGCGCCAACTGGACCGTAGCCCGCGGACTTAACCTCTTCGCCGACATGCAGTACCGCTACGTTCATTACAAGGCATGGGGCGTGAACGACAACTACGACGAAGCGAGCGGGGGCATGCAGCCCATCGACGTGGACGAGACATACCACTTCTTCAACCCCCGCGCCGGCGTCAGCTACACGCTCGGCAAACGCCACAACTTCTATTTCTCGTTCGCCGTGGCGCAGAAGGAGCCGACGCGCAGCGACTTCACGGACCGCTACATGTTCTCCGGCGACGACTCGTACCCCTCCTCCGAGAAGCTCTACGACTACGAACTGGGCTATGACTACTCGTCGCCCCGGTTCAGTGCGGGCGTGAACCTCTACTACATGAAGTACAAGGACCAGCTGGTGCATACGGGCATGGTCAACGACAGCTCCGACGCACTGAACGTCAACGTGCCCGACAGCTACCGCCGCGGCATCGAGCTGACGGCTTCGTGGCGCGTGACCGGATGGTTCACCGCCGGCGCCAACGCCACCTTCAGCCAGAACCGGATCGAGAACTATGTGGACGCACTCTCGAACAGCCCCACCTACGGGCAGAATCTGGGCGAGCGGACCATCTCCTACTCGCCGTCGGCCATGGGGTCGCTGTTTCTGGACTTCCATTACCGGGGCTTCGAAGCCGTGCTGCACACGCAGGCCGTAGGCAAACAGTACTTCACCAATGACGAGAACGAGACACTCTCGCTCGACCGCTACTGCGTCACCAACCTCAATCTGGGCTACACGTTCCGCACCCGCGCCGCCCGGAGCGTGCGGCTGGGCCTGCAGATCAACAACCTCTTCAACGCCGAGTACGAAAGCAACGGCTACGGCTATTCGTACATGGACACGTGGAGCGAGCCCACGCCCCGGCGCATCGACATGGCCTACTACTTCGCGCAGGCGCCCCTGAACGTGCTGGCCAACGTCACGGTGAAGTTCTGACGGGCAAATTCCGTCCTCCCGGAACCCGATCCGGATGGACGCAACGCAGATAAAACGATGGATTGGAAACTTATCCTGCAGATCGCCGGCGTGATGCTGGGGCTGCTCTATCTTTGGCTCGAATACCGCGCCGACATCCGGCTGTGGATCGTGGGACTCGTCATGCCGCTGGTCCACGGCGCGCTCTACTACAAGGCGGGGCTGTATGCCGACTGCTCGATGCAGGTCTACTACGTGCTGGCAGGACTCTACGGATGGCTCGTGTGGCGAAACGCCCCGCACAAAAAAGCCAAGACGGCCCGGAACGCGGCAGCAGGACAACCAGCCCAAACAGCCGGAAGCGAAGCACTCGCGGGGGGACACAACAGCCAACCGGACCGGAACACAACGGCGGGACATAGCGACCAAACGGCCTGCAATGCAGGACCCGAAGCGGCCCAAACAGCCCGGAGCGCAGAACCCGCCGCCGTCCGGATCGGGCATACGCCCCTGTGCTATGCAGCAGGACTGACCGCAGTCTACGCCGCGGCGCACACCGGAATCTATTTCCTGCTCTCCCGATTCACCAACAGTACCGTGCCCTTCTGGGACGCGATGACCACGGCGGCAAGCATCGTGGCGATGTGGATGCTCTCGCGCAAATACATCGAACAGTGGCTCGTCTGGCTGGCCGTCGATCTGATAACGATCGGGCTGTATCTCTACAAGGGAATCCCCCTCACCGCGGGACTCTACGCCCTCTACTCGGCGCTGGCCGTGGCCGGATACCTGCGCTGGCGCAAGCTCGCGGCACAAGAAACGACCGGCGCCGCAAAGTAACGCAGGCGAAGAATCACTACGGCACAAGGCGCCGCCGACGCTGAGCAACACAACGCGAGTGAGACACAGCAGAGCCGCACAACGCGGAACGGCGCCGGCACTGGGCCGCCGAAACTCGGCGACCATTACGAATAACGCAGTAACGCAGGGTAAGTCCCACGTTACTGCGTTATTGCATCCGGTTCTTGTTCGCTGAGAAAGACGACGCTCCGGCGCATCGGAGTCCCTGCCCGGCAAAGAGCGAAGCCTGCACCGAAAACCTTCTCCGCGTCCCTATTCCGGCAGGCCGTGCTCCCCGACATAGGCGAGGATCTCCTCGCGCAGCGCCTTGGGCGTCACGCTGCACCGCAGCACCAGCAGGTAAGAGTTGCGAATCTGCTCGCGGATAAAGCCGTCGGGCAGGTCGCCCGTGGTGCGGACGGCGTTCCAGTGGCGTTTGTTGAAGTGCCACGCCGCACTCACCTCGTCGTACTGCTCACGCAGCAGCACGGCTTCGGCCGGATCGCATTTCACGGCGACCCATTCGAATTCGGCCATGTCGGCGCAGGCGAACATCTTGCCCCCGACCTTGTAGACAAGGGTCGTTTCGTCGAAGGGCGTGCTCTCTTCGGCCATCGGCAGCGACAGACAGTAGTCGCGGAAAGTCAGTACATCCATAATCGATCGTTTTTTCGTTTCGGTCCGGCACAATTCCGTCGCAGCGGCGCATTCCCACGGCCGGCCGGAATTACTCGCCACCCAAAGATATATAATTTTTGGCACACGTATTGCGTCCTGCTCCCAAGTAAAACCAAAATCAAGGAAACGATGAAAAAAATTCTCCTCTGTATCTGCCTGCTGTCGACATTCGCAGCGGGTCTGGTCGGCTGCTCGCAGCAGCGGCAATGGAATCACGAACAGCGCAAAGCGATGCGCGAAGCCCTGCGCAGCTACCGTCAGATGGTCTATCTCGACGACCTTTCGGACGATGAATTCGTGCTCTTTACCGACGAGGTGGCCGGTGATCTGGAAGGGGCCTACCCCGTCTATACGACCTTCGTCGAAATGCCGGGCGTGACCGACACGGTCGACATGGTCGTCGTCACGACCATCGTGGACGAGCTGAACGCCGACGCGCACAACATGCGCCATATCTATCCGTACAACTATCTGGTGGCGCAGGGCGTGCTTCCCGCCGGGCTGGACCACCAGCAGCAGAAGGCTTTCTACAACTGCTTCGCTGGCAAGGTGAACGCTGCCTACAGCACCATGTCGCAGTTCTTCAACGCCATACTGGCCGACACGACCGACATGTCGCAGATTCGTCAGATGGAAGCCGGATGCGCCAACGACCTCTTCGACTGGGTGATTACCGAAGTGGAGGTGACCGAGACCGCCGACTGACAGAACCGGGACCGCATAACCGGGACAACCGGAATCGCACGGCAAACGACGCGCAGCCGCACGGTCCGCGCACAAAAAAGGCAGGCTTTTGCAAAAGCCTGCCTTTTTTGTTTCAGATTCTCATCGGTTCACATACCCGATCGACGAACAATCCGATAACGGAACGTCAAAAAACAGCCGCGACGAATTCACAGCATTATTCAACAGGAAGATTGTGCTGTTTCAAAAACGAGAGTTTATCCCAATACCCTCTCTGAAAGACGATTTTATCGTTTTTCACATGAAAAAATCCACATCCGCGAAGTCCGAGCTGATCTTTCCATTCCATTATCGCCCATTCTCCATCTTCAAAAATATTCTCTACGATACAAACCATTTCAGCCGTTGCAAATTCATTTGCAAACATTTCACGGATCGCCGTTTTTCCTACCACCGGTTTATTCGCAACCTGATGGTTTACCGCATCTTCGGCATACAACACCTCTAACTAATGCAATATATTTCTTAGTAACCTTTCTTTCTTGAATCTGCTTACTCATATTCATATGAGCCTCATCATTTTTGGCAACTATAAGAAGTCCAGATGTATCTTTATCTAATCTATGTACAATTCCAGGTCTTATTTCTCCACCTATTCCAGATAGACTGTCTTTGCACATTGCGAGAATTGCATTTACAAGCGTTCCATCTGGATTTCCATTAGCAGGGTGAACTACCATTCCCTTCGGCTTATTTACAACAATTATATCATTATCCTCATATACAACAGGCACAGGAATATCCTGTGCTTTTAATTCAACATCTTTTGCTTCTGGTATTTCTATGCTTATTACATCTCCTTCTTCAGGTTTATAAGAAGCTTTCTGCTTTTTTCCATTTACTAGAATTTTTTCCTCTTCTATAAGCCTTTGAGCAGTTGTTCTAGACACTTTACTTAATTTATCTGTTACATAAGAGTCTAGTCTTTTTTGATTATTCTCCTTTACAATTAACTCTTCCAATTTTATCTTCCTTTTCAATTAATCTCTTCCAATATTTCGTATTTTCTCTTCTATATTTTTCAAATCAGCTTTAATATTCAAAGTGTTCTTTACCATAAATATCAAGAATGTAATCCATCCTATTATGTATAGAATATATGCAATATTTACCGAAGGCAATCTTCCTATTTTTATAAAATTTATAACCTCTCCATTCCAAATCTTATCTATGCAATTACTTATTCCTCCGCCTAATATTACGGCAAGTGAATATTTCACTTTTGTGGACATATATTTGCTTTGTTCTTTTAAAAACTTGATTATAACTGTAAACACAACACAGTCAGATAATATAGAAATAATAACGTCAGCAATCTTTATCTCTTCACTTTTTTTGATTAACGTAATTATTCCAACGTCTTGCTTTACAAAATTTATTACCAATATTTTGCTAACTTGGTCAATTAAAATTATTGCAATAATAATTAAAATGGTTATGCTTAATTTAAATTTCTTCTTTTCCGTCATTTTTAGTCTCTTTCATATATTACAAACTTTTTATCCGAATATAATTCCTTATATCTGTCACTTCTTGATAAGAATATATTCAGCTTTGAATTCTTATATAAAATTACATGAGTAATTCCATAAGTATTAAATGTATTTTCATAATATTTAGATATATTTGAAGTATTTATATAATCTGAAAAAATATCTTGTCCTTCATATTTTCCGTCTTTTCCTTTTACTCCATTAAATTCAGGTGCATATAAATCTGCTCTTGAATCTATAAAAACAGGAATTCCTTCAAATAATAGATAACTTCCGTAATTGTATTCATTAAATAATTTAATTGAATTTACATCCAAATTTTCTTTAATATATTTTGCTGCATCAACTGGATATGTTGATGGATTTACAAATTTATCATCTAATTTTGGTTTTATTTCTATTACAGATAGTAGTACAATTAGTAAAACAACAGCAATAGTTCCAAGTGACGATACTGCAATATCTTCGAATTCTTTTAATCCATTTGAGTCATATTTCATAAACAACTGTGTTATTAATGTTGCTAAAACAGCACTTCCGAGCAATACAAGCATAGATTCTTGCCTTCTAGTCATAAACATTAATAATGTTAAACCTGCAAACATGAATAAATCTTTTAATCTTATTTTTGTATCTGTAAAAATCAATAATGCTAATGTTGCAGTTAGTACAACCAACATTTCTTTATTATTTATTAGTGTTAATGGCAAATGTTCACTTATACTCTTAGTTGTTTTACTAATTG
>OLQD01002955.1_pt1 | contig 11755 bp, 9 predicted proteins | sample 1672841 | NCBI WGS metagenome assembly OLQD01 (sample SAMEA3136729, study PRJEB25190) | human gut metagenome | biome: human gut; feature: human-associated habitat; material: faeces | place: Austria | collected 2013 | reverse complement strand
TGCCGCACCTCGCTCGCCGTATCGGCACTTAGAATTATGCGGTATTGCCCTTATTGCTTACTGCACGCTTTGCATATATTCGTCAATTCTCTGGCTGAAGATTTCCGGCCAGCGGGCGTCGTATTCGGCAAACACCTGCTTGAAGTAATCGGCTTCCTCTGCATCCGGCCGGGCTGTGCGGCGGTAGCAATACAGGGTAATGCCGTCCAGCGGGAACTCGGTCACATATTCATAATGGACGGCAGCAGGGCTTTGGGTGCGCAGCGCTGCGTTGATGGGGCCGACAATGCCGCCCTCATCCACACGATCGGTCACCATCACATATTCTGACGTCCAGATTCCCGTGGGGAAGCCATGGGTGGAGGGCACACTGCTCTCCCACAGGATCATCGTTTGCAGCTGGGGGTGGGCCGGGTCACTGTAGGCAAAGGTAGTGCCGCTGTAACCATTGGAATCCATATTGATGTAAACGGTCTGGTCCTCGGTGCAATGCTCCAGCACAAAATCTGTCACGGCGCGCATCTGGGCCAGGTCGGTGCGGCGGGTCAGGTCCAGGCTTTCGCTGCTCAGGGCCAGGGTCTGCACGTTTTTACCGGGCAGACGCAGGGCGTTGCCGAAGTTGACCACCAAAAATACGGCCAGAACACCCGCCGCAGCATTGCGCAGCCAGGGCTTTGCCTTTTGCTGGGTCAGTTTGGCGCACAGGCCAAACAGCATCAACAGGTAAAAAGGCGCAAGGATCAGGCTCTGGTGGTCGCCCAGGGACTGGGTACGGGTAAACAGCACCATCGCCCCCAGGCTGGCCGCGGCGGCTACAATAGCCTGTGCACGGGTGCTGCGGCAATACAGCAGCCACACCAAGCCTGCCGCGCAGAGCACCAGCCAGATCAGTCCCTGGGTGCGCAGCTGGCCCAGGCAGTTGTTGCCAAAGCCGCCGCCGTAGTAAGCGCCGTAAATATCGGCGTAGTCGGTTGTCAGGATGGTTTTGAAGGTGGGCAGCAGCGTCCCCACGATGATCACAGCGCTGGGCACGCCGAACAGCAGCATATGTTTGAGGGTACTCCCCAGCGTTTTGCGGCGCACCGCCCCCACCAGCACCGCCAGCACATACACAGCATAAAACGCCAAGATCCAGAACATGTACCAGCGCCGGGTCAGGATCAGGGCAAACGTTGCAGCAAAAATCGCCAACAGCCGCGGCCAGGGCAGCGTTTCAAACCGGTAATCCGCGCACAGCAAGGCGATCACTGCGGCAAAAGTCAGGCCAAAGGCATCCGGCATGCCGTGGGTGGCAGGCCACAAAAACATGGGCCACAGCACCATAACCGCCATACACAGCGGGTAATACAGCGCCGTATGGCAAGCGGGCAACTGCTGGGCCAGGTATTTTGCGCCCATCAGCAGCGCAAACCACATGGGCACAAAGCAGGTGATGGCATAGCACACCATAAACGCATTGATGCTGCGCCCGGTAAAGAGATACGGCACACTGATAAAGAGATTCATGAACATCTTATAGTCCGCCGTCAACAGGCTTTCCAGCAGCACATGAATGCCGTAAAATCCGCTTTGACCAAAGCTGCCGAACAGCAGTGTCTGCTTGGCAAAATAGTTGATCGCGTCATCACTGTACACCGTTTGGCGGTAGCACACCAGTGCAGCGATGACCGCAACGCCCACAGCGGAGCCAGCCAGCCAACTGCGCAGGAACGTTTTATCCTGTGCTACCCTCTGACCGGGGAACACCGTCTGCCAGGTAAAGTGCAGCAGCAGGCACAGCCCGCCCATGCAGACAGCCCACATCAGCACCACCAGCAGCATGCCGCCATAGGCTGTGATCACACCGCCCACCAGAATGGCACACAGCAGCAGCACGCCATACGCCAGCCAGCGTGGACCGGCCGGGAGTGCGCGAAGGTTCGGGAACTGAATTTTTCCCATCGGGGGCCTCCTTTCGCCCTTTATTTGTTTATACAATTTGTTTATATAAAATCATTTTATACAAAGTATTTATTTTGTTCGTGTTGTCCTGCTCTTGTACAACCCTTATGCGGCTTATTTCACAGGGGGAACCGTTACACTCCACGCCGTCACACAACACTGCGGGCATCCGGCACTTCCACGCTTTGCAGGTCAAATACAAAAGCAGCCCGCGAAACCAAGGCTCCGCGGGCTGCCGGGTTATGTATTTACTTTCTTGCGGCCGCCGGCTGATTCAAACGTTCCAGCTCGGCATTCAGGTCCTGGCTCACACTGCGGTGGGTATCACCTGCGCGGCGCAGGCGGTGGGTGTTTGCATTATTGGCCTGCACCTGCGGCTGGCTGCGCACAGGGCGCACCCGTTTGGCAGCTGGCTGAGCAGACTTATTATGGCGCACCTTTGCCTGGGCAGCGGGATAATTTTCCTTTGCGGTGTTCTCGCCAAAGTGGCGCAGCTCCGCACCAAAGGCTTCAAAATCTGCACCGGTTGCATCCAGTGCCTGATAAATTGCCGTGGTGGCATCATCCAGGTCCGCAGTGGCGGCGCTCAGGCGTTCATCCACGCGGGTCACACGCTCACGCAGCATGGCAAGGCTTGCGGCCAAATCGCGGGCATGCTCTGTCATGCGGCCCTGCTGCTCTTCAGCCTGCTGTTTCAGGCGTTCTTCGGCCGCATCGGCTTTCAGGCGGGCTTCCATCAAAATCTGACGGGCCTCAATGCGGGCTTCCTCGGTCACATCAGCCTGGGGTGCCTTCGGTTCCGGGGCCAGCTCCGGCTTTTCCTGCGGGGTAGGCTGAGGTGCGGGGGCCGGTTCCTGCTTGGGGGCAGGCATACCGCCTTTGGGGATCATCGCCTCGTATTCAGCAATCTGCTTTTCGTACTCGTCGATCTGTTTTTGCAGATCGCGGCAACGGAACTGCCATTCCACCACAGCCTGCTGATTTTCTTTATTGCGGCTCAGGTTTGCCGTGGCGCGCTCTTCTACCGATTTGGCACGGGCGACCACCTCGGCAGCCGATTTTTCCGCAGCTTCGGCGCGCTGGTTAGCGGCTGAAAGATCGCTTTGCAGCTTTTCCACACAGGCACGTGCAGCGGACTGTTCCGAGCGCATTTTATCCAGCTGGGCCTGCAGCTGGGCAATCTGCTCTTCCTGCTCTGCGCTGTGCTGCCGGTTTTCGTTGTCCAGTGCATTGAGGTAAGCCAGCACATCATTTTTATCAAAGCCCCGGAACGTGGTTCGGAACCCTTTTTCCTGCAGGGCTGATAAGGTTTGGCTGCTGGGCATAGCTTTCCTCCTAAACTGGTCAGCGGGCCGTTTTGTTTTTTATGCGGGCATGCCTGTCCGCAGCCGCAAAGGATAGAGAACGCGCAGCGATCAGGAACGCTTGTTCAGGATGCTGAGCAGATCGTTGAAGTAATCACCGTCATCTTCGTTGCTGTCATCTTCCTTGGCAGCGGGGGCGGTAGAAACCGGGGTGTCAACATTGGGGTTGAACACATTGCTGAATACCGGGTTGGGGATGACCGGATCAGCGGCCGGGGCCGGGGCCGGGGCGGGAGCCGGAGCAGGTGCAGCGGCCGGGCGCGGTGCAGCCGGGGCAGCAGCAGGTGCAGCGCCTGCGGCAGCGCGCTGGGCGTTCACAACAGCCTGGATGGGCTCGTCCACGCCAGGCGTGCTTTCAAAGCCGGTAGCCACAACGGTAATGCTCATCTCATCCTGCAAGCGCTCGTCAAACGCAGTACCCCAAATGATGTTCGCATCGGGATGTGCGCTCTGGGTGATCATGGAAGCAGCAGTCTCAACATCGTCCAGGCCGATATCCGGGCTGGAGGTAATGTTGATGATAACGCCGCGTGCACCGGCAATGCTGGTTTCCAGCAGCGGGCTGGAGATTGCAGCCTTGGCAGCGTTTTCTGCCTTGCCTGCACCCTTGGCAACGCCAACGCCCATGTGGGCAAAGCCGGCATCCTTCATGATGGAACGGACGTCAGCAAAATCGAGGTTGATGAAAGCGGGAACATTGATCAGGCTGGAGATGCTCTCAACGCCCTGGCGCAGCACGTTATCGGCTGCTTCAAAAGCGTTCATCAGGGTGATCTTTTCCTGGCTGATGAGCTTCAGCCGCTCGTTCGGGATCACGATCAGGCTGTCTACATGCATCATCAGGTTGGCAATACCCTGTTCGGCCATGCTCATCTTGCGCTTGCCCTCAAAGGCAAAGGGCTTGGTGACAATACCGACGGTCAGGATGCCCAGGTCATGGGCCGTTTCGGCCACGACCGGTGCAGCGCCGGTGCCGGTGCCGCCGCCCATGCCAGCGGTGATGAACACCATCTGGGCACCTTTCAGTGCATTGGCGATCTCATCCTTGCTTTCCTCCGCTGCACGCTGGCCGACCTCCGGGTCAGCACCAGCGCCGCGGCCCTTGGTCAGCTTTGCGCCAAGCTGAACCTTCTGGGTAGCCTTGGAGTTGACCAGTGCCTGCTGGTCGGTATTCATTGCTACAAATTCAACGCCATTCAGGCCAGCTTCAACCATGCGGTTCACAGCATTGCCGCCGCCGCCGCCAACACCGATAACCTTAATGTTGGTTACATTCTGCATCTCTTCATCGAGAACGAACGCCATAAGTGTATCCCCCTAAAGAATATAAAATTGCAAATGCAATAGGGCCGGATTTCCGCCAGCGGACACACTGACCCCCATAAAGGAAGCGCCGCCCCACACCCCAAACTTTGCTTACGCGCGTTGCGGTGCAGCCAGCTCTTCCTAAGATATCGCATATAACTGTTTATAAGGATAACAAATTTTGCGAATAATTTCAATACCCACACGCTAAAAAGCCAAAAAATAGATGCTCGCATTTATTTGTATCACAAAAAGCCCCGCCGGTTTTGCGGGGCTTTGGTGAATTATGACAATATTTTTACAGTTTTTTCGTCTGTCTGCCAGCTTCTGTCCCGGTGCGGCCTGCCCGGCAGTCGGCCCCCAGGCGGCGCAGATCCCCCGCCAGGTCGGCATAGCCGCGCCGGATATGTCCGGCATCCAGCACCCGCACGCAGCTCCCGTCCCCCACACCAAGGCCCGCCAGCACCAGTGCTGCCCCGCCCCGCAGGTCTGGTGCAGTCACAGTGGCACCATGCAGTTTTGCGCTGCCGCCAAGGTACAGCAGCCGTCCCTCGCTGCGGGCATCAGCCCCCAGGGCGGCAAAGCCCTGCGCACAGGCAAAGCGGTTTTGGAACAGGCCGTCATAAATGCGGGATGCTCCCTCCGCCCCCAGCAGCACCGCTGCAGCCAGCGGGGCAGTATCTGTGGCAAGGCCAGGGTAAGCAGCCGCTACAAGTTCCTGACCGCCGCGCAGCTTTGTATCCTGATCCCGCGTGATGCTAAACTCATTTTTCCCGCGGGCAACCTCGCAGCCGCTGCCCTGCAAAAAGTCCAGAAACGCCGCCAGCCACACCGGACTGCACTGCGTTACCGTCACCCGACCGCCTGCAATGGCGGCGGCTGCCGCATAAGTCGCTGCGGCAATGCGGTCCGGCAGCACGGTATGCACACAGCCGTCCAACAGCTCGCCGCCGGTACCTCGGATGCAGACCACCGGCGTACCCGCCCCCGTGATCTTTGCCCCGCAGGCGTTCAAAAAAGCGGCGGTATCCGCAATTTCCGGCTCGCACGCCGCACCGCGCAGGGTGGTAACGCCCGCCGCACAGCAAGCCGCCAGCATCAGGGTCAGGGTTGCTCCCACGCTGGGCAGGCGCAGAGCAAAATCCGTACCACGCAAAACGCCGTGGCGGCGCAGCACCACGCACTCTGCCGCCGCGCACACCTGTGCCCCCATGGCCGTCAGCCCGGCCAGGTGGATATCAATGGGCCGCGGCCCCAGTCTGCACCCGCCGGGCAGCGGCAGCTCTGCCCAGCCCGCGCGGGTCAACAGCGGTGCCAGGTAAAACACCGACCCCCGCATAGCCCCCGCCAACGCCGTGGGCACCCGCCCGCTGATCTGCCGGGCTGGCTGGGTGACAAGGTCCTGCCCGGCCCAGGCCGCCCCACTGCCCACAGCCCGCAGCAGATCCAAACTGGTCTGCACATCCCGCAGCAGGGGCACCCGGCGCAGGGTGCAGGGCTGCGCACACAGCAGCGTTGCCGCCAAAAGGGGCAGCACACTGTTTTTGGCCGCTGCCGGGCGGATGCTCCCCCGCAGCGGGTTCCCGCCTGTTACTTCGATATATTCCATTGCCGCACCGCCCCTCTTTGTTCCCACACCAAAGCGCCCTTTTCTATCATATGCCGCACCCGCACAAAACAGCTCTGTTCCACGGGTTTTACAGCAAAATCGGCTGCAGTTGCACCCCGCGCAGAGCGGCTTCCAGCGTATCCGGCAGCTGGGTAAAATCCGCTTTCAGGCTGCAGGGCTTTTTGTAGCTGTCGTCCTGGCCAAAGGGAATGAAATAATAATTTTTGCGCTGCAGCAGCGCCGCCAGCGCTCCCACGCTGCCGGAAAGCCCATCGTTGGTGGATACCCCGATCACCACCGGCCTGCCGCCGCGCAGCATGCTTTTGGCCGCCAGCGTGACCGGCGTTGCGCTGATGCCCGCCGCCAGCAGCGCCATCGTTGTGCCGGTACAGGGGGCAATGACAAGTGCCTGTGCCATATGCTTGGGACCAAGAGGTTCCGCTTCCCGCAGATCCTCCAGCGGGCGGTGGCCGGTGGCTTCCTCCAGGCGCTGCTTCCAATCTGCCGCGCGGCCAAAGCGGGTATCCAGCGCCGACGCCGCATAGCTCAGCATCGGCAGTACTTCCCACCCGCAGGCGCGCAGGCGGATGATTTGCGGCAGAACCGTTTCAAATGTGCAAAAGCTGCCGCACAGGGCAAACACCACCGTGCGCGGCGGTTCCAGGCTGGAATTCATCAGCTCACTCCCCTTTCGCTGCGGGCCGTGGCGGCACGCTCCTGTAAAATCACTTCCACGGTATGCGCCACCAGCGCACCGGCGGTTTCGGGCGCACAGCGGGCGGGCAGGCTCAAGGCATGTTCCGCATGCAGGCCCAGTTCCCGCGCGGCGGCAAAATCCGTTCCGCCGGGGCGGCTGGCAAGGTCCAGGATCAGCGCCCCCCTGGGCAGGCAGCGCAGCTGGGCCGCCCCCAGCACCGGGGCCGGTATGGTGTTGATGACCGCATCAAAGTGCGGCAGAAGCTGTTCCAACGCGGTCAGCGGTGCGGCATGCAGCCCCGCGCAGCGCGCTGCGGCCCGCTGTTCCGGCGCGCGGGCGGCAATGGTCACCTGCCCGCCCAATGCCTGCAGCCGCCGGGCCACCGCCCGCCCAATGCGCCCATACCCCAACACCAGGAACTCACTTTCCCATATCGTGCGCTGGCGCAGCTGCATCAGCAGGGCCAGGCACCCTTCCGCAGTGGGTACTGCGTTCAGGCAGGCCAGCTCCGGCCGCAAAAAGTAATCCACCAACTCCACCCCGGCGGCCTGCGCCGCTTTGCGCACCGGTTCGCTGATGCGCCCGCCAAGGGCCAGCGTACCGGGGCGGGCGGCGCGCAGGATGCGGGCAAGGTCCGCCGCCTCGGCATCCATCGGCATAGGCAGCAGGATGTAATCCGCCTGCCCGGCCCCCTCTGCCCCCAGCACGGTATAGCCGCTGTTCTGCAGCGCCCGCGCCGCCGCCAGTTGGCGGGCATCCCGCCCAACCACACAAAAAGTCAAATTACATGCTGCCGCCATAGTGCTTCCCCCCGGTGTTGTATCTGGCCGTTTGTTCCATGTTATGCCGGGGTGGGCGGCATGGTTCCGTCAGAACATCAAAAACGCCTGCCGCAAAAAAGTTCCCCCGCCTGCATCACAAAGAATACAGACAGGGGAATTTTTCTATTTATTGGTTATGCTCCGTTTTAATAGCTGCGCAGGGCATCGCACTGACCGCGCAGGATACGCAGCGGCTCCACGGGGGTTTTGCCCACGCGCACTTCCACCACGGTAGCTTTGTCGGTGGTGCCAAGGGCATCGCCCTGGGCCACGATTGCACCTTTTTCTACCGTCAGCCTGCGCAGGCCATAGTAAATAGTCTTTACGCCTGCGCCGTGCTCGATCACCAGCGTATTGCCCACATTGGGCAATTTTTCCGCCAGCAGTACCTTGCCGCCCGCCGGGGCAATCAGGTCGCACCTGCCGGAAAGCACCACATTGATGCTGGTGCGGCCGGTACCGGTGTTGTTCTTGCGCTCGGTCTGGGTACGGTTGACATATTCGGTCAGGCCATACGGCAGGGTGACCTCCACCTTATCGCTGAACGGCGAAGCAAACCCAGTGTCCGCCCAGTAGATGGTATCCGATGCCGTATCCAGCAGGTCCAGCACTTCCTGCGGGGTATCATCCGCGCCGACATACGGTGTGACCAGCCTGAACTTGGAAGTATAATCCCGAAAAGATGCGGCGCTCTTGCTCACGTTCAGGGTAAGCTCCTGCACCTCACCGTCCACGGTGACCTTGATGGTATAGCTGCCAGGCTCGGTTTCCAGCGGGACCGCCAGGTAAGCCACCCAGCCATCGCCGGTCGCGCTGGCACGGAAGCCGGTATCCGGTAGTTCTGCCGTCAGGCTTGGCTTGGTATCCGTCTGCTGGCCCGTTACCTTTACGGCCACAACGCCACCCGGCGTAACAGCCTGGGTATTCAGCCGCACGGTAGCCTTAATCGTTACATCAAATGTGAACTCATAGGTCTGGTGGCCCGAAACTGTCGGTTCGCTCTGGTAACCCTCGCCGCTGCTGACCACCAGCTTGGCGGTGTAGCTGCCAGGCGTGGTAAAGCGGTAGGCGGCAAATTCCTGGGCACTGCCGCTGAACACTTCCTGCTTGTTCTCGTCCTTAACGGTCACTTCGGTGCTGCAGTCCGCTGGGGTCACCCGCAGCGTCATGGTGCCGCCGCCAAAATCAGATTCCAGCGCTGTGGGAGTGCTGGAAAGTGTCTCGGCATAGGTACGCTTAAGGTGGTTGCCTGCCACCGGCACCTGCCAATGGTACGCCACGGGGTCCAGCTGCTGGCCCTCCACTGTTACCGTAACGGCAGGAATCATATCCGGCGTGGCTTTTTTGTACAGCCAGTATATGCCGCCTGCGGCGATCATACCCGCCAGCAGCACCACCAGCAGCAGCCAGCCGATCAGCAGCCGCACGGCGCGGCCCACTTTGCTGTCAGTCGATTCCGGCGTATCTGCCTCTTTCTCCGCCTGTTCTGCTTCGGCATCCTCGATCTGTTCAATCGAAACCTGGACCGTTCGGGTGATCTCCGCCTTGCGCCGCTCTGCTGCAGCGCGCTGTTCCGGGGTCAGTTCCGGTTCGTCATCCTCCGGCTCCGTGGCCTGGGGCAGCTGCGCGGCTTTGGGTTCCTGCACCGCCTTTTCCGGCATTTCCGGCGCGGCGGCTGCTTCAGCCGGTTCGGCCACAGCGGCAGGTTCCGGCGTTTGCGGTTTTTCCGGCGCTTCCGGGGGTTCCGGCTGGGGCTCAGCATATTGCTGCGGTTTTGCTTCCGGCTTGGGGGCAGCCTTTTTGCGGCGGCGTTTGCCGCCTGCCTGCCCGCTGCGCGGCGCTTTGGTCTTGGCTGCCACCTGTTCCGGGGCGGCAGCTTCGGTCTGCTCGGCTTGTTCCGCCCGCGTTTTTGGTTCTTGCGGGGATTTTGTATTTTGGGGTTCGCTTTTTTGTTTTTGCGTGCCCGTTTTGCGGTGCGCAGTATTGCTATTGCTGGCATGGGGTTTGGCCATCCTGCCTCGCCCCGTGCCTGGAGCGGTTTTGCCCTGCGTGCGCTGCCCGCCCTTGGCTTTGGGCTTTGGCTGCTGCGCCGGCTCCATCGCAGTCTGTGTTACCTTCTCTTCGTCCATCGCTTTCTCCACCAACATTTGCGATTTATCGTTGCTCTAACTCTATTTTGTTACATTGTTTCGCGGTACAAAAGGCCGCTGCTGCCCGTCAGGGCGGCAGCAGGGTCAACGGACTTGCTGCCAATGCGCAGCTCCCAGATCAGGGTATGCTCCTCACTGGTGGTGCCCAGTTCTTCGCCGCGGGCAAGGCTCTGCCCACGCTGCACCTTTACGGCATCCAGCCCAAACAGATAGCTCTTAACCCCGCAGCCATGGTCAATCACCACAGTGCCGCCGGTCAGCGCCAGCGTTCCGGCGTACACCACAGTACCCGCCTGCGGTGCCGTAACGGCGGTACCCGCTGCGGCGTTATAATTGATGCCAGTTGCCCGGCCGGTAATGGTCCCATCGGTGCGCAGCCGCGCGCCGTAATCCGCCAGAATCGCACTGGGCACCGGCGAGGCAAAATTGCCCTGCCACAGCTTTTCGCTGCTGCCCTGTGTGTAAAGGGGCCAGATCGCATTTTTATATTCCGTTGCTGCGCCCGGTATGTCTGCCTCTGCGGCCACATCCACGGTTTTGGCCTCGCTCTGCATCACGTTCAGGGTCAGCTCCTGGGTCAGGCTGCCGCAGGTCACGGTCAGGGTATGGGGGCCGCCCTCGGTATTATAGGTTACCGGGATATAGCCCATATACCCACCGGTCACCGGGCGGAACCATACATCCCCCAGGTCGGTTTCCACGGTCGGCTCGCTGCCATCCAGAATGCCGGTGATGACCAGTGCCGCCACGCCGCCCTGGCTGACGCGCTCACTGCTGAGCACCGCCTTGGGCTGGATGTTCATGGTATAAGATGCACAGTACCGGTACCAGCCGGTGGCATCGCCGGGGTCCACTGTGTTGCGGTAAGCGGTCAGGGTCAGCTCATAGCTGCCATTTTTGGGGTAAGCATACATCGCAAAGGCAGCGGCATCCCCCTGCACCACAACACTGCCGGTCGAATCTTTCAGCGTAAGGGTCGTGCGCTGCGCCCAGTCCGGCAAAACCAGCTCCGGGGCAGCTTCCGTCATTTCGCCCAGCTTTTGCACCGTCAGGGTGCTGGGCTGTTCAAACGTGCGGTTCAGCACATTGCCCAGCACCGGCACACTCCAGTCATAGCCGATCGGTTCCAGTTCCGTATCGCCCAAAGTGGGGTGCTGCGTGGGAAGTTTGTCATCGCCCGTCATAGCGTACATGGCGTACCCGGCACCGCCCAGCAGCACCGCCAGCATAACCACCACCATAACCAGCCACAGCAAGAGCTTTTTCATGGCGTTCCCTTTCCTTGGCACAGCAGAAAAATCGAAATTCAGTCTGATTTTATAGTCACTGCCGTCATTTTTCTTATTTTCAGCAGCGCCTTATGGTTTATCTGAGCTCTTTTTATCATTTAATAAGTATCACTACTGATTGCAAGAAACACGAACAGCCGGGCCGAAGCCCGGCCATTTTCACTTTTCTGCTGGCTGTTCCGGCTTATTCAGCATCGTCAGCAGCCTTTTCTTCGGCGGCTTCTGTCGGTTCATTGTCGATGGGCAGATATTCGTCGTCATCGTCATAATCGTCGCCGTCATCGCTGTACAGCAGGCGCTCGTATTCGTCCAGTTCCTTTTCGCGGCGGCGCAGGTAGAGCGCAGCGGCAGTCAGGGCACCGGCAGCAGCAAACAAAAACGCCAGAATGGCGCCAAAAGTGGATTTCTTCATCATAATACTTTTCCTCCGCGTATTCTAAAAGGGATGGGTCTGTAAAATATTATACCCGATTAACCGGGTGAATACAATCTTTCCCTTGTAAATTTTTCACACAAAAAGGTTCAGGGCAATACCGCATAATTCTAAGTGCCGATACGGCGAGCGAGGTGCGGCAGATG